>OCVT010001269.1_pt1 | contig 10845 bp, 10 predicted proteins | sample 1539111 | NCBI WGS metagenome assembly OCVT01 (sample SAMEA3991482, study PRJEB22521) | metagenome | biome: anthropogenic terrestrial biome; feature: sewage plant; material: raw primary sludge | place: Sweden | collected 2012-09-26 | reverse complement strand
ATTCACAATCAGTAGCCACTTTCAGCACATCAGGGACATTTCCTCCTCGTGCGTTTCGTATGGTAGCTACTTTATTTATATTAACACTTAATTTAGTCATATTCAGTTATACAAATTCAAAACAAGCGAAAAAAAAGAAATCAGACATTATCGAGCGTATGCCCCATTCGGTCCTTTTTGGTCCGCAGATACTTGATATCATAAGGATTGGGAGCTATTTCAATAGGGACATTCTCCACTATCTCAAGACCGAAACTCTCCAATCCGATTCTCTTTACAGGATTATTGGTCATCAATCTCATTTTTGAGATGCCCAAATCCCTCAGTATCTGCGCTCCGACACCATAATCGCGTTCATCCGGTTTGAATCCCAAATGTACATTGGCATCAACCGTATCATAACCATCTTCCTGAAGTTTGTAAGCCTTTATCTTATTCATCAAGCCTATGCCACGTCCCTCCTGGTTCATATATACCACAACGCCTTTTCCTTCCTTCTCAATGCGCTGCATCGACAGATGCAGCTGCTCGCCACACTCACAACGCAAAGAGCCAAAGATATCACCTGTGGCGCATGAAGAATGTACACGCACCAAGACAGGTTCATTAGGTTTCCATTCGCCCTTGATGAGGGCTACATGCACCAGTCCATTGTCAGTCTGGCGATAAGGTATCAACTGAAAATCACCATATTTGGTAGGCATTTGCACTTTCTCACCCCGCTCTATGGTGGTCTCCATCTTCAAGCGGTAGGCAATCAGGTCCTTGATGGTTATTATCTTAATGTTGAATTTTTTTGCAACCTCCATCAACTGCGGCATCCGGGCCATTGAGCCATCTGGATTCATAATCTCGATTAGAGCAGCCGCAGGATGCAATCCAGCCAAACGGGCCAAATCGATGGCAGCCTCTGTATGTCCAGCTCGCACCAAAACGCCCTTGTCTTGGGCATATAACGGATGTATATGTCCAGGACGGCCAAACGTGTCGGCGGTGGAATATGGGTCGGCCAAGGCCTGTATGGTGACTGCCCGGTCGTGAGCCGACACGCCGGTGGTACAGCCTTCCAGTTTATCCACTGTTATGGTAAATGGAGTTCCAAGAATGGAGGTATTCTCCTCCACCTGCTTATCCAGATTAAGTTCCTTGCAACGTTGAATGGTGATAGGAGAACAAAGTACGCCTCTTCCCTCGGTCAACATGAAATTGACCTTTTCTTCCGTGATTTTCTCGGCCGCAATTATAAAATCGCCTTCATTTTCACGATCCTCATCATCAACGACTATCAAAAATTTGCCCTCCTTGAAATCAACAAGAGCCTCTTCTATTGAATTGACTTTTTTCTCCATTTTTTACTGTTCTGTTTGTTCTTTCTTTTTTAAATGCAGCAATTTTCTGATAGTGTTCTTGTTAAGGTTAACCATAGAATCGGTAGCCGCCTTGTAGGTAAGAAACATACCAAGAGGAAGAAGCACAGCCGAACTGAGCCAGATGCCATTCCAGACATACCAAAGACCTTCTCGCGCCATTTTATATCCCGTATTATCAATAATGTAATACAGAATAAAGATAATAACGGAGATAACAATAGGCAGACCAAGGCCGCCCTTGCGGATAATGGCGCCAAGAGGGGCTCCGATAAAGAAGAAAAGCAGACAGGCCACCGACATTGTAACTTTACGATGACGCTCTATATCATGTCGGCGAGCGTTTCGGTCAACACTGTAATCTTTCTCGCCAAACATAAAGTCACACTCATAAAACAACTGATTGGCGGCTGCCAACGCGTCATCCAGCACTTGTTTCTGATTTTCCTTACTTTGCTTGGCCATCAATTCATCAGCGGAGAAAGAAGAGCAATCGCCCTCCTCTGACAGATGAACCCGTTTAGTACCTGCGATGCGGCCAAAATATCGTTCGTTTACAAATGTTCTGGCATATTTGTCTCCCAGTTTTTTCGATTCCACACCCAACGAATCAACAACATGTGTCAGTTGGGCCATGTTTTTACCTACATATTTATTGTTGGTAACACTTGCATCCACTTTCTTCCACGCTCCATTGAAATCGATGAGGACCTGCTTATATCCGAATGACTCCCGACGATATGGAATTGACTTGTTGGAGTTGGCTTTCTGTTGGCGCATATTCTCAAATGTTTCGCCATTATAGAGCGTCAACAACAAAGCCTCCTTATCGGAGGTTGTCTGCAATCGGGCTGAATCGGCACAAATGATGGATATATTGTCCGATGCCGAATTTTCGCCAGCACCACTGACGTTTGAGAAATCATAAATCATTACATCCTTCAGAATGCGCGTATTGGGGTCCTTATGCTTCACATACACACTTACATTAGGAATGCCCTGATAAAACGAGCCTTCGGGTATTTGCACCTCCGGCGACTTCTCCGACATGGATTTTGCAAGAATGTAAAGCTGTTTCTGAATATAGGGCAAAGCATTGTCGGAATAGAAAAAGGCACCAATAGACACACAAATCACAAAAAAGATGAACGGACGCATAATACGGAACAACGAGATACCAGAGGCCTTCATTGCCAGCAACTCCAGCCGCTCGCCCAAATCGCCAAAAGTGATGAGCGATGACAGCAGAATTGAAAGCGGCAAGGCCATTGGCACCAACGATAGCGCCGCATAATAAAAAAACTGAAGCAGAACTGACGCGGGAAGTCCCTTGCCGACCATATCATCGACATATTTCCACAAAAACTGCATCAGAACTATGAACAAGCATACACAGAACGTTGCTATAAATGTTCCGAGATAATTCTTTAATAGATATGAATATAAGCGCTTTATTATCATTTTACTAAATCTAACAGAATGCAAAGTTAGCCTATTTTTTTGAATCTGTAAATGATTCGGCTTTTTTTCGTTATTAAATAAGTACTTGAAAAGAAAAAAGCAAAGTATTTTTTTATATCGATGAATTCACACCTAACGTCTTTTTCAGATTTTCAATTTGGGCATTCCATAAATCTTCCTCGTCTGACAGTTCATCCGGCTCAGCAAAATCAGTCACCGACAATATAACATCCTTGGTCAGTTCATCTATCGAAATACGCATCTCAAAAAACGCCTTGGGGTCTGTCTCCTCTTCCCAATAGAAACGCACATAAACACCAATACAACTGTGTTTCATATTTGCTTTCTGTGAAGAGCCTTTCCAAGAGAAGGTAAATGTCTCTCCATCTGATGTCACTTCATCGGCAAACCATTTTGACAGTCCTTGCGGGGTACTGATTATCTGCCATAACATATCAGCCGACACCCTATTCAATATATATTCCTTGTGAAATTTATCTTTCATACATTTCGCTTTTTTTGCAATATAACATATTTTCTGCTGGTTTGCAACTGCGCAAAACTATTTGCATAACAATACCGACAAAAAGAAACGGATTTCCATCTTGCTATACAAAATGGGAACCCGTCTTTTTTTATTATATCAAGGTATCAAATAGACCACTCGAATCCGTCTTTTGTATCCTTTACAGTGAAACCAAGCGCAGCCAGTTTATCCCGAATGAGGTCGCTGGTGGCCCAATCCTTGTTGGCCTTGGCCTGCTTGCGAATTTCGAGCAACAAATCGACCGCACCTTTGTAGGCCGAACTGCTTGCATCGGAAGCCGCACCTTCAAGTTTGAGTCCCAGCACATCGCCCACAAACACATTGAACACATCCTTCAGTTCTGCCAAGTCTGCCTCAGAGATGGTTGCGCTGCCATCTGCCACCTGATTGATGGCACGCGAGGCATCAAACAAGTGAGAAATGACAATAGGAGTGTTCAAATCATCGCACATGGCCGCTTCACACTTTGCCCGCAGATCCTTTACATCAACGGTAGTAGTACTGCCAGGTTTGAGTTTCATCAATCTATTGTAAGTATCTGTCAGTTTCGACAATCCTTTTTCGGCCGCAATAAGAGCCTCATTGCTGAAATCGACCGTACTGCGGTAGTGGGCCTGAAGAATGAAGAATCGGATGGTCATTGGAGCATACGCCTGACTGAGCAACTTATGGCTGCCATTGAAGAACTCGTCGAGAGTGATAAAATTGCCCAACGACTTGCCCATCTTCTGTCCATTGATGGTTATCATATTGTTATGCATCCAGTAATGCACACTCTCATGTCCAAGTGCGGCTGTCGACTGGGCAATCTCGCATTCGTGATGCGGGAACATCAAGTCCATACCACCGCCATGTATGTCAAACTCTGTACCTAAATATTTGGTACTCATGGTTGAGCACTCAAGATGCCAGCCAGGAAATCCCTCGCTCCATGGTGAAGGCCAGTGCATGATATGCTCAGGTGACGCCTTTTTCCAAAGGGCAAAGTCAACACTGTTGTGCTTCTCGTCCTGACCATCCAGCGCACGTGTATGTTCCAGCACATCATCCAGATTACGCCCTGACAACTCCCCATAAGGGAACGACTTGGCATACTTGGGAACATCAAAATAAACAGAACCGTTGCTGATATAGGCAAAGCCTGCATCAAGTATTTTCTTCACAAATTCTATCTGCTCTATAATATGGCCGGAAGCGTGAGGCTCAATACTTGGCGGCAGCACATTGAGCGCCGTCATGGCGTTATGGTAGCGGGTTGTATAATATTGCACCACCTCCATCGGTTCCACCTGCATCAGACGCGCCTTTTTGGCTATCTTATCCTCGCCCTCATCGGCGTCATGCTCCAGATGGCCCACATCGGTGATATTGCGCACATAGCGTACTTTATAACCCAAATGCTGCAAATAACGGAACAAGACATCGAAGGTGATAGCCGGACGGGCATGACCCAAATGGGCATCTCCATATACGGTAGGGCCACATACATACATACCCACATACGGAGCGTGCAGAGGAACAAACTCTTCCTTCTTGCGCTTCAGCGTATTATAAATGACAAGTTTATTTTCCATTATTGTTTTTTTCTTTGATTCCTATTTTTCACAAAATTAAGAAAAATTTTAACGGAATAGATGGCCATGGACATAAAAAGCAAGGCGGAGATAAGTTTGTGATGTTTTATACATAAATAGTGATGTTTCTAAAATATAAGAAAATACAAATCCTTATTATGCTCCAACTGTTGAAATTTGAACTTGGTCCGTATGTATCTGACAATAACAGGGTCTGATGTTTTTATCCATACATAGCGGTCATTGTGTTTGACAAATTGATATTCATATTTGCCCCCTACTCTGACAAAATCCTGCTGGTAGTGAATAATATATGGGACCACAAAATTCATCATTCGTCGTCTCAAATGTCTATCTGGATATTGGCATCCTATAATATAGGTTCCATTCAACTTTTTTATGTTCTCAATAAATGCCGACGGATATAAATGCTGATTATTGATAAAATCAGCATCGTCTATCAATTGTTTCTTTCCTACCAGAATAAAACCATAAACTTGCAGGGTGTTCTCATCAATGGCTACGGCTGAATCTTCACATCCTTGATTGGTTAAAAGTTCCAAACAGGGGAGAAAATCCATATTGGAAAAATCAAAATCAATTAATGGGCGGACATAAATTGAATCTTTTGCCTCTTCTGGAATGGGCTTGGGTGAATATATTCTCATTTTTTGCCATTTATTTTAGTTTGGTAAAAATATACCTGTTGGCACAGAAAACTTTTAAAGGGGTAAAACGATTCGTTATTTTTTTATATGTTTCTTTTGTCAGCAAAGATAAATAAATGCGTCGAAAAATCTAAAATTGGGTTTCTGCTTAACCACTATTTTGGAGAAGTACCCTATTTTATCAACAGACTCTCTCATATCCTTGTTACTGATATCAACCCAGATACAAGCATCCTGAGGCAGAAGTCTGACCATATAGTCAAAAAAAATGTCGAGGGTCTTTTCATCCAGATTTTTTATATTGACCTTGTACAATTTATAAGAAGGGTATTCTTTTAGTTCTTTCCATATATGCCTATTGGACCTTGGATGTTTTGGAATAAAGAGTCCATCAGAAATGGGGATATCCTGAAGAATGATGTAAGCTATAATCTTGTCATTATCAATGCATTTTACACTATATTGGCTGATTTTCTTATTGTCAATCCGCAATGTTGATAAATCATCTGATGTAATACGGTCAAAATTCATATTTTTTACTTTTTTTTATTTGTTTATGCAGCCATGTTCACCACGTCATAATAATCGAACTTGGCAGCGGAGCGGCTCATCATGAGGCTGAATCTTTCACCCTCGAAGCATCTGCAGGTATCTTACAAAATCGTGCTTGTACTTGATTTTATGAAATTTACCATACATTTCTTTGTTTAATATCCCAAATATACAAAATTTCATCCATAAATCACATACAATATTCGGATTTATGACCCTTATATATATGTTTTCCCCATTTTATATGATGAAAGGAACCGTTTTGCCAAACACATGACAGACTATTTTATGAAAAAGTAGAATAAGGATGTATATATATAAGTAGCAGAAGGTTCTTGGTACTGAATCTCTACTCCATTCTGACATCGATAGAAATAATAAAAGAGACGACATTTCGCCTTACAAGGAGAAAGAAGTGATTTCAACAACGTGATACTAAGCGCAAAATGACTTATCTTTGCAAAAAAGATAAAAATGACCGAATATTGCAGCAAATGTGGCAGTGCTTTGGAAATGAGAGAATGTAAAGGGGAGGACTCCTTGATTCCTTATTGTCCCGAATGCAAGGAATTCAGATTCCCCACATTTAGTGTCGCAATCATTACGGCGGTGTTGAATCCCCAAAAGACCAGGGTACTGCTGATGAGACAATATGGCCGTGAGCGATACAATTTTTTGGCAGGATATGTCAATAAGGGAGAAGATGCCGAGACCGCACTCAAAAGGGAGATGCAAGAGGAGATGCAACTGAAACCCGTCTCTTTCAGATACATCCGTTCTTCCTACTTTGCCAAAAACAACGTGATGATGATGTGCTATCTGAGCATAGCCGACTCTGACGACATCAGCCATTACAGCCGATGGGAAGTGGATGAGGCAAGATGGTGCACCTACAATGAGGCCACAAACATTGTAATACAAGGGGGCGTGGCTGCCTACCTCCTCGAAGAAATAAAAAATGAAATAAACGATTGACAAACAAAATAAAAATGAAAGAATTAAAAGATATGACCATTGGCATTGCCAATGACCACGCCGGAACAGAACTCAAATTCTACTTGATGGAGCAACTGAAAAACAAATTCAAGGAGATAAAAAATTTCGGAACCGACTCGACTGACAGTTGCGACTATCCCGACTTCGCCCATCCGCTGGCAAATGCTGTGGAAAAAGGAGAATGTGATTTCGGTATCGCCATTTGTGGTACTGGCAATGGAATCTGCATGACTTGCAACAAGCATCAGGGCATCCGTGCCGGATTGTCGTGGCAACCTGAGATTGCTCGCCTGGCCAGAGCTCACAACAATGCCAACATTTTGGGATTGCCTGCCAGATTTGTCACCAAGACTGTCGCCATGGAAATTGTAGAGGCCTTTTTCTCCACTGACTTTGAGGGTGGACGACATGAACGCCGAATCAACAAGATTCCTGTAAAATAAGCCGATTATAAATCCATTAAACAAGAGAGGGGATAATGTTTATGACATTATCCCCTCTCTTGTTATTCTTGAATTATAAATGAATGTCGTTTATTCATCACCCGTACTGCGGTGACGGAACGGATGTTTGGTATTGGTTTCTCCTTCCACTTTCAACTCATTAGGGTCCTCTTTCTTAAACGACAAGCGGGAGAATGGATTTTTTACCCTATCACCAAAATCGGGCATACAATAACCCAAGCCGACCTCAAAATCTTCAACCTTCTGCATATGCGATTTCACCTGAGTTGTCACATAAAGGTGCTTGGAAAAATGATACTTGGTAACAAATTTCCAATAGAGGAAATTTTCAGTCAGATTGTCGTTGGTATAGCCCTCATAGCTTTCAGGCACCCGTATCGGATTATAAGGGTAAAAACCGATATGGATACCTGCGGTGAACCGGTCTATAGTCAGATCATTTGCCCAGAATATGCCTCCACGCAGATGATTTTCGAAATGGTCACTGGTGATAAAGTTATACCGGCGATTATTGGTCCGCTGTTTGCCATCATAAATATCATTATAGAACAAGTCCAGACCGAATCCCATCCGATAGGCATTGCTGAACGGATAGTATAAACCGCCGTTGATGGAAATATTCGGATAATAATGGTTTCCGTCATCCACATCCAGCTGATTGACGCCCCCTTGCGCACTGGCCTCCAACGACATCACCTTGTGTACCTTGCGTGCCGGATGCTTGATAGGCAGCGGATAGACATTAGGTGTATATTTCAAGCCCAAATTGACATTAGGAATCACCATCACATCAGTACGGCGGTCAATATAGCAATCATGCAATATCATGGCATTGGCGCCAAATTCCAATTGCCACTGCGCCAGCGGGTTTCCATATCTCTGTCCCAAAAAGATATCAAAGGTGAGACCACCCGTATAGAAATTGAAATAAGGGAATTGATATCCCCCCTCTGTCTGGTTGGCATCGAGCCAGGCTCCCATACCCGCTCCCATACGCAGGTTGATGGCCAACATGGGAGTATGAACAAATGGATATAAAAAATAAGGATATGTAAAAACCACCCGCGACAAGGAATCTATTCCCATCAGCTGCATATAGCCTAAGGCGAAACCTGTGGTAGGAAAGTTATAGGTGTAATGCCAATTCTTGTTGCCAAGCAATGGCAACTCCAAGGCCAATTCGCCTCCCGCTCCATTCGTTTTGACCGTATGTATCTCACTGCCATACAGTCCTTCTGCCTTATATCGGAATATCATGTTGCGCTGCGCTTCGGCCGAGAAACCAAATACACTCGCCAACACAATTATAGAGAATATTATATGTTTCATTTTGTTCTGCATGAAAATCTTTTAATATGGTTTTGTACGAGGCTTAGGAGGTCCATACCAGTTGAGATTGAACGAGAGTTTGATACCGGCACTGAAATAATCGGAGCCATCGACCACACTTTTCGTCTGATTATCACTCTTGCTGGATAGAATACTGGTGGAAACAATTTGAGCAGGAACGCCATCGGATGTTGAAAGAACCGTTGTCTCTGAAGGTTTTGAGCCCGACAAATCTTTATTTCGCATAGTCGATGAGCCCAAAGTACAATCGACATAAGCACCAATGCCCACGCTGTACTTCTCATTCAGTTTGAAGAAGTACTCCACATCAAGCGTACCCAACAATAGAAGAGGACAAGCCACATAGCTGCTGCTCGATTTTACCTTGTCATATTTACCACAGGCCAAAACCCACGAATCATCTATATGTGCATCATACTGGGGGAAATAGGCCTCGTTGCTTATGCTTTCAGCCGTCTGCGAATAGCTGGCCACAATCGGGAATCCGAGTTTGACACCTGCTCCGATATTGAATTTGCCAAACTGAACCACACCCTCCACAGGCACACTGAGCATATAATAATTATAGGTCTCATTCAGTTTTTTCAAGGAGTAGTCGTAGCGAATCAGGTCATGTTCCTCATCTTCCTTATAGTAATAATCGGAATATGCCCCCATTGAACTGGAACTACGGGCATACGAGAAATCAAGACCTGAACGGAATCCAAAAATTTTGGAGAAAAAATAGGAATAGCGGCCACCAAACCCCACACCAAATTTTCGTTCAAAATCAGCATCCCCCGACGAAGCGGTCATACCAGCATAACCTCCACTTAAATAAAAAGACAGTCGTTGACGGAGGTCGGGAATGGTATCATCTGAAAGACCTATTTTCTGCAATTCGGGGAAATATTGGTAATCGAGCCACCATGCCCGCTTGCCCGTATATGCCTTCGGATTTGTTTTCAGACGGGTACGATGCGTATTCTGCGACACAGCCAAGGATGCCGACAGCCCACATAGCAAGCCACATAGCAACACAACGCGCTGCCAAAACTTGAATTTTATGTTGTGAGAAAATTGCATCTCTTGCGTCTGTATACTTTAATAGAACTTACTGAACCAGGAATTTAGTTACGATGACAGAGCCATCTTCAAGCCTCAGCTTGACGAAATAATAACCGGAAACCGAGTTGGCAGGCAAAACGAACTCTTTGCCTGACACGGCTTTCTGATATACCTTTATGCCTTGGGCATTGTAAACTTCGACTGTTCCTTTTTCCACAACGAAGTTACAAACCACCGTAACGAACTGGCCTATCAAAACCGGATTAGGATATACATTGGCATATCTGAGCGTTATCTGTCTTGCAGTATCAATACAAATACGCTCCGACCTCAATTCCACATTCTTGCCATCCAGATAGGCGGATACGACCACCTGATAGCAACCGTTCAAACGTTTGTCTTCTGTGTAGAATGATTGGCGGCCTGACGCTACCAGTTTATCATCCTTATACCACTGATAAGCTATAATACTGTCGCCTGCCAAATATTTGTCCAGTGTGAGAATCCAGTTATACTTGTTGATGATAACAGGATATGGATAGCATGGGTCCACTTGCAAATGGATTGATATCACACTATCACACCCAACCGCATCTTTGCCTCCATACACATAGAACATCTGCGACTCCCGATAAGTGGAATCACCTACGGCCGGCACATATATGTTACCCTTTTCAGGAGACTCGGCTATTGAATCCTTATAGAACCAGTCGGTTTGGATTACCTGCATTTTTGAGTAACGCAGATACATGCAACTGTCAATAGTGAGATAACCACGCTTGTGCTCATTCACTTTTATCTTGTTGATATTTATGATAC
>OCVT010001264.1_pt1 | contig 10849 bp, 9 predicted proteins | sample 1539111 | NCBI WGS metagenome assembly OCVT01 (sample SAMEA3991482, study PRJEB22521) | metagenome | biome: anthropogenic terrestrial biome; feature: sewage plant; material: raw primary sludge | place: Sweden | collected 2012-09-26 | reverse complement strand
GGTGGCGGCGGTGGCGGCGGTGGCGAGGCACCTTATGATATAGAGAACCATCTGAACGAGCAGGCGGGCGAGCAGGTGGACAACTACTACATGAATGAGCACTTCAAGAAGTATATGCGTCTGCTGAAGGACGGTGCCGAGCTGGAGCAGACGCAGGCCCTGCAGGAGCTGCACCGTTCGTTTGCCATACTCAGTCAGGAGGAGCAGAAGTATGCCCAGCTGTTTCTGGGCGAGGTGCAGCGTGGTGAGGTGGAGGTGGACCCCGACAAGTCGCTCAGCGATTACATTGCCGAGTATATGCAACGGGCGTGCGATGACCGCATCCACCGTTTTGCCACCAGTCTTGGACTGGACGAGGCGCTATTGCGCCGTCTGTGCATGCAGCACCCTACGGCCGACAATATTAACGAGTTTGGCCGCTTTGACGCACTGAAGGCCACGGTGGACCTGGCCAAGGTCCGCGCCTATCTGGAGCAGCACGAAGGACAGCCGGTACCGCCACATAAGGTAGGCAGCAAACTGGACAAACTGCTGCGGAACTTTGTGTTAGGGGAGTGAAAAGAGCGAACGACAGCTTCCAAAAGGAAAATATGTTTTCATACTGCACTTTAAAAGGGAAGGATGAGGCTTGTCCGCGGGGACAAGCCTTTTTTATTTATGCCCGAATGCCGTGCCGTTGCCTCATTATTTTTTCCTCTTGATATTTTCGTCGCCCCGCGTGTACATTTTACGCTGCAAAACAATTAACTTTGCAATCGTGCATTTCTGTGCCCCCGATGAAGGAGGAGACAAGGCGTAATAGAAAAATGAGATTATGACACAAGACGAATTGATAGAGCAACTGAAGAATCAGATTATTGCAGCCCTCTCGCTGGAGGACATCAAACCCGAAGATATTGACCCTGATGCCCCGCTGTTTGGCGAGGGCCTTGGCCTGGACTCCATTGACGCGATTGAACTGATATTGCTGCTGGAGAAGAATTACGGCATCAAGATTGAGGACCCTCGCCAGCGCAAGGAAGTGCTGACCTCGGTGCGCACCATGGCCGAACTGGTGGAGAAAGAGGGGAAAGCCTGAACATGACTGAGAGGGTGCTGATAACGGGCGCCGGCATGGTGACTGCCGCCGGTGTGGGTGTGGAGGCGAACCTGCGCACGCTGATGGGCGGCGAAGGTGCTGCCTTTGCGCCTGCCCGCTATCTGCATACCTCGCTGACCATACCGGTGGCGGAGGTGCCTCTGGACAACAATGAACTGACGGCCCGGTGCGGACTGCAACCCAGTGAGGCCCACAGCCGCACTTATCTGCTGGCGCTGCTGGCGGCACAGGAGGCTCTTGACTCCGCCCATATCAGCGCCGCCCAAGCTGGCAAGCTGGGACTGGTGGCTGCCACCACGGGCGCCGGCATTGAAGTGATAGAGGCGTGCTACGACACCCTTGACCAACACCTTGCCGCCATACCCAACTTCAGCAGCAGCAATCTCACCGACAGTCTGGCCCGATATTTTGGCATCACCCACCCCGTCACCACCATCAGCACCGCCTGCTCCTCGTCGGCCAATGCCCTGCAAGTGGCGGCGCGTCTTATACGTCATGGCAGGGCCAGCCGTCTGCTGGTGGGAGGCATGGACGGACTGTCGCGGTTCTCGCTCAACGGTTTCAACTCCATCGAGATTGTGTCGCCTACGGGCTGTCGTCCGTTCGATGCCAGCCACAACGGAGTGACACTGGGCGAGGGTGCCGCCTTTCTGGTGCTGGAGTCGGAGCAGGCTGCGCAGGAGCGGGGTGCCGAGGTGTGGGGCGAGCTTTCAGGCTACGCCAACCGCAACGAGGCTTATCATCCCACCTCGTCACGTCCCGACGGAGCTGGGGCCGCAGAGACCATCAGGGCCGCGCTGGCCCAGGCGGGTATGCAGCCCGATGGGGTGGACTGCATCAATGCGCATGGCACCGGTACGGTGGTCAACGACCAGTCGGAGGGCAATGCCATTGTGTCCACCTTGGGCAGCGGGGTGCCGGTGACGTCCACCAAAGGATTTACCGGCCACACGCTGGCTGCCTGCGGGGCGGTGGAGGCCATCTATTCCCTGCTCTCTATCCGTCATGGGGTGATATTCGGCAACAACCGTGTGCTGCAGCCCATGCCTGAGGTGTCGCTCAGTCTGCCCCTCCATACCTATACAGCCAGTGTAAGCACCGTATTGTCCAACTCGTTCGGGTTTGGCGGCAGCAACACTGTGCTGATATTCACCAAAGCGTAGGAAAGAAAAAATACGTAACAACCATATATGCCAGCTTATATACAGTCCACCTCTATGATATCTCCGCAGGATACTTGCGGGGAGGACAGTCTGGAGCAGCCCCGCCATGAGGTGTGCCAGCATCTGCTGTGTGTGGACCCCGACTATAAGGCATTGATACCACCGGCCCGCCTGCGCCGCATGTCGCGCATCCTCAAGATGGGGTTGGCGGGGTCGTCGCTCTGCATACAGCGGTCGCCCGTTAAGCCCGATGCCGTGATTGTGGGCACGGGTCTGTCGTGCGTTACCGACCTTGAGCGGTTCATGCGGTCGTGCGATGATGAGCATGAGCAGATGCTGTCGCCCACCCCTTTCATCAACTCGTCGCACAACTCGGTGGCGGGCCAGATAGCCATGGCCAACCAGATAACGGGCTATAACAATACCCACTTTCATGGAGTGAGCTCGCTGGAGTCGGCGCTGGTGGATGCCCTGATGCTGCTTGATGAGGGTGACAGCCGGTGTGTGCTGGTGGGCGGAGTGGACGAATATTCGCAGATGAAGTTTGACGTGTTCAGCCGCGTGGGGTGGTGGCGGCAGCAGCCGGTTGACAATCTGGAACTGCTGCATACCCGCGGCGAAGGGAGCATCATGGGCGAGGGGGCGGCTTTCTTCGCACTGTCGGGCCAGCCCAGTGGGACTGATTTGGCGCAGCTGGTGGATGTGACGTCGAGCCTCTGCACTGATGATGCCGATGAGGCTCTGCAGCGCATCTGTGCCTTTCTGGAGCGTCAGGGAATCGCGTTGGAGGATGTGGATGTGATAGTGGACGGCCGCAATGGCGATGAGCCGTCAGACGCCGTTTATGAGGCTGTGGAGGCCCTGTGGGATGCGAGGACTGGTGAGCGTCGGCCCGATGTGGTGGCCTACAAGCATCTGTGTGGTGAATATCTTACGGCATCGGGCTTTGGCTTGTGGCTGTCGGTGCGGTTGCTGCATGGCCAGCATCTGCCAGCGTGTGCTGTGGTGCGCCGTTCGGGGCGCAGCCAGTGGCGCAATGTGTTGTTCTATAACTGTTTCCGCAGTAGCGTGGATAAATGTTGTGTTTGCAATTATACGGAGTCGATGGCATTGCTGCGGGAGGTGTGATGTGATTCTCTCTTTTTTTGTATCTTTGTAGGAGTATAGGATAAAATTGCATTATCTTGTGATGGGATAACCGCGGATTAAAGCAAGTATGATATGAGCAATGACAATGATATAAGGCTGATGCCCAAGGCCGTACAGGACTTTGAGGAACTGCGTCATGGCGGATATGTTTATGTTGACAAGACCGATATGGTGTGGAAAATTGCGAACGGAGAGAAATATAATTTTCTCAGCCGTCCTCGCCGTTTTGGTAAAAGTCTGCTTGTCAGTACGCTTCATTATTATTTTGATGGCCGGGATGACCTTTTCCAAGGTTTGAAGATAATGGATATGGAAAAGGAGTGGCCTAAACGTCAGGTATTCCATTTTGACTTTAGTGGATGTGAATGTGCTGACGACTTGTCAAGTTATCTGAATTTCACCCTTGCGAAATATGAAGAAGAATATGGGCGGGAAGCTGCCGCCAAGACGAATAAGGACCGTTTTTTATCTTTGATTCAGAGGGGGAATGATAAGTATGGCAAGCCGGTGGCCGTGCTTGTGGATGAATATGATACTCCACTTCAGCATACGCTGTATGACAAGGATGAGCATGAAGAGGTTTGTGATATCTACCGCAGTTTTTTCCCCGCATTAAAGACGGGAGGAAAATATGTGAAATGTCTGTTTATAACCGGTATTACCAAATTCACCCAGTTGAGTCTGTTCAGCACGCTCAACAATATTTCCATTATTGGCTCTTGGCCCGAATATAGCACAGTGTGCGGTATAACACGCGAGGAAATGACTTCCAATTTCAGGCCTGAACTGGAAAGAATGGAGGAAAAGAATGAATGGAATTTGGAAACCACGTTGGATGAACTGTGTAAAATGTATGATGGATATCATTTTGCGGCAGCCAGCATGGGTGTTTATAATCCCTACAGTGTCATAAATGCTTTGTCGCGTAGCGAGATAACAAATTATTGGATATCGTCGGGAGCTACCAGCATGGTGAGCGAAATGCTGCAACATGTGAATGTAAGTGCAGAAGATATGGAGCAGTGCGTGATTGACAAGGATGCGCTTGAAATGAATGATGTTTCTCTTGACCAACCTGAATTGTTTCTTTATCAGGCAGGTTACCTCACCATAAAAGATTTTGATGGCGATTTCTATACGCTTGGTATTCCTAATAATGAAGTAAGAACGTCGTTCTTTAAAATGGTTCTGCCTAATGCTGTCGGCAAAATGGAATACGAAGTAAATAGTAGTATAAAGAACATAAAGAGTGCTCTGAAAGTTGGAGATGTGGAGGGGGCAATGGATTATCTGCAACAATTGGTAAGTGAGACTCCTTATGCCAAGAAGGGGGATAAAGAGCGGGAAGACAGATACCGTTTTATAGTGAAGAATGCGCTGTTTCTTTGTGGATGTCAGATGGAGGAGGAGAAACAGATGGCAACTGGACAGATTGACCTTGTGGCCCATTTTCGCAATATCATTATGGTGATGGAACTGAAACTGGATAATAACAAGGGCATAGGGGGTGCTGAAAAACAGCTGATGGACCGTAATTATGTTTCGGCGTTTTCGGCTGAAAAAAAGGAGGTCTATGCCATTGCCATCAGTTTTGCCTGTGGTGGTGATAGGAGTGGCATTTCAAGCAAATCGGTGAAGAGAATCAAATGACATTTATTTCGTTGTCCTGTCCCCCCAAAAATGAATCTTTAGGTGGCGACAAATGTGCAAAACATTTCGGAAAAGAGGAAATAAAAAAGATGGCACCTTTGCAACAACGGTGGTGAATATTTCTTATCTTGTTGTCAACAAAAAATCTAAAAGAATATGAGTAAAAGTGGAAGTGTGATTGCCGCCCTGCTGGGAGGCGCTGTGATAGGTGCAGTGGCTGCATTGCTGCTGGCGCCTGCCAAGGGAAGTGATACCCGTGCCAAGCTGGCTGACGAGATGCGCAAGCGTGGCGTGAAGTTGCCCGGTAAGGGGGATGGTGGGGATGGTGGCGCTGCTGATGAGGCGGATGCCGACAGCGGAAATGAATAACCAGTTTTGACAGAACATATCATGTTTATCAATTACTATTTAAGGCACATCCAACAGCTGGTGGACGGGGTGAAGGAGTATGTGGACCTGCGCCAGCGGAGCCTGCGGCTGTCGGTGGTAGAGAAACTGACCATACTGCTGTCGTCGGCTGTGGTGGCTGTGCTGCTCCTGGTGCTGGGTCTGGTCGCCTTTTTCTTCCTGTCGATAGCGGGAGCCTTTTGGCTGGCTCCGCACGTGGGAGGCATGGCCGCCAGTCTGGCTATCATGTCGGCTGTGTATGTGTTGCTGATGCTGCTGGTGGTGCTGTTGCGCAAGCCGTTGATAGTAAATCCATTGACCAGATTTCTGGCCCATCTGATGATACAACCTGAAACAGAGGAGGAAGACGATGATGACGATGAAGAATATGAATAATGGAAGGTCAACCCCCCTTGGTGTTCCCAACTCGCTCGACGAGGTGAGGGCTCAAAAGGCGCTGCTGCAAAAGCGGATGGGCAAGTGTGAACGGCGGATTAAACGCACCTGGAGCGAGACCTGCGTATGGCCCCATTCGGAAGAGGGTGGACTGGCTGGTCTGGTGGAGAGTGGCAGTATGTATCTGGATGCGCTGGCTGCGGTGTCACATTTGTGGCAAAAGGCCAAAAGCCTGTTTGGCGGCGAAAGGTGACAACTGTGGCTCTGTGTGGCGGGGACGGCTGATGGCTTGACTCCATCCTTCCTGCCACACTGAGAAAATGATAAAGCGGGACCGGTTTTCCTATTCATTGGAAAGCCGGTCCCGCTTGGTTTATGTTATGCTGTCAGACAGCGTCAGTCCGTTCTATTAATTGCCAATGAAATTTATTTTATTGCAAAAAACTTTTGTTTTGTATAATTTGTTTGTATATTTGGGGCACACGTTTGAATATTTTTACATATCTAATATCATATAAACACACGTTGAATCAGGGGGGAGAAAGTGTTCTATCGCACGTTTCTGTTTTCCAACTTTCTTTGGCCCCTAAAAAATCACAAAATCATGAAGCTAAAAACGCAAAAGGTTTTTATCGCATCATTAGCGCTCTTAAGTGCCACTTGCCAAGCAGTTGGGGCTGAGGGAGATGCGTGGAATTGGCCAGCTTATTCGCCGACCATCAACTACAGTTTCAAGGCGCAGGGTATCACCTATACCATGCCTACCAAAAACTATGAAGGCGACTGCTACAAGGCGGCCGCCGGAGTGACCAACAAGGATTGGTGGAGTTTTGTATGGGGCTCTAACCGCAACTCGTTGGTGTCAGATGTTGCCATACAGAACTTGCTGACCCACTATAACGAGGAGTTCAGCTACATAACCGACAGCATGGGCTGGCCACGCGACAAACGTGTGCAGGACGGCTACCGCAGTACGGTGTATCTCTATGGCTCAATGGATTGTACCGGTTCCAACGACCCTACTGCCACAGGTGGCTGGCAGTCGTATGTGGACGGCTATCCGTGTGTGGTTGCCTCTTATTATCCCGTTTACAGTTTCGACCCCAGCTGTCCTTACAGTGACCGACAGAGCCAGATGAGTGCCATGATTCACGAGGGCATCCATGCCATACTTACCACATTGGGTGCCAAGCATGTGCATTGGTTTCAGGAGGGTGGAAACACCTGGTTGCAGCAAGAGATGGAGGTGCGCCGCCATGGCACCTATTCGGGCATGGGATTTCTGAATGCCACTTCCGTCATGGCGCCATTTGTTCCTATTGAGTGTTACAGCGGCTGGCTGCTCGATGGCTCGTTTGGCGGGCCTGGCGCACAGGGCGTGGATGCCGGTGGTGTGTGCAACTGGCGACGGATGCTGGGCGGCACACAGTATAGCAATATTTTCCCTACCTTCCTCGGACTGTGGGTGAGCGAGGGTGCGGTGCCTTGGATTTGGGTCAACACGACCGATGACAGCAAATACATTCTGGAGACGATGGCGGGCGCACTGGGTGATGCTCAGACCCGCCGCCTCATCATGGAGTATCGTTCCAAGCTGGCCATGCTGGATATGAAAGGATGGTCGGAAGCAATGCGTACGTTGCTCAACGATAATGTGGGCGCGACTATCGAGGCTGAAACCACCCCATGTACCCATACGGTGGCGCCGTGGACTATATCGCCCTATGTGGTGACTACCGACAGCAGCGGCTGGCTGATACCTGAGAACCGTACCACTCCGGGCTGGTCGGGTGCCAATATTGTGCCGCTTAAGATTTCGGGCAATACGGTCAAGGTGCACCTCAAACCGTTGGGCGACAACATGAGCCTGCAGCTGTGCTATCGTGCCACCGACGGCACGCCTGTATATAGCCGTCCTTCCATTGGTGACTCTACTGTCACGCTCAACATTACCAAAGCTGCGCAGGACAATATGGTGTTTGCTGTGGTCTGCAATACGGACTATGCCTACAAGGGCGACGCCACCCGCACCAAACATCACGACTACCGCTTGCAGCTGTTGGAGGGCGTTTCGGGCGCGGGCAATGCCAACACCAAATACTATAACGACTTCAACCTCGATTACGATTGGAATGCAGTGTCACATCCTGATACCTCATCCACTCCTTCAACACCCGTTACGCCTGTAACACCTAAAAACAAGATTACCGAGCTGGTGTATAATGTCACGCTGCCTATAGCGTCCAATTATGCGCCGGTGCTGGTGGCTCTTGACTCCGTAGCCATCAAGAATGCGCTGGGTCTCAATTCTTCGGTGGCCAGCGTGCTGGGTGGCAGTGTCAATTTGTATGGACTGAATGTTGATGGTTCGTTCAACAAGGAATCTACTGCCAATTATCCGGGTCACTGGTTTAATGCCGCTGGCAATGTGTGTGCCTATGGCACTAGTTCCACACTCTATTCTGAGTTGGTGGTCAACTCTATGAGTGTCAATATTGGCAACTATCCCGACAATGTGCAGGTGGGTTCTTCCTACACCATCCGTCAGGCGCTGGTGCGTGACACCAATCAGGTGAATCTGATATTCAATGTGCAGATAGCCAAGGCCTCCAGCTCTGCCAAGACTGTGATGGCGGAGGATGAGAATGGCGATATGCTGGACCTCTTCTATGGCCAGGATAAAACCATCTATGCCGATTATAGCGTGCCATTCGACTGTAATGTATCTATGGACCTCTATACGGCTTATGGTGCTTTGGTGCGCCATCTGGTAAATGCACACCGTCAGGCTGGCAGCTATAATCAGATGATTGACTTGCAGGCTATGGGGTTGCCTCAGGGTGTCTACCTCATCCGCCTCAGCTATCCTGGACATCAGGAAACCAAGGTGGCTATCACTGCCGTCAGATAAGGCAAGAGAGTCAATAATAAATACAAGAAGGCACAACTCCGTAATGGGGTTGTGCCTTTTTTTGTGTGGGCGTGAATGAGAGTGGCGGGAGGATGGGTGTCATTCGTTGCTCAACCAGGCATAGGCTGGCATCACGGTAATGCTTTTTTCTTTCCGTTCTATGATTTTGTTCTCGTGGTCTGTTATCAGCCATAGATTGTCGCAATGCAAGGCAGCCGATGTGCGCAGCAAACCTGCTATTTCCCGCTCAAGTGTTTTGGTAGCACTGATATCATAGCACACTTGCACAATCATTTCCACGACGTTGCGGTTACATACCACAAAATCTGCTTCACAATGCTGGTCGGCATAGTAATACACATCTTTATAGCTGTTGTGCATCCGTCTGACAAGATGGATTCCGACTATCGTTTCCAGTCGCCAGCCAACATTTTCTCCAGAAAAAGCGTTCAACCTATTATTCATGAAAGAGACGTCAATAGGGTAGCACTTTTCGTTGCGGATGCGGATGTGGCTTTTGGCCGAATATTTGCCAATAAGAACAATCAGATAGGCCTGTTGCAGATAGTTCACATAGTTTTCGGCCGTATGATTGGATGCAATCTCAAACTGATTTTGTATTCTCTTATATACAATAGTCATGGGGGCGCTGTTCAACAAATGATTAGTGATATCTGCAAACAGTTTTTTGTTGCGGATACCAAATCGTTGCACGATGTCTCTCTGTACAATGTTGTCAATCAAGCTGCCGATGTAAGGTTCGCTTTGTTCGCCCATCAGTAGTTCGGGAAATCCTCCTGTTTTGGTGTAATCGTCGAAAGCTGTTCTCAGAAAAGCGATGGTCTTGGTAGTCAGTGTGTGGGTGTCAATGTTCTTATAGTTGCAATATTCAGAGAAGGAGAAAGGGAAGAGTTCAATCTGGTGATTGCGTCCTGTAAGGTGGGTAGCCAATTCACTACTGAGCAGTTTGGAGTTGGATCCCGTTATCAGTAAATGCATTCCCGACCTCAGAAGGCGGTTGACAAATAAATACCAAGCATCCACATTTTGTATTTCATCAATAAATAAGCAGTCAAAGTCGCCATAAACTTTATAGAGTCCTCCTAGAATATCATTTAGGTCATCTGCATTGATATTGCTGAATCGTTCATCGTCAAAATTGAGATAAGCAAAGGGTTTTTCATAAGTCCGTAGCACATTGATGCACAGCGTTGATTTGCCACAGCGTCTTATGCCGGTTATCACTTGTGCCAACTGGCTATTCATATCTACCAGTTTTTCTTCGTTGCGGTGGCAAAAGGATTGTGTCAATAGATGTTTCAGTTCTTCTTTTTGCTCTGTCAATATTGTTTCAATTTTCCGTGCATCCATCTTGTATCTGTTTATATATCAATGGCAAATATAGCTTTTTATGTGGTTCTACTGCTATATTTTCCACTTTTTAACACTTTCTACTGCTATATTTCAGTTAAAATAAGGTATCTATACTGCTATATTTATTGGAATGGCAGGGAAAGATTCGAAAAAGGCTGAAATCCGTTTTATTGGAAATCAGCCTTTTTTTGTGAAATCAGTTTTGGAAAAAGGGGCACTTCAGTCGGTCCCTTTGGTCTAAAATCCGTATTGATGCGTAAAGTGATGAAACAGATTGTTGGCCCATATCAAGGCAATGCCTGTGAAGACGGCCAACAATATCCATCGGTTTCTGTTGTAAAAATGCCAAGCCCTTAGCTTTACGAAGGCAATAAGGGAATGTCGGAATATCAGGTCATGAATGGCGGCGGGCAATGCCATCGTTATCAATAGCGACCATACATAGGCCATGGGGTTGATAATCAGCGCCAAATAGAACTGTTTCCGATATAGGCTCACCATGGCGCGGGTAGTACCGCAACCTGGGCAGGGTAGTGTGGTTTCCAAGCGGAACGGGCAGACGGTAAATCCATATCCGTTAAGAACGGCCAGCACCCACGCGGCACCCAAGGTGGCACAGGCCAGAATGATCCACGAAGTCCGTTTTTGTCGATGCCGTTTATTGGTTGTCAGGAACATTGTCCTCCAGTATAGGCTGGTCTTCTGCCGATTCGTTTGTTG
>OCVT010001258.1_pt1 | contig 10861 bp, 9 predicted proteins | sample 1539111 | NCBI WGS metagenome assembly OCVT01 (sample SAMEA3991482, study PRJEB22521) | metagenome | biome: anthropogenic terrestrial biome; feature: sewage plant; material: raw primary sludge | place: Sweden | collected 2012-09-26 | reverse complement strand
CTTCAAAAATTCCTCTTGTATTTAGAATTTTTTCAACTGGATGTTTCATAGCATCTGCTGCTAAGAATTGTCCTTTTTTGATATTTATAATTGCGGGAGTTTTTGCAGCTGCAACTAATAAATCAGTTTGTCTACATAAAAACGCAGGGATTTGTAAAATATCAATTACTTCACCAGCAGGTGCTGCTTGATATGATTCATGAATATCAGTTACAACTCTATATCCAAATTGTTCTTTTATTTCTTGAAATATTTTTAATCCCTCTTCAAGCCCTGGACCTCTAAATGAAGTTATGCTTGTTCTATTTGCTTTATCAAATGAAGCTTTAAAATAAAAATCAACTCTTCTATCTTCGCTTAATGGTTTTAATTTTTCAGCTATTCTCATTACTGTGTCTCTATCTTCTAGTACACATGGTCCTGTTAATATTTTCATTTATTTCCTTTAAAAATTGTTTGTTTTTCTTTGCCCGTTAAAGCGTAATAAAATTCGTAAATATTTTGGCAAATATATTCTATATCATTTTTCGCATGACTATCACATGCGAGTAAAATTTTATCACCTATTTTTATATCATTTTCCCATGATGGGGTCAATATTATATCATTTTCTCGTTGAAGTAACAAAGGAACAACATTATTTTTTTGTTCTTTATTATGTAAAGAAATTGCTAATAAACTAAATAGTAAAGTCTTCTTTGATAATAAATGATTATAAATTTGAGGTGTTAAAGCTTCATTTATTTCCAATTCAATTAAAAGTGGTTGAGCATCTATCTCTTTTACTAGTCTTAATACCAATTTTGAAGCCCAGTCATTATCTTTTTTGATTATTGTTTTTAGAAATTTATCACTTAAAGGATTAACTAAAGCATTAGTAATTTTATTTACTAAGATTTTTGAAGGCGTAAAAATGTGATTAATATTTGCATTTCTAAATAAAAAATCTTCTGTGATTTCATTTTCTCTAACTATAGTTACAATATCTGGATTTAATTTTTTTGCAGTTGCTAAGATAGATAAATTAGTTGTATCATCATCAGTTACAGCTACTATTGAAACGGCGTCTTTAATACCAATAGTTATTAGCAATTCTTTGTCATCCGCATTTCCAAAAATAAGATGAGACATTTCATTTTCAGTAAATTCCACATCTTTATTTTTATTAATTTCTACAAGTTTTACATCAATATTATTGTCGTTTAGTTTTTCGAAAATTTTTTTTCCCATTCTTCCATATCCACAAATAATATAAAGTCCTTTTGGGAAAATTGGTAAAGTTGCATTTAAATCGTCAATTCCATATAACCATTTTTCTAGTTTAAATAAATTTGGAGCAGAAAGTGCCATATTTATTTCTGATGAAATGATTGAAAATGGATTTACAACAATCTCAGCATCTAAATCTTTTAAATTTTCAGTGTGATTTGAAGTCGTTGATTTAACTGCAACTTTTATGTTTTTATTTAAACTTTTTGCAATTAAAGTAATTTTTAAATTTAAAGCATCATCTTCAAATAATGAAACAATAGCTTTACAATTTCTTTTTTTTAAACCAGCAGCTTCCAAAACTTTTACTGAATAATTTTCACTATATAAAACAGGAACAGTTGGTGTGAAATTTTCTAAAATTAAATTGTTAATTTTTATTTTATCTTTTTCAATTACAACAGTTCTTAATCCCTGTTCTAAGGCTTTTATAATGATTTTTCTAGTAATTTGATTATAACCTAAAACAACAATAAATTTTTCATTTAAGTTTTTTATTTGTCTTAAAAATTTACTTTTTTCTATCTCTTGTAAAAATAACTTATCTTGAAATAAAGACATCAAAGAACCAATACTATAAAACCATCCAAGAACTGTTAGATAAATTGAGAAAGTAACCCAAATTCTTTGAGGATAATTAAATGCATATGGAGTCTCTCCAAAACCAATAGTGGTAGCGGTATATGAAATAAAATAAAAAGCATCGAAAATAGTCATATAATAAGGATTACCATCACCATCAATCCCTTCTATAGAAATTAAACCGCAAATTGCGATTGTATATGTTATTAATATTACTAAAAATGGTTTTCTCATTTTTTGTAATATTATAAATAAAGAATTATTTCTCAATATATTTACCTATTTATCGTTTTGATTTTAATGTATCACCAACATATAAGGCAACAGAAGTAAAGTTTGCTAACAAAGCACCGCCTGAAAGAGACACAACAACACCAATAACTTCAGAATTAATGCTATATGAATAAGCAGCTATTGTCCATACTAATGCTGCTGCTATTAGTTGAATATCAGCTACAAGGGAAGTAGCTAATAAAACAGAACCTAATTGTGTTTTGTCTCCCAATTTTAATATTGTTGCTATTAAATTTATAACAATTGCTGCAAATAATTCAAATTTACTGTGGCTTTCTATTGAATGCATATCACCGTAAAAAAAACCAAAGTTTAAAGTCATTGCTAAAATAATAAAAAATCCTGATATAACCTTATCTAAATTCATGATATTGGTCCTCCTAAATCTTTTCCTAAATCAAGTTTTCTTTTAAATACTTCATCAATATTATCATGAACCCTTGAGTCTCTATCTAAAAATAATAATCTATGTTTATTCAACTGATTAATATTTTTAAGTCCCATAATTGCTAATAAACCTTTTACATTTTTTAAAAGATTTTTATGATAGTTTGCCACATAAGTAGCATGTCTAAACACAAAATATTTTCTTCTTTTACTCTTATTTTGAGTAGCAAGGCCAACAGGACAATCACGACCTGTGGTACCTGAGCAATAACGAGCTCTAATACATCCAGCACTCATCATAAATCCACGAGCTATTTGTAAGAAATCGGCTCCTAAACTCATAATAATAACAATATCGTCAGGAGTTAAAATCTTACCACTTGCAACTAGCCTTACTTTATCTCTTACTCCATAATCACTTAGTACTTTATTTACTAAATAAACAGAATCTCTAACATTAAGTCCTACTCTTTCCATCATTTCAAGAGGAGCTGTTGCACTTCCTCCACTTCCCGCATCAACTGTAATATAATCAGGATAAGCATCAATTCCAGCATCAACCCTTTTTTTTATCTCTTTTGCATATGGTTCTATATTTTCAATATCTGAAATTACTATTTTTATGCCAACTGGTTTTCCTGATAATTCTTGTAGTTTTCCTATAAAATCAAATAATTCTTCTATACTATTTGCATAAGGAAATCTATTAGGAGAGAAAACATCTTTATATGCTTCAACATTTCTATAATATGCAATTGCAGGAGTTACTTTATGTCCTGTTAATTTTCCACCTGTTTGTTTTGCACCTTGAGCCATTTTAATTTCGGTCATTTGGCAAAATCTCATAACTTTTTGATATCTATCAGGATCAAAGTTCCCTTGTTTATCCCTAGCACCATAAAGTCCTGAACTAATTTGAAATACAATATCTGGCATATCAGAGGGAACTTCTTTTGGGAACTTCTCCAAAGGAGCATCCCAATTTGGTCTATAAAAAACTTTGTTATTCATATCCAAAATATAAGTTTCAGCTTCTGGATCATTTTTAAAAACTAGTTTTCTATATACATCAGCAGCAGTTGCACCATTAAAGAAAAACTTCACATAATGTTTAATTTTTTTATTTAAAGATGTACTATCAACTATTTTCATATATGATGGATCATAATTAGTATGAGTTACAAAAAAGTTTGATGTAACACCACCTTCTCCTGAATTTATAGGGAATTTTCCAATAAATGAACCTTGAACAAAAGCTCTTGTTCCCTCAGGCGAAATAGAACCATCACTCATAGCAGATCTTGCAATTATACTTTTTGATGCATAAGGTTTCTTTCTTCTTTCTCCAAAAGTTACATCAAATTTATCTTCAACTTCATTATCATTTAACACAATATTTGCGTGTCTTATCATAAACTTTGGTTTTGGTAAAGGTTGAGCAGGTGAAAAAGATGCATAATTAGGAACATCTCTTGCAGCTTTATAAACCCAATCAAGTTTATCTTTTGACTCGTAAAATTTTTCATCACCAAAATATTGTCTAAAAGGCTCACGTGCTTCTTCTAATACATATCTTAATCTTCCAATAATTGGGTAATTAACAAGTAATTGATGTTCCCTTTGTACATATTTATCATAAATATACCAAGCTATTATTGCAATAACAAAAATAACCCAAAACTCTTCCCAAAATGTAAAACTAGCGATTAACTCCATCTTATTCCTTTTTACTTGATACCAACAACCCACTTAAAATTATTAGTAGTATACCAAAAACTATTAAAATACTAGGGAAATTATCTCCTAAAATAAGTCCTAAAATTATTGAAAATAGTATATTACTATAAGATATTGTTCCAATAATTCCAGCTTTTGCAAAGGAATATGCTTTTGTCATATAAATTTGAGCAAAAGTAGCAAAAAATCCTAATAAAATAATATAAATCCAATCATCAGGCTGTGGCATCACAAAAGACCCTAACATAAAATCTAAAGAGGAGTTTGAATAAAAACTTGATACTATCATCAAAATTAGGGGTCCAATTGTTCCTATTGTCATAAAAGATAAAACGATAGCTCTTGAATCATAAAATTTTCTAAGTTCTCTTACTGACGTGTAAGCAAGAGCTGCACCTACACCTGATAAAATTCCTAAATAATCAGTTTTTTTCAGTGTACTTCCATCAAATTCTGTAATAAATATAATACCGATAAATCCCACAAATACACCCAACCAACCTTTTATTCCTAACTTTTCTTTTAATAAAAAATATGCTAAAACTGCTGTAAAGATAGTTGATGTTTTAGAAAAAGTCATAGCTTCACCAAGGGGTATTTGTGAAATATTATAAAAGAAAAACAAAAGGGCAACAAATCCAGCAACACCCCTAAAAGTAAGTAGCCAAAATCTTCCACCTACTTGTTTTAATGGTGATTTATAAATAGATATTAAAATGAATAAAACCCCAAATACATTTCTAAAAAACACAACTTCAACTGAACTCATAGTATCACTAAGCTCTTTTGCCGCAGCTCCCATAAATGCAAACAATAATGATGCAAAAAGCATATATTGAATACCTTTATTAACCTGATTTTCCATGGAACCCTTTCAATAATAAAGAAACGATTGTATTTATAATCCTATTAAAAAAAGATTATTAACAAGCTTCATATCTTAAAGCTTATTTTGGATATCATAGTATCTTTATATAAATATTTGTAGGGGAAACATGGAATACTTAAAAATTGTTGGGGGAAAAGATATTTCAGGAAGCGTTGAAATATCAGGTGCAAAAAATGCAGCCCTTCCTTTAATTGCTTGTACTATTTTAGGAAAAAACGAGATAACAATTGGGAATTTACCAAATGTAGTTGATATTAATACTTTTTTGAAATTAATCAAAAAACTAGGTGGAACTTTTGAAAAAGATAATCATACTGCAAAAATCAACACGACAACAATAAATAATACAACAGCAACATATGATATTGTAAAAACAATGAGAGCTTCTATTTTGGTTTTAGGACCAATTCTTGCTAGATTTGGACATTGTGAAGTTTCGCTTCCTGGTGGTTGTGCAATTGGTCAAAGACCTGTTGATTTACATCTTAAAGCACTTGAACAAATGGGTGCAAAAATAGAAATATTACACGGATATATAAGAGCCACTGCTCCAAATGGATTAAAAGGTGCAAAAATAGTATTTGATAAAGTAACTGTTGGTGGAACTGAAAATACAGTAATGGCAGCAGCATTAGCTCATGGAACAACTACAATTATAAATGCGGCAAAAGAGCCTGAAATTGTTCAACTTTGTGAAGTATTAGCAAATTCAGGTGTAAAAATAGAAGGAATCGGAACTTCAAAAATCATTATTGAAGGAACGGGACAAAAACTAATAGATATAAAACCTTTTGATGTAATCCCCGATAGAATCGAAGCTGGAACTTATATGTGTGCAGCGGCAATCAAAAATCAGAAATTAAAAATTGATAAAGTTGTTCCTTTACATTTAGAAGCAATTATCTCAAAACTTGAAGAAATGAATTTTAAAATTTTACAAGATGATAACAGCGTTACAATTCTTCCTACAAATGAAATTAAACCTGTAAATATAATTACAACTGAATACCCAGGTTTCCCAACAGATATGCAAGCTCAATTTATGGCATTAGCAACTCAAGCAAATGGAACAAGTACAATTGATGAAAGATTATTTGAAAATAGATTTATGCATGTAAGTGAACTTTTAAGATTGGGAGCTGATATTCACCTAAATGGAAACACAGCAACCATAAACGGAAAAAGAGGAACTTTAAATGGAACAGATGTTATGGCTACAGATTTAAGAGCATCATCTGCTTTAGTTCTTGCTGCTTTAGTAGCTCAAGGAGAAACAAATATTCATAGAATTTATCATCTTGATAGAGGTTATGAAGATTTAGAAGGAAAACTTTCAAAAATTGGTGCTGATGTAAAAAGGTTTACAGAATAGCACATCTTTTAAATGATAGGTATAAAAATTACATACTTATCATTTTTTTTAAGTATAAATTAAATAGAATCTACTCAATTACAAAAAAGGTGTATTATTAATGAAACTAGAAATTTCCTTATTCAAATTTGATAAAAATTCAGATTACTTACCGTACTATACAAAACATTTTTTAAAAATAGAAAATGAAAAAGATATTTTAGAGATTTTAAAAACTATAAATAAAACTGCAAAATTAGGTTTCAAAGATTGTAAAAATTTCGATTTAGTTATAAATGGTGTTTATGTGAAAGCCGATATTACAACAAAAGAAATTGTTGAAAATTTTGGGAAAGAGCTTACAATTGAGCCTATTTCAATTAGAAGAGCTTATAATGATTTATTAATTGATGATAATGATTTTATTGAAAAATTTAAAATTTTAAAAAACTATACAACTGATGAAGATGAAGTAACCTATAGCAATTTAAAACAATATTATTATGCTTCAAATACACTAAATTATAATAGTGATTATATTGGGGATGCTGTGTTACTTTTAGCCTATGATTTAATTCAAAAAACTCCAAATCATTCAAATTACATCTTAAACGTATTAAATGATTTTGAAATAGGCGCACAATATCATACAAGTTTAGAAAATAGAATCTACAATATTGATGATTCAATTGAAGAAAAAATTCAAGATATACAAAAAAGATTAAATATATTTGAAGATTTAGATAAACAAAATTTTAGAATAAATAATACTTTGATTTTAGATTTTGGTAATTTTGAAGACAATTATGAAATCAAACATGATTTTAATGATTTTAATATTGCATATTATCCTTCAAAAAACAATGAAAAAACATTAGATTTATTAAATAAATTAAACGCAAAAATTTTAAATCTTGATACTTTAAAACTAGATATTGCAAAAAATAGTTTTAATAAAAATCCACAAATTACATATTGTGTGGCCTCTACTATTTTATTAGATGCTTTTGATAGTAATGCAGATTTTTTATTAGTTGATACAATTGAAGATTTTTACGTATTTGATTACAATAGAAAACAAATAGAAAAAATTTCTGGGAGAGAGATTATTCTTCCAATTATTCATGTAAATGAATTACAAAAACTTGCTTCGGGGAAACACACTGAAGCTAAAAAAACATTGGAAAAGCACAAAATTGATCCAGAAATTATATAAAAAAGGGGAAACTTGCTATTAGATATTGATTTCATAATAGTTGGGATTTTATTAATTATATCTTTATTACCTCTTTATATTTATAGAAAAAAAATCTTTGTTAAATACCAATCAGGTGAAAATTTTCACCTTTTTGTAAAAGATTTAAAACTTATTATGAATCAGCATCATCCAAAAATAAAAATTGATTATTCTATTATTAGCAAAAGTGAAAATGAAAAAAATATACAATTAAGAGAAACATTAATTGTTGAAAATATTATTCAACAATTTTTTGATTATCCATATAAAAAAGAGTCTCAAGAAATGATTCCTAAAGATAAACTTTGGGCAAACTATATGGAAAAATCTGTTTCTAATGCAAAATATCCAAGTGACTGGCAACAAAGAAAAGAATTAGCATGGAAAAGAGATAATAAATGTTGCAATCGATGTGGAGATAAAATAACACTTGATAATACTTTTTCAATTTTTGTAAAAGATATAAAAGATGGTGGGGGATATAATTTTGAAAATATTATTATTTTATGCTCAGATTGTAATAAAATCTTAAATTCAACAAATACAAAAAACACCCTATTTTCCCTTGTGATAAATGATAGATTAATGCTATTTGTAGAGAAACAAAATTAATATCCTAAAATTTCATTAACTCGTTTTTCATGTTCACTTTTATTATCTAATAACTTCTTTTCATCTTTGTTTTCATATTTTCCAAGCTCTTTATTTAAGTTATTTATTTTTTCTTCTCGATTTTTTCCATCAATTTTTTTCTTCAAAGATTCTTCTTTTAATCGTACTAATGAATCTGCTAAATATCTATCTTCAAGATTTTTAAGTTCACTTAGTTTATTTCTAACAAATGTTATATCTTTTGTTTTAGGTATTAAATATGGAGTTACAATAATCACCAAATTATTTTTTTTAGTATTATTAAGGGTATTTTTAAATAATTCACCAAATAAAGGAACATCTCCTAATACTGGAACTTTTTGTTTTGTTGATTCAACTTTATTTTCAATTAATCCTCCTATTATAACACTCTCACCATTATTTAAAATGGCTGTAGTTTTTATTTGTTTTTTAGAAGTATCAGCATTTCCACTTATTGTTTGAGTAGTTTTGACCCCTTCTAGGATTGTTTCTATTTCTAAAGTAACTTTTGTATCATTTGAAATTCTAGGTTTTACTTTTAATGTTAAGCCAACATCTTCTCTTTCATAATTTTCTTTTGTAGTTCCACCATCTGATATACTACTTGAAACTTTTATTGAAATTGTTTCTCCCACATAAATTGAACTCTCTTTGTTATTTATAGCTAAAATAGATGGTTCAGAAACAATATCCAATGCTCCATTTTGTTTAAGTAAATTTAATGATGCACCCAAAGCTAAGCCAGAAGTTAAATCAGGAATTTTCAATCCTTCAATACTTAAAGTTGGAACTTCTGCTTTATTCAAACTTGAAGAAAAACTAGATAATACATTATTACTAGCACTCGCACCAAAAATTCCGTAAGAAACACCTATTTGATTTATTAAATCATCATTTACTTCAATTATTTTTGCTTGGACATAAACCTGTGCTTTTTCTTTATCTAATTCAATTATTAAACTTTCAATATATAAAAGTTCATCTGATTCAGCCATCAAAATTATTGAATTAGATTCAGTATCTAAAGAAAAAAGTGCTTTATCATTTGGATCTAAATAAACTTTTTTATTTAAAATTTCTTCTAAAATTTTCATTACACTAGAAGCCTCTACATTTTTTAAAGAAAAGATTTTTAACTCTTTTTTTCTTAAAATAGTTTCCCTATCAATATCTTTGATATATTTTGCTAAATATTCAATATCTTTCTTTTCACCAATTAAAATTAAAGAATTATTATCTAAATTCTCTATAATTGAAACTTTTGATTTTTCTATTTCTTCTGTAAAAATTGATTTTGAAAGTTCATCCAATTTCTTTTTTGCATCAATTGCTTTTATATTTTTTAGTTTAATACTTATTGATTCTTTTTTGATATCTGATATTTTTATGACTCTTAATATATTTTTATTCTCTACTAATCTATAACCTTTGTCTTCAAGAACTAAATCCAATATTTTTACAAGTTCATCATTTGATAAACTATTATTTGGAATATAATCAACGGTTCCTTCTATTTCTTGGGTGAAAAGTATATTTTTGTTAATTACTTTGGAAGTAATTTTAATCAAATCACTAATCTTTAAATTAGTGAAATTAATATTAATTTTATCATCAGCACACAGTTGGAAGAGAACAAAGAACATAAATAAAAAAAGCAATTTCATAAAACCTCGTAACATAATAATTTAAATTATTATGTTACATGAATATTCCTAGAAAGTAAAGACATTAATAAATTAAATTGCTCAGAAGTAAGCTCTATTTTTACTTCAATATTAGTTGAAAAATCTTTTGATTTTACTAGTATATTCTCTTGATTCAAAAGATATTCTAGTTTTGATAATTCTGAATAGTCACATATTAAAGTTTTATTTATTAGTTTTTGATATTCTTTAAACTCAGATATCTTGATAACTTCATTTACACTATCACCGTAAGCTCGAACCAATCCTCCAGTTCCTAGTCTTATTCCACCAAAATATCGCACTACAATAACTGCTGTATTTATAAATTCATTTCCAGCTAACACTGAAAGACATGGCTTTCCACTTGTTCCTTTTGGTTCTCCATCATCACTACTATTTTCTACTATTTGATCAAACTCATTTAAATATCTATAGGCATATACAAAATGTCTGGCTTTTGGATGTTGATTTTTTAGTTTAATCATAACTTCATCAAACATGTAAAAAGGGATTAAAAAAGCTATAAATTTAGATTTCTTTTCTTCATAAGTACAGCTAAACTCTTTTTGAACAAACTTCAACTATAATTGCCCCCATGAGATTAGATTTATATTTAACAAAAACCTTTAATATTCAAAGCCGAAACAAAGCTTGTGAATTAATAAAATCAGATAAAGTTAAAATTGATGGAATAATTATATCAAAACCATCTTTTAATGTTGAACAAAATCATAAAATAGAAATTTTAGAAGATGATTTTTACGTATCACGAGCTGCATATAAACTAAAATATTTTT
>OCVT010001256.1_pt1 | contig 10867 bp, 9 predicted proteins | sample 1539111 | NCBI WGS metagenome assembly OCVT01 (sample SAMEA3991482, study PRJEB22521) | metagenome | biome: anthropogenic terrestrial biome; feature: sewage plant; material: raw primary sludge | place: Sweden | collected 2012-09-26 | reverse complement strand
TGACGATCCCTACGCCCATATTCAGTTCAACATAGGTCTTGATGACATCGGCATCAAGTGCAGACATCACAATGTCAGCATGCAGTTGCGCATCTTCAAAAGCTTTGTCAATCTTGGAACGGCCTGTAAAACCACCATGATAGGTAATCAACGGATATTCCGCCAAGACCTCAAGGCTAATTTTGTCCAATTTGGCCAATGGGTGATCTTTAGGTGTAATGATGCTGTGATGCCATTCATAATAAGGCACGCTTGCAAGATTTTCCTCTGTGGTTAATGATTCCGTTGCGATGCCAATATCCGCCTCGCCCTGAAGTAGCATTTCTGCAATTTCTACTGGACTGGCCTGTTGTAAGACCAAGTGAACCTTTGGAAATAATTTCTTGAACTGATTCACAATCGGTGGAAGTATATAACGTGCCTGAGTATGGGTGGTGGCAATGGTCAGTGTTCCTTCATCTACCTTGTTAAAGTCATCGGCAAGACGCTTGATATTGTCTGCATCGACCAGCATCCGTTCAACAATACTCAACAATGATTGGCCTGGTTCAGTCAGCCCCAGTAAACGCTTGCCTTTACGGACAAACAGTTGTACGCCGAGTTCATCTTCAAGATCTTTAATGTGTTTACTGACACCTGACTGGGAGGTATAAAGTGCCGCAGACGCTTCGGTTAAATTAAAGTTTTGACGAACAGTTTCCCGAATAATTCTGAGTTGTTGAAAGTTCATAAATATTTTTCCACATAAAAGGTGGGGAACAACTAAAGTTCAGTAGGGAAGTTTAGTGTTCCTCCATATATTATTTTAAGCCACTTGCGTTGTTTGGTCTGCAAATAAATGAAGTTGAGCCGCACTAATCCAAACGGTTTGATTTGGCTTGAATTGATGTAAATTCGCTTCTTCTACACTTAATAAAATTTCGATGTTACGTCCACTGCGATCTTGTAATTCAGCAATGACTTTACCAGCAATCCAGACTTCACGTAGAAACGTTGCCTCAATGGTATTGGGCTGTGGTTGTGCATGAATATGTAGTTCATTTGGTCGTGCAAAGGCGATCACTTTGCCTTGCGGTGCATCAATAGCAGTCGGTAACTGAATACGGTCATCACCGAGGCGAATGATACCGCCTGTATGCTCACCCTCAAAGCGGTTTGCCTGACCTAGAAAATCAAACACGAATGGTGTAGCTGGTTTTTCATACACTTCACGTGGTGAACCGATTTGCTCAACATCACCTTTGTTCATCACAATGATTTGATCGGCAACTTCCAGCGCCTCTTCCTGATCATGGGTCACAAAGATGGAAGTGATATGTAGTTCATCATGCAGGGTACGCAACCAGCGGCGTAGTTCCTTACGCACTTTGGCATCTAGTGCGCCAAACGGTTCATCCAGTAATAAGACACGGGGTTCAACTGCCAAAGCACGAGCTAGCGCAATACGTTGACGTTGACCACCCGAAAGTTGGGCAGGGTAACGGTCAGCTAAAAAGCCCAATTGCACCAAGTCCAATAAACGAGTCACACGTTTTTTAATTTCAGCTTCTGTTGGACGGGTGGCACGTGGGCGCACGCGTAAACCAAAAGCGATATTATCAAACACAGTCATGTGGCGGAACAGAGCATAATGCTGGAACACAAAACCGACCTGACGCTCACGCACATGGATGTTGGTGGCATCTTCACCCTCAAGCAAGACCTGACCGCCATCCGCAGATTCAAGTCCTGCGATGATGCGTAACAGTGTGGTTTTACCGCAGCCAGATGGACCGAGCAATGCAACCAGTTCACCCTCAGGAAAGTCTAGGGAGATGTTTTTTAGCGCATGGAATGCACCAAAGTGTTTTTCAATATTTTTAACTTGAATACTCATGTGTTCATTCCTTATGTATTTGGCTGATGTTCGTTGGCTTGGTCTTGACGGATTTCTAACCATGTTTTCAAAATCAGGGTAATAATCGCTAAAAATGCCAGTAATGAAGACACAGCAAATGCAGCACTAAAGGTATATTCGTTATAAAGAATCTCAACGTGTAACGGTAAGGTATTGGTTTGACCACGAATATGTCCTGACACCACCGATACCGCACCAAACTCACCCATTGCACGGGCATTGCATAGAATCACACCGTAAATCAGACCCCATTTAATATTTGGCAGGGTCACTTTCCAAAAGGTTTGCCAGCCTGAAGCACCCAAAACAATCGCAGCTTCTTCTTCCTCTGTGCCTTGCGCTTCCATGAGTGGAATCAGTTCACGTGCAACAAAAGGAACGGTAATAAAAATGGTCGCCAATACAATTGCGGGAACGGCATATAGAATCTTGATGTCATGATCCATTAACCAGCCACCAATCCAGCCTTGTGTACCGAAAATCAGCACCAGCATTAAACCTGCAATGACAGGGGAAACCGAAAATGGCATATCAATAATGGTGGTCAAGATGGCTTTGCCACGGAACTGAAACTTAGCCACTGCCCATGCCGCGGCAACCCCGAATACCACATTGATTGGAACGGCAATTGCAGCGGTTAATAAAGTCAGCTTCACCGCAGACAGGGTATCTGAATCGGTCAGGGCATGGATATACACTTCAATCCCTTGTTTAAACGCTTCTACAAACACCAGAATCAGCGGCAAAATCAGGCAGCTCAGAAAGAAAATCATTGCCACGGTGATCAGCGTATAACGTACCCAGGTCGGTTCACGGGTTGCATCGCGGGCCTGTAACTTGAGTGCCAAGGCATTGCTATTGTTATTTAAGCTCATTGTGCAACTCTCCCTGTACGGCGGCTTGCCCATGCCTGTAATAAGTTAATTAAAAATAGGATGGCAAAGGAGAGAACCAGCATCACCACGGCAATGGTGGTTGCACCTGCATAATCATATTCTTCCAGACGGGAAATAATCATCAATGGTGCAATCTCGGTCTTATATGGCATATTCCCTGCGATGAAAATAACTGAACCATATTCACCAACACCACGGGCAAATGCCAGCGCAAAACCTGTCAGTAATGCAGGGAATAAAATTGGCAGAATCACCTTACTAATGGTTTGCCAGCGATTTGCGCCCAGTGCAGAAGCCGCTTCTTCAAGCTCCGTTTCAATGTCGCTGAGTACAGGTTGTACGGTACGCACCACAAAAGGCAGGCCAATAAAGATCAGGGCAAGGGTAATACCCAGCGGGGTATAGGCCACATGAATACCTAAAGGTTCAAGATATTGTCCAATCCAGCCATTTTTTGCATACAGTGAGGTGAGGGCAATACCTGCAACCGCAGTTGGTAATGCAAAAGGAAGATCAACCAGCGCATCGACAATTCTTTTGCCTGGAAAGCTATAACGTACCAAGCACCATGCCAGTAATAAGCCAAAAATCACATTGACTGTGGCGGCAATCAGGGCAGCACTAAAGCTTAGTTGTAGAGACTTTAAAATTCGTTCAGAAGTTAAGATTTCCCATAATCCGTCCCATCCAATCCCAAAAGATTTGATAAACACAGCAGATAAAGGAATAAGCACAATGAAAGACACGTAAGCGAGGGTAAAGCCTAAAGAGAGACCAAACCCAGGCAGCACTCGGGAACGCTGCGACATGATATTTCCTCAAGATGAGAGATGCTTGCTAAAGACCAGTAAGCAAATAAATAACGCGAAAACTAAAGGTATGAAGAGCTGAGCTTAGGCAAATTTCAGGTTAAAATTTGCCTGACTCATTCGGTTTACAGGCTGCATCTTTTTTTCGGGCAGCATGTAATTGAGGATTTCAGGAAAAGGACCAAACCCAGATGCCACATTGATATGACCAACCTGACCCAGATTAATCGGAGTGAGTTTCCATGCCTGTGCAAGCTGTAACGCATCGACATAACCCAGCCATGGATCATTTTCACTAATCAATAATGTGGTCGGCACATCAATGCTGAGCTGATGAAAATATTGCTTGTAGTCCGTCAGACTATGACGGGCAAAGCCACTTTCACCAAAACGGGCAGGGTTGGCAGGTGCCACCAGAATCAGGTTTTTCACTTTTGCCCTGAGTTCAGGATGTTCAGCAAGAGCCGCAACACTGGTCAGGCAACCAAAACTGTGTGCAACGATTTGCACAGGCGATTTAATTGCTGCAACTGTTTTGACAAACTGGGCAACCCATTCATTTAATACTGGTCGGTCCCAGTGTTTTTGCTGCACACGAGAACTAGACACGAGTTGCTGTTGTAACCACGACTGCCAATGTTGTGCTTCACTGCCACCAACACCAGGAACAATGACTGTATGAACCATGTCTATTCTCCTTCTTAACTTCCCCCTTGCGCTGTTATCAACTACAGCGCAAGGAGAGTTTATTATTTGCCTGTACTATTGGTCTTAACGATCTGGTCAAAAATACCGCCGTTGTCAAAGTGGGTTTTTTGTACCTTGGTCCAGCCACCAAACTCTTTATCAATTGTCACAAGCTTCAGAGGCTTAAAAGTGGTGCTATATTTCTTTAAAACAGCTGCGTTGCGAGGACGATAGAAGTTACGTGCTGCAATTTCCTGACCCGCTGGTGAATAGAGATAGTTCAGGTAACCACGGGCAATTTGCAGGTTGCCTTTCTTCTCGGCATTTTTCTCAACCACGGCCACAGGTGGCTCAGCAAGAATTGAAAGTGATGGAGTCACAATTTCAAACTTGCCTGGCTGCTCACGAACCGCAAGGAACGCTTCATTTTCCCAAGCCAGCAACACATCACCGATGCCACGTTCAGCAAAGGTCGTGGTTGAACCACGGGCACCTGAATCAAGCACCTTGGTTTGTTTATAAATCTGGCGTACGAATTCCTGTGCCTTGGCATCATTACCACCTTTCTGGTGTTTTGCCCAAGCCCATGCTGCCAAATAGTTCCAGCGCGCACCACCTGAAGTTTTAGGGTTCGGGGTAATGATTTCTACACCTGGTTTAACCAGGTCGCCCCAATCTTTAATCTGTTTAGGGTTGTCTTTACGCACAAGGAAAACGATGGTTGAGGTATAAGGTGTTGAGTTATTTGGCAGTTTCTTCTGCCAGTCTGCTGGAAGCAATTTTGCATTTTCAGCAATTTCATCAATATCCGCTGCAAGTGCAAGTGTCACCACATCAGCATTTAAACCATCAATCACGGCACGGGCTTGTTTGCCTGAACCACCATGGGATTGTTTGAAGTCAATGTCCTGACCTGTACGCTGTTTCCAGAAAGCACCAAACTGCTTGTTGAAATCGGTATAAAGCTCGCGGGTTGGGTCATAAGAGACATTTAAAAACTCTTGTGCTGCAAAAGAAGACACTGAGAGTAATGCGGCAATGACACCAACTTTTAACTGAGATAAACGCATGAAAAACCCCTTGAAACTAAATGAATGTTTGGAATATGGATGCAGCATAACGCCAGTTTTTTTGCAAAAAAAATAATTAAAAACGAATTTGATATGAAAAAAATGCAATTGCATAAAATAGATAAGCTATGCTGAATTATTGATAAATAATAAATTTTTATTTCACTGCTTAAGTTGGTATAATTATTTAAAATCAAAGAGTTATTTATTGTTAATCATGTGGACTATTTGGATTGAAAGGTGTTTGAATCATGCAATGCTATAAAAATGGACAATTCATTGATTCTATCCCTTTACTTGATCGGGCATTTCACTATGGAGATGGCTGCTTTACCACAGCACGTATTTTTCAGGAAAATTTTGAACTAAAAGAATTGCACTTTGCACGTTTAAAACTAGCTTGCCAGAACCTGAGTCTAGATGTGGATTTATCTCAAATTGAAAAATCAATCGAGCAGTTGCAACAACAGCATTCAAGCTTAAATGGCACCTTAAAGATCGTGATTAGTCGTGGAGAGGGAAATCGTGGCTATAGCTTGCCTTTGCATCCAGCAGACATTTATCTTTGGTATTATCCAGCCACATTGCAGGCTTTCCAGCCTGAATGGATTGCCAGTGGCATGCTAAATCGTGCTTTGGGCCTGACCATGCCGAATCTGGTGGGCTTAAAAACCCTGAACCGTTTGGAACAGGTGTTATTGAAACAGGAAGCAGACCAGCAGGGTTGGCTTGAGGCATTGGTCAGTGATGTACAGGGTTATATTGTTGAAGGCGTGAGCAGTAATTGTTTTATTCGTATAAATGGACGGTGGATTACGCCAGAACTTCGTTATAATGGCGTCCACGGTGTCATGCGGGCAACTATCCTGTCGCGAATGCAGCAATCACAGATTGAATGTGAGCAACGCTATATTGGAATAGATGAGCTTGGGCAGATTCAAAGCCTATTTTTCTGTAATGCCTTGCACCCGATGAAAGCGGTTGTTCGATTTCATGATCGAGCTTTAGAGCAACAACCTTGTCTTGATTTATTTAAAACTTTAAAACTGAACCAGATTGATTAATATGCCAAAGCCGCCAAATTCAAGCAAAAGCAATAAAAAACCGAAAGCCACGCCGAAATCCAGATTTCCAGTGAAAGCATTTTTGGGCGCGATCATTATTTTACTTGTCATCCTGTTGAGTATTGTGGGGACAAGCCTGTTTAAGAATTATCCTGTTGAGGGCAAGAAACAGCTTTTGGTCATTTCTTCGGGCGATACCTATTCCAGATTTATTGACCGTCTTGCAAAAGAAAATAAGGTGAATTTTCCGATAATATTAAAGCTGTACCAGAAGTTCATGATTCATGACAGTATGAAAGCGGGTGTGTATGAAGTCACTCATGGCATGAGTGTTCGTCAGGTGCTGGATATGTTGTCGAATGCTGAAAATGCACAGATGAACCGTATTCTGGTGATTGAGGGAACAACGTTTAAGCAACTGGTTCAGAATCTTAAAAAAGACCCAAATGTCAGCAAAACCATTCTGGATTTGCCACAGGATCAATTGCTCAAGGAACTGGACATTCCATATTCACATCCAGAAGGTTTGTTTGCGCCTGATACCTATTTCTTTGCCAAAGGTGAAACGGACAAGAAAATCCTGACCGATTTATACCGCCGTCAAATGAAATCACTGGATGAGGCATGGGCAAATAAAGCGGCGAATCTCCCTTACAAAGATAAGTATGAAGCATTGATCATGGCTTCGATTATTGAGAAAGAAACCAGTCTGGACAGTGAGTTGCAACAGGTTTCAGGTGTGTTTGTGCGTCGTTTAAAAATTGGAATGCGTTTGCAAACAGACCCAACCGTGATTTATGGCATGGGTGATCAATATAAAGGGAATATCACCCGTAATGACTTACGTACCCCAACAGCGTATAACACCTATACCATTAACGGATTGCCACCAACGCCAATTGCTTTGCCAAGTAAAAAAGCAATTGAGGCTGCCATGCATCCAGATGACTCAAAAAATCTTTATTTTGTTGCCACAGGCAATGGTGGACATAAATTTACAGCATCGTTGGAAGAGCATAACCGTGCGGTACAGGAATATTTAACTGTGTTACGTTCAAAGAAAAATCAGGGTGAATGATGTTTATTAGTTTTGAAGGAACGGAAGGTGTGGGCAAAACCACGCTGATTCGCAAAATTCACCAGTATTTTGAACAGCAGGGTAAACAGGTGCTGCTCACGCGCGAACCAGGGGGAACGCCATTGGCGGAACAGATTCGCTCGTTGCTGTTGGCGGTGAATCATGAAGAACAAATGAGCCATGATACTGAGTTGCTACTGATCTATGCGGCACGGGCGCAACATTTACAGCAGGTGATTGTTCCAGCTTTGGAGGCTGGCAAGATTGTGTTAAGTGACCGTTTTACTGATGCCAGTTTTGCCTATCAATGTGCTGGGCGTGGTTTAAGTCAGAAAAAATTACAGCTACTTAACCAGACTTTCGTTTCCCATATGCCGAATATTACTTTCTGGCTGGATGCGCCGATTGAACTGGGTATGACCCGTGCCAGAGAGCGTGGGGCACTGGATCGTTTTGAGCAGGAAAAGCTGAGCTTCTTTACCAAGGTGCGGACAGGATATGAAAGCTTGTGGCAGGCTGAACCTGAACGGATTAAGCGACTGGATGCCACACAGAATGCTGAGCTTGTGTTTGAAGACGCCCTAAATTATGTAAAACAGCTTGCTTAGAAGCTGTTTTACATCGAATAAATATAATTACTCATTCACCAACGGCTGTTCCACTGCAAAATTTGGTGGTGTCAGAACAGTTTTACGAATTTCACTGGAGAGTTCAGGATAATCCAGCGTGTAATGCAGGCCACGCGATTCCTTGCGTTGCATGGCACAGCGAACAATCATCTCAGAAACAAGCACCAGATTACGCAATTCAATCAGATTCTTGCTGACACGATAGTCCTGATAATACTCCGTGATTTCACGTTTCAACATTTCTATACGATGTAAAGCACGTTGCAAACGTTTGGTGGTACGCACAATTCCCACATAGTTCCACATGGTTGAACGCAATTCATCCCAGTTTTGTAGAATCACCACATCTTCATCCGCATCGGTGACCTGTGATTCATCCCACGCAGGAACCTCAGGGAATTTAAAGCCAGCATCAAATTTCTGTTCAATATCTTCCGCCGCGCTCATGCCATACACAAAGCACTCCAGTAAGGAGTTGCTCGCCATACGGTTTGCACCGTGTAGACCTGTGTAGGAGGTTTCACCAATGGCATACAAACCTGTCAAATCGGTCTGGCTGCTGGAATCTACCATCACACCACCACAGGTATAGTGGGCAGCAGGTACAACAGGAATCATGTCCTTGGTAATGTCAATACCAAGCTCTAGCAGGCGTGCATAGAGTGTAGGGAAGTGTTCGGTAATAAATTCTGGTGATTTATGGGTAATGTCCAGCCATACATGGCGGATACCCAACCGCTTGATCTCGTAGTCAATGGCACGGGCCACAATATCACGGGGGGCAAGTTCGGCACGTTCATCAAAACGCAGCATAAAACGTTCACCATCAGGTAAACGCAGATAAGCCCCTTCACCACGCATTGCTTCAGTAATCAGGAACGAACGTGCTTTGGGATGATATAAGCAGGTTGGGTGGAACTGGTTGAATTCCATATTGGCAACACGGCAACCCGCACGATAGGCCATTGCAATACCATCACCCGTTGCGATGTCAGGGTTTGAGGTATATAGATAGGCTTTCATTGCACCGCCACAAGCCAAAGCGGTGAAAGGGGCCAGAAACGTATGAACCTGTTCAGCACTTTCATCCAGGGCATATAAGCCAATTGCACGGTTAGGCTGGTTCTGGTGGCCAAGTTTATGCAAGGTGATCAGGTCAATTGCAATGTAATTTTCAAAAATGGTGATGTTGTCGCGTTCTTTGGCGCGTTCAACCAATGTGGTTGAAATTGCTTTGCCTGTTGCATCCGCTGAATGGATGATACGGCGTTGCGAGTGCCCCCCTTCACGGGTAAGGTGTAATTGCTCGTCATCATCCAGTGTGAACTGCACACCTTGTTTCAGCAGGAAGTCAACAGAGGGTTTACCACCCTCAACGGTATGTTTGACTGCATCCAGTTCACATAAATGTGCGCCTGCAATCATCGTGTCACTAATGTGTTGTTGAATGGAATCAGTCTCGTCCAGTACCGCAGCAACACCGCCCTGAGCATAAAAGGTACTGGCTTCCGTGAGCGCCGCCTTTGCCAAAATTGCAATGTTGTAATGACTTGGTAAAGAGAGTGCGAGGCTTAGGCCCGCACCACCACTGCCTACAATAATCACATCAAAATGGTGAATTGTTTCTAAATCAGGCATGACGATCTGCTTCATTTTCAAACGTTCGCTAATGACAACGCTTTTTAATGAAAAAGGCAAGTGCCAATCTGCCTGGAATTGAATGAAATTTTAGCGAATAAGTTTATTTTAATTGCTTGCCATAATTTAGCAGATCTATATAAATATAGGTCAATTACGATTTGGAACACTGTTTTAATCTTTTTTTAAGGCTTCCCATGGTAAAACATGGCTGAGAGTGAAGATTGAGGTGGAACTCCACAATTTATTCACATTCTGCCATTCTATTTCGTTGTATACCTTGAAAATATAAACATATTTTTACGAAAAGAATGCTAGGGTTGTGATAAAAACATAATCTTGAATTTTATTTGATCATCAGTATGTAGGTTCTTGCTTCATGAAAAGTCGCTATTTACAACAAGGAATGTATGCTGCGGTATTTACGGTGGCAGCTGCTCAAGTCAATGCTGCATCGCCAGTAGATTTTTCAAGTCTCGTTGAGCAGGTTAGCCCTGCTGTGGTGAGTGTGAATGTTGTGAAGAAAATGACTCAGGAAGAGTTGTTGCAGCAACAGGTTCCCGAAATTTTACGCCGTTTTTTTGGTAATCAGGTGATTATTCCCCAACAGCAGGGGCCACAGGAAAAAACCGCTTACGGCAGTGCGTTCTTTATCAGTAAGGATGGCTATCTGTTAACCAATCGTCATGTCATTGACGATGCCTCACGTATTACCATTACCTTAAATGACCGCCGTGAGCTTGATGCAACTCTGGTTGGAAGTGATGAGCGCACTGATATTGCCTTGCTAAAAGTGAATGGCGCGAGTTTCCCTGAACTGAAAATTGGTGATTCAAATCAGCTAAAAGTGGGTGAACCTGTGTTGGCGATAGGTTCTCCTTTTGGCTTTGATTACTCAGCATCGGCAGGTATCGTCAGCGCAAAGTCACGTAATATGAGTGGTGAAACGTCAGTTCCATTTATTCAGACCGATGCAGCCTTAAACCCAGGCAACTCTGGTGGTCCATTGTTTAACCAGCGTGGTGAGGTAGTGGGTGTAAACTCGCGTATCTTTAGTGGTACGGGTGGTTATATGGGCTTGTCATTCTCTATCCCAATT
>OCVT010001252.1_pt1 | contig 10873 bp, 9 predicted proteins | sample 1539111 | NCBI WGS metagenome assembly OCVT01 (sample SAMEA3991482, study PRJEB22521) | metagenome | biome: anthropogenic terrestrial biome; feature: sewage plant; material: raw primary sludge | place: Sweden | collected 2012-09-26 | reverse complement strand
CCGACATATAGAAGGAATATCTGTTCGAACTATTTCACACTTTCTAGCCCTGATGCGATAAAGTGGGAAACGAGATATACAAAGAATGGACTTGGGCTTAAGAATAGCTACTGGAAAGAATTATTTCGCAGAAAAGTTGTGTTGACAACTTATGGTACAACAATTGATCAAAATGGAAACAAACAAGAAATAATAACAAGAAAAGATAGTATTTGCTTACAGCCAAAAGACACGATTACGTCACAAATATCCTTAACGTATGTTAAGAGCCTGAATTTGGCAGCTGGTAAATATAAAATAGAAACAGTAGTTCTGCCTCAAGATAAAACTAGTGATGATTATGAGGAAATTGACAGCAGAATGTCATCTAGTAACAGTACTTTTACTTATAATACCAAAACAGAAACAGCTTTAAGAGAACTTCATACAGATGAACCAACTTTAGGTAATACGACATCTGTATCGAATTTTGTAAAAAAATCAGTAATGACATATGATAGCAATAATAACAATTGCGTTGTTGGAGACTATAATAGGAATTCTCAGTTCTTCTTAATTGAAAAAACATGTTGGGTAAATATTGATGCTTCTTTCATGGAAAACTCAGGAAGAGGTACTAATTGGCGGGAGTTGTTCTCGCATCCTGTGTTATTATATAAATATGGTGTTGTCAATACGCAAAATGGCACTTTTGAGACTATAAAAGATTGCTCGGCCTCTACATTAAATCCTTCTGATACATTGAATTCTTCCAGTAGTGTGTCTTATCATAAGTCAGTACTACTTGCCCCTGGTAGATATGAAATTAGAATTCCAGAGTTCATTAGAACAAATAATCCCCCAATCTTTTATGAAATCACAGCTTGTGTATCTTTGAGCACAACAGGAATAAGTGATAATTATTTCGGTAATGGTATTCGTATCGCAAGTGTAAAGCGAATGGATAAAGACCAAATTGAAGAAACAAATTACAATTATAACGATACAACTATTTGTGGTACATCAGGAAGAATAATGTCCCCTCCTGTATTTTCTAGAAATAAATTATTAATTTATCAACCAAAGGATAATAATCCGTCCACACCACAAGCAAAAGAAATAAGTTATACTATTGTAAGTAGTGATAATCTTAATCCTAACAATTCTTCTATTGGCTATAGTCAAGTAACACTTACACAAACAGGCAGTAATGGTCAAAAAAATGGGAAAAGAATCTATAATTTTTGGAATAATTTATGGGGAGCAGGTCCCTTCTGGAACTTTATGAAAAGGCCAGAAGATCCTAGAAATGGAAATGTTATAGGAGATTGTATATATGACAATGCTGGTAATATTAAGGTCTTAACAAAAACGAGTTCAGTGTTGCGCAAAGTTGAATCAAGAATGCTTAGTGCTGTGATAGAAAATCTATATTCTGGTCCAAATTATATCACTGGGGCAGGCGGCTTTAATGTCTGGCAACAACAAGCTAATGGTGGTATAATGGATATATATCTATACTCTTCTGCACAGTTTGCAACATCATCATCAACAACAACTACAACATCAATAGAGAGTAATGGTAAAATAACTAAAGAAAAAGAAACATCATTTAATATAGATAATTGCCAACCTCAAAGAGAAAAGACATCCACATCAAAGATAGGAGAATATGATGTCACAGATTGTTTATATCCAAATGATTACAACAATCAACCATGGATAGATTCTCTTAAAGTGAAAAATATTACAAATAAGCCATTACAAATTATACACTCTCTAAGTACACCAAAGGGTAACTATCTAACAGATAGTAATCTTTTAAAATATAATTTATTTGGACAGCTTTCTGAAATTCTTACAAAAGAAATTAATGGTAAGACTTTGCTTGCTGATTTCTCATTAAGTAACCAAAATGGATTTGATACAAAAGAATATTATACTGACGAAACTATTATTTATAATAATAAGTCTCACAATCCACAAGTTGTTACAGACAAATATAGCATGAATACGGTGTATATCTGGGGATATAATAATATGTACCCTATTGCCGTAATAAAAGGTGCAACAATGAGTCAGGTGTCATCAATCCTTAATGAGATTGATAAATTGGAATCGATGCCATTTCCTACATTAGCAACAGAAGAGTTATACAGAAGACTTTCCTATATACAGGGAGCTTTAGTTACAACTTATAAATTCAATCCTTATATAGGAATCACAAATTGTATAAAGCCTAATGGAGAAAGTGTAACATATGAATATGATTCCTTCTCTAGGCTAACGAGTATCAGCAATAATACTGGAGTACTAAACAAATACTATTATAATTATAAGAAATAGTAAACAAAATATAAACTGAAATTATGAAAAAACTCATTTTTATATTTATGTGTCTAAGCTGTTTTAACGCACATGCTCAAAATATATTAAATAGTAGCAGTAATATGATGCGTAACAATGATTGTGTGACGATGCAATCTGTTGATTTTTCATGGGCGGGTAAAGATGGAAAGAATATTTACTGGGATTTTAGTGATATAGGCAATCTTGAAGTAAACCATAATCTCAATTTTAGTAATGACTCTCTTATGACTTTTCAAAAGATAGAAGACTCTGATATTTATACATATAAGCTTATATGTAATCAATTGCAACAAATAAAAAAAGAAAATCGGCTTGAGCGTATAAATTATGATAATCCTAAAATTATAATGACTTATCCATTCCAATATGGAGATTCTGTCATATCCAACTTTTCGGGTAGTGGGTGTTATTGCATTGATCATAAAATAAAAGTTAGTGGTCAAGTCAAAATCATGGCTGATAGTTATGGTTCGCTAATAATATCAAAAAATGACACATTGAACAACGTATTAAGAGTGTATACGATTACCACAACATCAATAGCCATGGATATGGATTCTGTTAATATAAATTCCTGCAATCTTAAACAAGAAATAGAGGAAAAATATGATTGGTATGCAAAGGGATATCGTTATCCTCTTTTCGAAACAATTCAGCGTACCAGTTATTCTGATCTTATGCCTGTGGCTACAAAAAAATATGCATATCGCCTACTCCCTGATTCTATAAATATAAAGGATCAGGAAAATGACAGTATTCTTAGGAAAGAGATTCTAGAAAAAGAAATAACTAATAAGCAGAATGAAGACATTATACATTACAAAATTCAAAATAATGACAACAATGTCAATATAGAATATACTCTTGATAAAGAAGCAAGTGTTGTCGGAATTATCGCAGATGCAATGGGGATAGTTTATAGTAATGTTAAACAAAATGGTAAATCAGGAGAAAACTTTTCCATGAATTTTAACTGTCAAGGCTTACATCGCGGTCAATATATTATATATATAAATGTAAACGGCAAAGTATATAATGAGAAAATCTCATTAAAATAAACATTAAAACAATGGAGATTAAATATATTTTTAATATGAAAAAAATATTATCTATAATAACTTTCTCATGGTTAGTTTTGAATATAAATGCTCAGGGCAATTATAATTATATTGAAACTGTAAATATGCTTGATTCAATACAATCAAGAAGCACAACAAATATAATGTATTATGATGGCTTTGGACGACCTGTACTAAACGTTTCTAATGGTATTGGAGGAAACGGTAATAATGTATACACACTTCAGACTTATGATAATTTTGATCGTATTGACAAGAAGTGGTTACCTGTTGCAGATAATTCTCTAGACTGTTATGACGAAAATCAAATCTCAGCAATAGCAGCAAATACATATAGTGATAATTATGCTTATAGCACACAAGAGTATGATACTCAAAATCGAGCTGTTTCTTCCAGCATAGCTGGTAAAGAATGGAATGATAAAGATAAAAAGAATGTATATAAATATATAGTGAATGGCGATGATGTAAAAATGTATGTTGCGCCTTTAAATTCTGATAGTTTGCTAGCAACAGGATATTATGCATGCGGAACATTGACTGGGGAGACTTCAATAGATGCAGACGGACATACAATAACTGTATACGAAGATATGTCTGGACACAAAATTTTGGAAAGAAGAGCTGAATATAATGATACTTATTTCGTATATAATGATTTAGGACAACTAAGATTTGTACTTTCTCCAGAATATCAGAAATCGCAAGACAATGCAATATTTACCTATGAATATCGTTATGATAAAAACGGCAGAGTAATAAAAAAAATACTTCCGGGATGTAAATTTATCCAATATTGGTATGATAAGGCTGGTCGTTTAACATTTATGCAAGATGATAATCTAAGACAAAAAGGAATATACAGATTCATGTTGTATGATAACCTAAACCGAATGATGGTTCAGGGTACATGTCATGATTGTATGCGTGATGATAACTTGTTACCATTAGTTACTTATTCGCAATCATCTGACGGTGTGTTAGGAACTGGTTATGAACTGAATATCACAGACTTGCTTACGGAACCAAGCCTTGAATTAGTAAACTACTATGATAATTATGGCTTTCTAAATAGTCGCAAAAAAAATGACTTTCCCAATACTACGACAAACATAAATGCAAAGACTTTAGGATTACAAACGGGTTCAATAGCGCTTGCTTCAAATGATGAGTATATATACCACGTAATGTCATATGACATTGTTGGTAATTTAACTGATGTTTGGGTTAAGGAACTGGGAGGCATAACAGAACATATTAGTAATAGTTATACTTTCACACGACAATTGAAAAACTCAAATTCAATAGTCGAATTAAAAAATGGTGAAACTTTTAGTACAAAGTGTTTTGACACGTATAATAAGTATAATGATAAAATATCAAAAAGAGAATTATTAATATCCTACAATAATATATTGTCTACTTCAACGATAGAATACTACTATGATAATCTCGGCCGCTTATTTTCTATAAATAGACCAGATAAGGTTGGTGATATTTCATATAATTATGATATTCATGGATGGACGACAGATATCTTAACAAATAGTTTTAATGAACATATATCTTCAGTTGGGGCAAATTCTTCACCATGTTATAATGGTAATATTAGCAATATCACGTGGCAGAATGGTCATAATAATTTGAGCCGTGGTTACAATTTCACGTACGATGGTCTTAACAGAATGACAAATGCCACATATCAAGAAGGTGGTAGTATGTCTAGTGGTGCAAACAAGTATAATGAAGGTCTTGAATACGATGAGAATGGAAACCCTACACACGTAAAAAGAAATGGTAAAATGCAAGATGGTAATTTTGGTGCGATTGATAATCTCAAACTCACATATCATGGAAATCAACTGTTGACAGTTGATGATACTGCACCGATGAACTTAAATGAAGGATCTTTTGATTTCAAAAATAATTCAAAATATCAATATGATGGTACAGGTGCGTTAATCACTAATAGTGGTAAGGGTATCGCATATATAGAATATACTGATGGCAATATGCCTAAACGAATTCAGTTTACAAATGGTAATGTAACTTCTTATGTGTATACGTCAATAGGTCAAAAGCTTCGCACAATTCATTATACAGCTGTTCCAAATATAACTGTTGCTATAGGAAGTACACATAATCTTTGTAACGAAGAAATACTATTTAAGGACTCAACAGATTATATTATGGATGGAGAACTTATTTTAAAGAATGGCAAAGTTGACATGTATTGTTTTGATGGAGGTTTTTGTTCTCTTGACAATAATAATGGCAGAAAGCAAGGCTTGTATTATTATAATAAGGACCATCTTGGTAATAACCGCGAAGTGGTTGCTGCAGATGGGACAATAGCCCAGACAAACAATTATTACCCTTTTGGAACACCATTCAATGAAGGAACCTCCAGCAGTTCCGAGCTTCAACCATATAAATACAATGGTAAAGAACTGGACAGAATGCACGGTCTGGATATTTATGACTATGGAGCAAGGCAAATGGAACCAGTGATTTGTCAGTGGACTACTGTTGACCCATTGTCAGAGAAATACTATAATATAAGTCCGTATGTGTATTGTGCTAATAATCCAATAAATTCTATTGATCCAGATGGAAAAAAAATAGAGATTTCAGGAAATAGGTCGCAAAGAATTGCAACATTAACTTACTTGCAAATGCTCACAAATGATAAATTAGGAGTAAAACAAAATGGAGATGTTATAATTATGTCCAAAGGTACTAAAAATTCAAACAAGGAACTAAAAATAGGTACGAACCTTATTTCCTCAACAATCCATGATAAACACAAAATGACTATAATACCAGAAAATGGAATAAATGATCATGAAACAGATACATATAGAAAAGATGCTACTAATGGCAAAGGAACAGATGTTACAGTTTATTTTGATAGCACTTACAAACCATCTATACTTACAAGTGATAAAATAACAGGGAAAAGTGTGTTTCAAAGCATCGCACCAGATATAGCATTAGGACATGAAATTATTCATGGGAATCATTCTATGAAGGGACAAGCTGTAAATCCAGATAGTGAAAATCGATATAACTACAAGAGATCAGATGGAACTATTTGGCAAACATCTGATAGTACAGAAGAACTTGAAACCGTTGGAATTATAGGTAATTCGAAATATACGGAAAATAAATTAAGAAAGGAGCAAGGATTAAATGAAAGAATTAAGTATTAAAATTAAAAAGGATGGTACTATCTTATTTGTCTTGGGGATTTTTGCATGTGCCATCTTGACAATTTGTAGCTGTAAAAATAAAACTTACGATGATAAGATTTGCAGATGTTTCATCTTCCCTACTAGTTCCATTAACAATAATTTTTATATAGAAATATCAAATAATGGTATAATCAAAACATCATTAGGAATACGATCAAAGACAATATTACCAGTGATATTTAAGGACGCTAAAATAAATCCTGATGAAATTCAATTTCTTAGAAAAATACAATTGCAAAAGAAAAAGAAACTTCATAATACTGATATGATAAAAATCCAAAAGAGTCTTTTGAATTTAAAGGACATTGAGTGTAAAAATTTTTTTGTTCAAAGTTGGGCAAACGATGCATGGGGTATAATACTTTTAGCAGGAGATAAACAATACATATTTCTTTATAGTGAACATAGTAATGATGAATTAGGGAAAATTGTTAAACTTTTAGTAAATTCATCACCAATACAGATCGATATGAATAAATGAAATTACATATAAACATTATAGAATGAATAATTCAGGATAAATATCATTTACAAGCGGCAATGTTACAAGTATGTATATTCTGATGAAGGTGAAAAGCTGCTATAGTTGCTAGTAAGAATTTATCAAAATGTGGTTGGCACGTGTTTGAGAGATTTTCTAATTTGCCTTTGAAATCAGATTGTAAATCAGGTTTCAAATCTCAGTTTTATGAAAGAACAAAGGATGGTAAAGACTATTTTTGTTATGCTTTTGCAGGTACAGATTATGCTCAAGATATACTTGATGATATATGTCAATATTTCGGAATTATTCCAAAGCAATATCAAACAGCTATTGTTAATACAGTAGTAATAGCAACTACATTAAAAGGTTTGTTTGGAGAAAATGTTGATTTACTTTTATAGAACATTCACTTGGAGGGGGCCGAAGCAGCAGCTGCAAGTATGGCTACGGGAGAAAATACCATAACTTTTAATCCAGCCACAGTTATGTTTGATGGTAACCCAAAGCACATTGTTAATTATATAGCATCAGAGAAAAAAATATGTAGCTTAGCAATATTAAGTATGTATTATGGTGTTGATATAGTAAGCAACTTTCAGAGTAATACAGCAAGTCCCCCACCAGGTTCAACTTACTATATGCAATTTGGTACAGGTCCAACTCATACCATTAATGATTTTTATAATTACTCTTATCCAAAAAAATGATTGCAAACCAAATAATTGTATTTATCAATCAAAAGAAGAAAAAGAGACATTATATATGGAAACACCTGCCGCAATAAGATGTGGTGAAATAAAGTCTGCAACAGGGAAACCTGAATGGTAAAATGATCATAAAACTAAAAGAAAATGAGAAAAATTGAATTGCTGTTTTTATTGTTACTTTTTTGTTTGCATTCCAATGTAGTAGCTGCAGATCAGGATTCGCTAATTATACGTTTCTTTTCATGGGAAATGGAATCTCCACATAATATTACTTGTTTAAATTTTGAAAATAAAGTTCCTTTTAGAGAATATATTATAACATCACCAGTTGTAATTGATAGTATGTCTGATCAATTACAAAAATTACAGAAATGCAAAGATAAGGATTTTCAGGTGGGTTGTAAATTATACTTTATTAAATGCGGTAAAGTTAACAGAGTCTTCTGTATGAATAGCAATTCTGTTTTTTCCAATAATATATTTTATAAAAATAACAAGGATGTTATTAAAAAGATTAACCGATTGATTGCAATCTATCCGAAAGCTGAAAATGATTGCAATTTTTCTCCAAAGCAATTTGGTGACGAATTCGCTCAAGGAAGAGACAGCCTGTTTCGGGTTCTTCATACTAGTATGGCAGAGACAATTAAAAATTTAAATTATAATGATACCTTAATTGTGAGTATTTATTGTAAGGCTTATAAAAATGGAAAAACGAAATCTGCAGTAATAAATCCTGCTAACAAGAAATCGCTCTCTGATATAGAAAAGAAAATTATAATGAAACTGCGAGACGTTTTAATGACAAAAATTACTTGGAGAAAGAATTCAGAACACATGGATAGTGATGATATTATATTTCCTTATGTTATTCGGTAAGCATACTTATGTCATCAAACTTTAGTAACGGACTAAAATGAATTAAAATATTGATATGATGTTCTTTGCCTCGCGATATACTAGCAACGATGTAATAATTCATTTCATTTTCTATTTATCAACTTAAATAAAGATAATATAGAACAGGAAAAAATTCCAGAATATAAGTGTTTATAAAATATGAGATTTGCATTAATACTATATTCTGGTTGAAAGAACCCAAAGTTTGTCCTATTGCATAGAATATAAAATAACCTATTGTTACAATTCTCACAAATAATATGTTTTCAGACTTTGTCTTTTTCAAAAGGAAACTAATAGATATAGATAAAACTGCTATAAGCAGATATGCTATTGTGTAAACTTTCTGTGAATATATGAGCGGTCCCATGTAAGTGTTGTAAGCTTCTGTTGTGTTTCCCTGTGAGAAAAAGAATACATTAAAATAATAATAAAAACATTGATATACTAGATATAGAATTAGTATAACATGCAATATCTTCCCAGCTAAATTAAATATGTCTCGTCGGATAATAATCAAAATTATCAAAACCGAGATAATGCAATATGCAGCATTTAAAATACAAGAGAATAGTCCATTATAGTCTGTAATAACAAACATTCCCAATATTGTAGACAGCAAAAGAAGCAATAAACGAGCGTAATTGCTTGTCCTTAATTTATATATCAGATCTTTCATATTTCATTATAGTTTTTAATGTATAATTTATTATAGGCGTAGAATCCATATTAAAAAGTATATGCAGGGCATATATTCGATTTGGAATTTCTAATGTGTCAAGGGTATTCCTCATGTCTTTTTATGGCAAAGACAAATATATATAAAAAATTTCATCCTTGCAAGAACATTCCACGATTTTAAAAATAGATGATTAATTTATTCTTGTTTTCTTTTCTTCTCTACCCAGAAAAGTTTTTTCAATGTCACTAATGTCACTTTGTCACAAACCCTTTGTTTATAAGGGATGAGTGAGTGACATTAAGTGACATTATCAGGGTAAAAGTGACATTAAATGCTGAAACACACCTGTTTTTGGTGATTTTTTCCAAATTATGGATGGGCTTCTTCTTATTTGTATTCTGATTCAGAGCATAATTATAGCAATTGAATATGCAATAATATACCTACTCAATTTTCTTTTAGATTAGCTATATCTCTTAAATATTGGCAAATGATATATTTAACGAAGTTGATATCGAGTTTTATCTAGCAACACTAATTCAAATATGCTGCTATTTAATTTGAATAGTTGGAATAATAATGATATCTGGAAAAATGCAATAAGTGTTTAAATTAATCAGTAATTTGTTCAAGGATGAAATTAGTATTATCTTTGCAGAAGAAATTTATCAGAGTCAGCAATGATATAAATCATTACTAGTATTAATTAAAAACATCTATATCAATGAAAAAAATAGTATTTGTATTTATTGCAGTTTTACTTTCCTTAAGTATAAGTGCACAAAATTTCAGACATTATACCTTGTCTGAAGTCGTAGATACAGCACAGTATCTTAATCAGAATTTTGTAAATCAGAAGAGTTACTTTATAGGTAAACCATTTTCAGAGGTACTTAAAGTTTATCAATTAGACTTGCCCTTGAAGTTCTTATCGCCAAACAATACATCTCCTTGGAATGATAAGTGGGGAGATATGTATATCAATGGGGCAGCTTTATCTTGGTATACAGAGGCTGAATGTAAGGAGATATTTTATAAACATATTAATGCTATATGCTATATTGATGTCGATTTTGAGCCTCCATATAATATTCTTTTCTTTAATTTTATGAAGATATATAAAACTCCAGAAGAAATGGCTCTACATTTAAAAGACATTTTGGTTAAAGATATACGTGTTGTTGAAAAAACATCTAAGTAAGGGTAGTAGAATAAATGTTCTAAAATTCAATGTATTTCATTTAGTGATTAAGCTCTAATCACTCCGTATCGCTTCGTAATTTGCAGAGTGATTAGCCCCTTATCATGAACTTGTATTTCGCCAAAACGAATAATAATGTCTTATTGTCTCATATCTTTGCAAAAGAAATTTATCAGAGTCAGCAATGATATAAATCATTACTAGTATTAATTAAAAA
>OCVT010001245.1_pt1 | contig 10896 bp, 8 predicted proteins | sample 1539111 | NCBI WGS metagenome assembly OCVT01 (sample SAMEA3991482, study PRJEB22521) | metagenome | biome: anthropogenic terrestrial biome; feature: sewage plant; material: raw primary sludge | place: Sweden | collected 2012-09-26 | reverse complement strand
AAAGGTTTAGAATTCAATAATTACTACTCTTCCGAATTTCCCTATGAACCAAGATTGACGCAGATAATGAAACTGTGGTGTTGGTGCGAAAATCAGCTTCATCACAACCAAATAGGGGTTCCTAGGGTCGAAAACTGACATACATAGTACGTATATATTTATATATGTGTGTGTGCGTGTGCATGTGTGAGTGAGTGTGTGTGTGTGTGTGTGTGTGTGCCTACCTGCATGTATGCATTTAGCAATTGATTTTTCTTTTTTTTTTTTGGAAGCTTTCATAGTATGAATTCGCATTTTATCGTGTTTCCCGTATCAATCTTCAGGAAACATAATTGAACATCATCGATATTCAATGGCAGTAGTTCATCTTTATGATTGTAAATTTTGACACCGTTGGAAATCGTAAACTTTCTTGCCCCTTCACCGCCCTCATTCTTAATTATATCGCGATATATTTCGCAATCTTTAAAGTAGTGGTAAAGTCTCAGCCTCAATACACGCAAGGTAGTACCAAACTCAGGTCTTTTTTCATTTTCATAATCCTCTGGAGAAAATTCAACATGAAATTTTAATGGGGTGGACAGAAGTTCTTTCCCATCTACAATAACATTACATTCGACATCCAATTCTGATACAAACACAGGTTTTGCAAAAAACTTATCGCGATCTTCGAACTCTTCAATAACAATACCGCTTTTCTCGTCTTTGTATTCTTTACCGTGATATTCATCACTCACCAACATCCGATGAAGCTTCAGACTTTCATCGATTCTTCCACGCTCTAGTTCTTCTGATGTGTTCTTTTGTAGAAGACTCATTTCGATCGTTATATACAGTTCGTTAAAAAATGCAAGCGTACCAACCACTATCAAAAAGAGAGTTATTCTACCACTTATTCGATCATGGATAAATTGATGAACATATGGCAACTCCTGTAGTTTATTTATTAATTTTAATTCGAGATTTAGATACCTATCCTTTAACGACATACCGGCCTTTGGTTCTTTTTCTATACCACACTTTGCTATAAACACTTCCAAGTATATTGCAGATTTGCGATGTGATTCAATTTTTATAATGCTTTATATTTTGTTTTTTTTTCATAAAGGCTTACTTAAACGAGCTTGCTCTTCTTGCTTAGCGATATTGCCGAAACTCGGGTTTACTTTTCCATTTTACTTCGTGGCTAGTGTAAAAAGGAATTGCAAAAAAAGGGTTCACTTTTCGAACATTTTATTGAGAACCGTTTCAACCTTATTAACCTTTTCATTCATATTTGTAGTGGCAAAAGTTGTTAGTTAGTATTTCTTTGCCAAGTCAGAGAAAATGAGTGGATAAGAGGGGGAAACAGCTCAGTTTCTTGCAAATGCATACATACCCATTTCATGAATTCTTCGTCTTTCAACTTTTCCTTGATTAGCCGCTTAGATATTTTTCTTGACGCATTCCGATTAACGTTTTTAACTCTTATCGTTAATCCTTCGCTTGGCGATGCTTCTTTCCTCGTTTCATTAAGTGTGCCGTTAGGTAGCACTTCTTTATTTCTATCAGGGGTATGTGTATTTCCAGATTTTTGGGGGTTTGTTAGTTTATCATCAATATTTTTCTTATTACTGGTATTTTTCTTCGCCGTGTTGTCTTTCCCGGGGCTCCATATAATCGTTGGTGTTGCATCTAAACCAGTGACGCTTTGCATCTGACTTTCCCTTTCCTTTGGTATATGAATAGTTTCTAATAAACCAGTTTTACACAGAGCAATCTCCTTTCTTGAAGTAAAATCAGAAGTGGTGTCGACTTTTTTCTTTTTGTTTTCTGCATTAGGAAGGCAGTTGGTAGTGTTTGGTAGAGATTGAGAAACCTCCAATGGCTGTACAATTAGCGACTCAGGACGACCCAAAACAGTTTGCGTAGCCATTGGAGTGTTGAGGTCTTGTGAAGAGTGTACTACATTTAAATCCGTGTTTGGCCATATTTGTTGTGCTATTTGAATGTTATCGTGTGGTAAAGTTATATTTGAACGATTATTTGACTCTCTTTCAGATTCTTCCTGATAACGTTGACTGAAATCCATAATCATGTTTTGAGTTTGAAATTGCGTGTTCGGATTTGTGTAGCTACTAACTTTTGGACCTTCTGTGAAACAGACCTTTGTACCGTTATTATTGCCTTGCACCTGGCTTGTTATTGTACTCTGGGCTATTGATGTCCTAGCTGTCCTTAAAACAAAATTAAGGTTCTTTAAAGAAACTACAGTCCTGTTGAACTCAACGTCATTTGGCAAATTCATCTGAAACCTCCTTAACATTCTGGGTCCAAATTCTTCGGAGATATATTTACAAGAGATTATGGGGCTTTTACATGAAAATTGTATTAAATCTTGATTATCTCCCAGCGGCAGGCGAATATTTTCGAGAAGTGTTGAATTATTGAGAATCACATTGATCAGAATTTGTCTAGAGTCCATTAGAAGAACCCGAAATTGGAGAGTGCAGTTAGCGGAAAGGTGTTGCCACTTGTCTATCTGAGGAGGCTCAAGCATTGATTGAAAACCATTTGGAGCGAAGGAGGGAATTGTATACTTGGAGTATTTCTTTACTACAACTGAGCAGTACTCGTACATTTTTCTCTTTTTTTTATTTTAGTTCTCTCTTTCAAACTTAACTTGACGATATGTTAAAACCTTCTCCTTTGCTTTTTATAAGTTAGCCGCCCACCTTGTAACGAAATTCTCTATTAGTAAAAAAAAGTTGATATTCTTTCAGGAACCCACCAAAATGGGCTTCGTATTTAGGTATGTATTAATAATTTATGTTATTATTATTTAAAATACTGAATACTTTAACAGTCATTTAAGTGTTTATGAATATGCAGACGGTAAACTGAATTTTATTTTATTCCTACAAAATCACATCGTAGAACATATAAGTAGTCATTACATCTATAAAAAAATTAACAGTGGTTTGAAAACATTCGTTGTGCTCGATCAATCATTTGAAAAGAGACTTCTTATTTTTTCTGAATGCTAGATGCTATTTACTTTCATCTTTTATACTCTTAATTTATATTTAGGTTAGGATATAGATTATCCGAGGCTTTAATATTTTTGATGGAAAAAAACTACAATAAGATTGAAACAAAGAACTTGGATAAAAAAAACAAAACAACTCTGTAGACCAGAGGACTGCCTTATACTTAAAATTTAGAAAGTGAGCGAATAGAATTATAAGGCTCAATTGAAATTCAACTTTTCAATAACAATGGTGTATTTCTATGAATCAAAACCAACTGAGTATTCAACACCTTACCAAATTGTGATGGGCAAAGATAAGTTTGAAAACGATCTACTTATCAAATGGAGCTATAGGGAGTTAAACTATGTTTGGTTTCACGCGGATAAGTACTCAAGTGGTCATGTTTATTTAAAGTTACGCCCAAATGAAAAAACAATCGATGATATACCGCAAGAAGTGATATGTGACTGTCTGCAGCTATGTAAATCAGAATCCATTCAAGGAAACAAAATGCCACAATGCACCATCTTGATAACACCATGGCATAACTTGAGAAAAAACAGGTATATGAATCCCGGTGAAGTATCATTTAAGTCTCTAAGACAATGTAGAAAAATGGAATGCGGAGCACGAGATAACAAAATACTAAACAGACTGGCCAAGACAAGGGTAGAACTATTTAATAATGTGGAAGCTACACTTAACGAAGCAAAGAAGACCAAAAATGGTGATTTTTTTGTAAACTATATTGAGTCGAATAGATCAAATCTTATTGAAGAAGAAAAACTAAGGAAAGTAGCGAAAAAAAACCAAAAGAAGAAGAACAAACAGTCTAAAGATGAGGTTACTGACGATATGCAACTGGAAGTATGATATCATCTACATAACGTAGACGCTTCAAAATGGAGTACCATTTGTACTTACATCGTGATCACGTTTCTTTTTTCGTTCGAGCCGTGAAAATTTTTTTCCTTTCAGCGAAAAATACAGAAAATAAAATCCAACTGAATTTAGCGATGAGATGATCATTTCTTATAGGGATTGTAGTTGTTTGAATTTGTAGGTAAATAGTTATATCACCTACTCTCCGTTTTCATATACACGGAAATAGCACCATAATGTCGAAAAGGTCTATCGAGGTCAACGAGGAACAAGATAGAGTGGTCTCTGCTAAAACAGAATCTCACTCTGTTCCTGCTATTCCCGCATCTGAAGAGCAAGATGCTCCCATGAATGACCTAGAAGAACAATTGAGTGATGAATTTGATAGTGATGGTGAAATTATTGAAATTGATGGCGATGATGAGATTAATGACGAAGATGACCTTAGGAAAAAGCAAGAAGAAGCTGAAACTTTAGTACAAAAGGACCAATCCGAAGGCAACAAAGAAAAGATCCAGGAGCTTTACTTACCCCATATGTCTCGTCCATTAGGGCCAGATGAAGTCCTTGAGGCTGATCCCACTGTTTATGAAATGCTACATAATGTCAATATGCCATGGCCATGCTTGACATTAGATGTCATTCCAGATACACTAGGTTCTGAACGTAGAAACTATCCACAGTCTATTTTGTTGACCACGGCTACTCAATCTTCCAGGAAAAAGGAGAATGAACTAATGGTTCTAGCACTTTCTAATTTAGCGAAAACACTTTTGAAAGACGATAATGAAGGTGAAGATGATGAAGAGGATGATGAAGATGATGTGGATCCAGTCATTGAGAATGAAAATATACCATTGAGAGATACAACCAATAGATTAAAGGTTTCTCCTTTTGCCATTTCTAATCAAGAGGTGTTAACCGCTACAATGAGCGAAAATGGTGATGTTTATATATACGATCTAGCTCCACAAAGCAAAGCTTTTTCCACACCAGGTTATCAGATTCCGAAGTCTGCTAAGCGTCCTATTCACACTGTAAAAAATCATGGGAATGTTGAAGGCTACGGGTTGGATTGGTCACCATTGATCAAGACTGGTGCGTTACTATCAGGTGATTGCTCAGGACAAATATATTTTACCCAAAGGCACACATCGAGATGGGTGACTGATAAACAACCATTTACTGTTTCAAACAATAAATCCATAGAAGATATCCAGTGGTCTCGCACTGAATCCACCGTTTTTGCAACCGCAGGATGTGATGGATATATAAGGATTTGGGACACAAGATCAAAAAAACATAAACCTGCTATCTCTGTTAAAGCTTCTAATACTGACGTAAATGTCATAAGTTGGAGTGATAAAATTGGTTACTTGCTAGCAAGCGGTGACGATAACGGTACATGGGGAGTATGGGATTTAAGACAGTTTACGCCAAGTAATGCTGACGCCGTCCAACCGGTTGCTCAATATGACTTCCATAAGGGAGCCATTACTTCCATTGCATTCAACCCATTAGATGAGTCTATCGTTGCGGTAGGCTCAGAAGATAATACTGTGACTTTGTGGGATTTGTCTGTAGAAGCTGACGATGAGGAAATTAAACAACAGGCCGCCGAAACAAAAGAGCTACAAGAAATTCCACCACAATTATTGTTTGTTCACTGGCAAAAGGAAGTTAAAGATGTCAAATGGCATAAGCAAATCCCAGGTTGTTTAGTAAGTACCGGTACTGACGGTTTGAACGTCTGGAAAACAATCAGTGTCTAAACTGTATAATACTCGGATCATATATTTACACATAGTAGATTATTAATAAACAAACCCATTCAAAGATATAGTAAATATTACTGGCGGATATGAATAATATCTATCATACATATTTGTTACTGTAACGTTAGGCGCTCAGGGAAAGAGTTCCTCTAAAACCTCAAGATTCGAAACAACGTACTTTCTTTCACTCAACTGTAACGTGTCAGTTTGCTTAGTACTGGCTTCCCAAGTGTTTATTGAATTATTATCTATTTTATCAATTGACAGCTTGTATTCGTCCCGCATTGGTTTACTAATCGAGTTTGAAAGAAACCCGTATTTATCATTTCTATCTAACAGTATACCAGTCCAACCGGCAGCTTCTGCCCCTTCGAGATCGTTCTTTAATTCATCTCCGATGTGAAAGCAATGCTGTAGAATTTCCTCCCTGGTGTACTTTTCGAGTAAATGAGGTTGCTTAGATATAATATCGTCAAGCGCATGTTGAAATATGGCTCTATCAGGTTTGGCGAGATTAAGCTCATATGATAAATAAATGTGACCGGAAAATGTCTCAAATAATCCAATATTCTTTAATAATTTGTAAAAAATTGGATCAGTATTGCTTACTATTCCTAAGATAACATCAGGATGTCTTGACTTCAAATCCTTTAAAAATTTGATCAAATCTGGATAAACAAAATACGAATCGAAGCCCTCAAACCGCATTAATATTTCATTTATCATCTCATCGGGAATTTCGTTTGGTGCGAAGACGTTCCTAATCAAGATGGACCACCATTGTTCGGGCTTGATACCAGAATATTTTCCGTATTGGGGATAGTCTTCCTTCAGTTTTTTAAAAACGTGTGGAAAATTGTTTGTTAAAGTTGAAGGATTCGCCTTGATACCATATTTACGCCCAACAATGCAGTATTGTTCCATGACGGGAAGTTTTGTGGCGTATAGTGTATTATATGCGTCGAAAGTAATAATTAGTGGCCTTGCCACCCTATGAACTTCAGACCACGCATTTATAGGTATTCTTTTCGGATAGGTCATTGAGCCAATTTCTGTGGATGTTCAAAAGTCTGCTTTTAACACACCTCTATAGACCGTAAAGGACAAAGGTCTCAGCGCTCTCTTTTTCTATTCATTCACCTACACTCTTTCGAGTTACTATGAGCGAAGATAATTGAATCGAGCGTCTTGATAATTTTGAAGAAAAAGAACAACAAACAATACAGGCGTCTTTTTCGCTTTCTTAAGTATTTTAATACTGATGTACAGAGATATATTATACATTAAAATTGTACAAAAATATTGCGGGAAAGAAAAATTTCATCAGACTTTCTTGTAATATTTAGTTATTGAAAAAAAGATCATTTTTGGCAAAACAATAAGCATCTGTAATTTCAATCGCCTCGTAGGTACCTTGCAAGCTTGTAATTACCTTGTATTCATGAGAATATATATCAGTGACTTTATGCGTCTCAACAACCTGCGACCTCCTTTTGCCGTGTTTTCCATCAGTCTCTTCTGTCCTTACATAAGTTAGTGAGAATGGTGGGGTACCTTCAAACGAAAAGATTACTTCAGCCTGGTCACCTTCGCGGATATCCTCAGTAACGTAATTTCCTTGAGAAACAGTTACGGAAGGAATAGGATGTATGTTTAAAGATAAGTCATCAAATTCACTCTTTAATTTAGGGTTCGTAAAGTCGACAATGCATTGTGATGATGAATCCTGTAAAGAAGTGATAGATATAATGCCCGGTTCAGATGCTAATCTAACAAATTGGGAGCTGCGTTCCTTAGATTTTAGTGGAATACCGTTGAATTCATACTTAATCATGAAAGGTGCCACACCGTTTAATTGATATGCAACATAGTCCCCAACACAATACTCGGTAGAAGGATCTAATATATGTATCTTTGGTGCATCAGTAATTGACACAAGAATTTGATTACGCGGTCCAGATATGAGGCTGTTAACACAACCATTTGCGTCAACAACAGAATCAATAGTAATGGCATGGTTACCTAACTTCATCCCTTCATATAACTTTTCAAATGAAAAATTCTCTGAGTCAATGTTGTCAATGGTATACTGATCTGTCCTACTGGTACTCTCGTGATAAACGCTAAAGGTGATTGAAAATGGGCTTTCGCCTTGTAAAAATTTCAAATTTATTGGTTCCAAAAATGAGATTTGATCTACATTAGCAGCACATGCACGCAAGGTTTTACCACCATCAGCAAATGCGACGTCTGGAATGGGGTACACTGTCTGTTTGATTATGAGCTCCGACTGATGTTCTCTAAAATGTATGTCGCTTTCACCATAATTGCCATCGAAGATGGCCTTAATAGTAGTTATGTACTCTCCAGGAATTTGATTAGGCAGTTTCAGTGAAGCGTATTTGGTTGCCACCTGAATTTTTTTTGTAGAAATATGACCGTTGGGTGCCATCAAATCATATTCTAATATGAATGGTGGAGAACCAAATAGAGCCAAATCAACCGTACCTTCCATCCCTTGACAGACTTCTTCTTTAGAAAATAAATTTTCCGTTACTTTTGTAATGTGATGATTGTCTTGAATTGCAAATTTTGGCTTCTCCAAGAAAGATACCTTATACAGACTGTTCCGGTCAATCACTTTACCTTGGCAACTTGAGTCACGAATATCGACCAATTGGTAAAGCCCTTCTTTACTTACTTTCAAAGCGGGCTTATAACTATTCTGAAATTTGTTTTCAAATTCTTTCACAATGTTTCCATCGTAATCCATGTGTTTAAACTTAACGGTGAATGGCCCCTCTCCACTTAATTTGAGCGGAATTTCAGCGACAGAACCGTGCTTAATTTTAGCTTCTTTGATAGGTTCAAAAAAATTGAATGCAGCAGATGGAATATCTCTCCTCACCTGTATTTTAGCATCTGGTTGGCTGAGTCCAACTACACAGCCGGTAGAATCCTTGATAGAAACCAAAGATAGAATATAATCACCACCAGTAGTAAAGACTGGTGTTTTAATGACATATTCGTTGGTTTTTATTTCTTTAATTTCAAAAGTTTTCCTCTTGCTAGAAAAAGTTTCAATGATATCATATGTTAACGTAAAAGGGCCTTGGCCTTTTAGTGCTACTGGGACACTGCTGTGGTCACCCAAACAGAGTTTCAAATCATGGTGTAATTTTAGTGATGCGCTTGGTTTCACCCTCATTGATGTCTTGAAAGTATATTCTTTTACAGGTTCCAATTTGATTGGTTCAGTGAATAATTTATTAGAAACAGTATCAAACACGATTTCATAGTTACCTTCTTTAGGTGGACTATAGCTGAAGCGATTTCTCGTACCTTCAGAGGTGTATCTCTTTGCATCATATAACTTTCTTTCACCGTTTTCAAGCTTATAGATTTTAGTGTTATAATAGTATGGTGGAGCCCCAGTAAAAGATAGTTCAAAGTTTAGACCAACCTGTCCCACACACTGGTCCAATATTGGAAATGATTTAACTTCCATAGTAGGTGCAACTGGCATAGTTACAAGAACGTTTGATTTACCCACAATTTCACCTGGACAAAACTTAGATTCAATATATTCTAAGTTATATGACCCCGGAAGATCCGCTTGCAACACTTTGGTCAAAGAATCTGTAGTAACATTCATTATCTTTTTCGACTTGTCTTGTGCATCAGTATAGGATAGGCTAATAACATATGGAATGTCTGAAATCCAGTTTTTGATTTCTTCAAACACGATGGCAATAGACCTTTTTGTGGGTGACTTTGGATCAAATCTTTCTTCTAGCGCTGCACGTGGAACCTCATGAACATTGAAATTATAAGATAGATCATAGCGCTTTTTTAATTCTTCAGGGAGAGATGTAAAATCCACGACATTTCCCAGACCATCAGTTATTTTATCAATTTTATATGCAAATTTGCCGTCCTGGGTAATGGAAGAGTCTAAATTAATATTAACAGGTTGGTTTCTTCCCCATTTCAAATCGTTTAGTTCTCCTTGAGTAAAACTTTGTTTGGATTTGCTTGACTGCAAAGGAGACTCAAAATATTCTGGTTGCAAGCTGGAGTCTACATATGAAAAAGTTTGACCATTAACGATCTTAGAGTATGCTAATTTCATTGGGGGCACACCTTGAATTTCAAAAGAAACATTATCTGAATCGCCAATACATCTATCATTGCTTCCAGTTCCAGTAATAGATGCAATTGGACAGTAGGGTACAACCAAGTGTGACTGATGGATCTTTAAATTCAGTTTTTTTGAATCAACAATTTTTTTGATTTGATAAAAGCCAATATCTTGAAGAGTTACAGCCAAATAACGAATTGTACTGCCTTCTTCAAAATCGTTTGAATGTGACTTTAGAACTGACTGATCTTTTTTTAAAAAGGATTTGGGGTTATCGATGATTTTGAAGTCTTTCTTACTCAAAGACCGTAACTCTACCGAATTTGTGTAAAGATCTCTATATTCCAACTCGATATATTCAATCTCTTCAGTTGAGTTTATTCTGATGGGTACGTCAATTGAGTTAATTTTAAAAAGATTGGTATCCATGGGCAAACAATATGATTCATGAAGAGGATTAAACATAGCTGTGTTTTCAGGTAGGATCTTGATTGTTAGAGCACCCTTAAAATGAGCAGAAGAATCAAAAATACGGTGATGGTTAATGGCCGAACCTGTTACACTTAATTCTTTCGTATAAAGTTTTCTCCATGTGGTCATAATTAATGAAATCAAAACGAACTCGTGATCGCTTGATATGAAAATGTTCAGTAGTAGCATAGCTAAAATCTGGAGATAAACAACCCATGGCTTAAAAGTCAACCTAGGAATATTAAAGGATGGTAAAACATACAGGAAGAAGGAATCTATAATGAAATACTTGGATATGAAATTAAATCGATAGTTCTTAAACAGTAAACCCGAAAGCGGTAACCCCGATTTAAGTATTACCAGGTCATATATTTTATAACATTGAATTATTAAAAACAATATCACCGCAAATGTCCTTTGTTTGGAAATTTCTAAAACATCGGTTGATATTAGAGGCAGTGAATAAATGTCTACCTTTTTATCACCATTAATGTAGCGGTCTTTGCTGTCACGTTCAGATATCCTTGATTTTTCATCGCTTATGTTACTTTCAGTACTTTTAAAGCTCCTCGAGCGTAAAGGTCGGATTTTCTCAGCGATGCCAATTCTAACTTAA
>OCVT010001244.1_pt1 | contig 10898 bp, 7 predicted proteins | sample 1539111 | NCBI WGS metagenome assembly OCVT01 (sample SAMEA3991482, study PRJEB22521) | metagenome | biome: anthropogenic terrestrial biome; feature: sewage plant; material: raw primary sludge | place: Sweden | collected 2012-09-26 | reverse complement strand
AAGATGACCTTGCTGAAAGCATCCCTTTCTCCAGTGTGATATCCTCGTCCGCGCTGACAGAACACTCCAGGATATTTCCACGTATCTGTACTTTCATATCACCAAATTTCTGCTTGTGGCTCCTGTCAAGCCCGTTAGCAAGTCGCAGCATCGCTGTCAGCTTCGCGATAGTAAGATAATCCTCACGGCTTATCGTAAGTTTTCTTCCAAGTTCTTCATAATACTCGAACTCTGAATGATTAAATTTGACAACATTTGCAACAATCTCACGCTCCATATGAGAAAGTCCGATTATCTCCGTCGATATAATTATATTATATGAGCATTCTCCCAAATTGACCATGCTTATGTATTTACCACAGTCATGCAGGATTGCTGAAATACGTAGTAAAAGTCTTTGTCTTCTTCCGAGACCATGAACTTTCTTCATGCAGTCAAATATCTCAAGCGCGATCTTTTCAATAGTCTCACTTCTTTTTCGTGACCCCATATATCTGGCGCTGATATTTTTTGCACACGCAATGATATCTTCTTCAAAATTATGCTTAAGTGTGACCAGTTTCTTATTTTCAGCGTACTCATATGCCATTCCGTCACTTAATGTGACTCCCGGCACCCATATGACTTCCGCGTTCATCATATGACATATACTGCTTACTAGAATCTCGGAAATAAAAGTTGGCTGTACATTCTCTTCAGGGATATCCATAACGTGTGCTATTTCTGAAGTTCCCATGCTCTTTACTTCCATTAAGATCTTGGAGACCTCGCTTATACTCATAAATCGATGCTCATCTCCTACGATTTTTTTGTCCACGATCGCTGAGATATAATCATCAACTATAATTATGTTCGGCACATTAATTTCATCCAGATATAACTTTTTAAACACTTCGAGCTGTGAACTTATATATTCCTCAACAAGATCTTCAAAGTTCTCTGATGACGCATTCAGAACCCTCATCGCTTCCTGAAGTCTCAATACTCCAACCCTCATATTCTGCGTAGTAACAAGTGTATCCTTGTCAAAGAGAGATATCTGAATACTTCCTCCGCCTACATCGACGATAGCGGTCTTCTTCTCTATTATCTTCTCAAACTCTCCGCCCTTTGAAGCGACTGATTTATAATCAAGAAAGCGCTGCTCAGAATTACTTAGAACGCCTATGCGTATTCCGGTTCGCTGCTCAATCTGGTCTACTACGATAGCAGTATTTTTTGTTTCTCGCAGTGCGCTCGTACCATATGCCCGATAGTCATCTACTTTATATGAACTCATTATCTTTGAAAAATCGCATAGTTTATCACACAGCTCATTTATCTTTTCGCATGACATCTTACCGGAAACATATGTTTCCGAGCCAAGATCAAGACTACACCTTATCGAATCCACTTCCCGAATCCCTGTCGCATGCGATATCTCAAATATCTTCATCGCAAGTTCAAATGACCCGACATCAATAGCCGCAAATGTCTTCATACGCTTCCCCCTTAGTGGTCAACATGCTACTGCTTATACCCTATTCCTGCTTTCCGAGCAGATGATCGATATACTGCTGTGCTGTCCTTCCGGATTTCCCGCCATGACTGATTTCCCAGACATTTGCTCCCCCAAGCAGTTCTTCCTCGCTCAAGTTCACATTATTTCTCTTGGCAAGTTCTATCACGATATCGTCGTACTCGCTCTTGTCCGGAGACCCGAAATATATCCTGACACCAAAGCGATCCGAAAGTGAAAGTTTCTCCTGAACCGTATCTCCCGTATGCATATCCTCACCTTTATCTGCATTGTCCGAATAGTTCTCACGTACAAGATGTCTACGATTCGATGTCGCATATATCAGAACATTCGATGGCTTCTTCTCAAGACCACCTTCTATAACTGCCTTAAGATACTTATATTCCGTTTCAAACTCCTCAAAGCTCAGATCATCCATATATATGATAAATCTGTAATTTCTGTCCTTTATCTGAGAAATAACACTATTGAGATCCTTGAACTGATATTTATAGATTTCGATCATACGAAGCCCACGATCATAATATTCATTTGATATCGCTTTTATGCTCGACGACTTGCCCGTCCCTGCTTCACCATACAGCAGGCAGTTATTTGCCGGACGCCCTTCAATAAATGACACCGTATTGTCTATCAGCTCCCTTTTTGCTTCATCGTAACCAACGAGATCATCCATGTATACGTGTCTGATGTTTCTTATCGGAACTATGACTGCTTCGCCATCTTTATCTTCGCTGACTCTGAACGCCTTATGAAGCCCAAATCTTCCGACTCCATATTCTTTATAGAAAAGTGTCAGCGCTTCTTTCATCTTTATTGAAGATGATTCATCATCTTCCTCACCCACAGACGCATCACTTCCAAGTTCACAAGACAGTGAACATATCCTGTCTCGTATCCTGGTATTATAAACATGACTATCCTCATCCGGTCTTCTGTACCCGGTAAGAGACATGAACTCCCGCACATAAAGCTGATCGCACATCTCAGAAAAATCGAATCTAAACCACTTTCTGAATGCTGATATATCGTGAAGTACGAGTTCATCTATTGTTCCGCCTATCGCACCACGTATCTCGCACGCCCTGCTGTATGCATTTTCATTATTTACCAAAAGATCCGTAAGATAACAGTGCCAGAGGTTCCCGTAGAACCCCATCATTGCTGCCTGCTCTATAAGTCTGTGCATACAATCATATAATAATGTTCTGCTCTTTTCGACCGACTCATGTTCCGTATAGTGATCCATAAGCCATGTCATATCTTTAAGTATTGAATTCTCCGGAATATCCCGATAAACTATCAGTTCTTTTTCTGTCATCTTCTCCTCTTTCTTCTCAGTAACATCCGAGTATCTTCATCTTGCCGGATTCCTCCCGGATTCCGAGAAGTGCACTCTTGACCGCACTGTCATTTAGATTACCTGTAAAATCAACAAAGAACCGGTATTCCCAGTTGCGTCCTTCCAGCGGTCTGCTCTCTATCTTCGTCATATTCAGATCATTATAGATAAAATGAGAGAGGATTCTATAAAGTGTTCCACTCTTATGCGGCAATTCGAAACAGATACTGATCTTTGACGCATCCGACCGAAACATCTTTTTATTTGTCACGATAATGAACCTTGTTTCGTTATTATCTTCCTGATTGATTCCACGCTTAAGGATATCAAGATCATAAAGATTTGCAGCTTTTTCACTTGCTATCGCTGCCTGTGTCCTATCGCCGTCATTCTTGACTTTCTGTGCGGCAAATGCGTTATTCTGCATGCCTATCGTCTCCCATTCGGGATGTTCTGAAAGGAATTTTGCTGACTGCATAAGCGACTGCGGATGTGAGAAGACCTTCTTTATCTCAGTAATATCGGCACCTTGTATCCCCATCAAGCAGTGATTTATCGATATTACCTGTTCTGCCACGATATAACAGTCATATTCTTCAAGAAGATCTTCTGTCTGTGACACCGAACCCGCCGTTGAATTTTCTATCGGAAGTACCGCGTAATCGGCTTTTCCAGACTTTATCGTTTCCATCGCACCGCGAAAAGTATCTACGTGAATGCAGTTCACATCATCGCCAAAATACTTACACATCGCCATCTGCGAATATGCGCCGTCAGCACCCTGAAAAACGACTTTGACATTTTTAGTATCTATCTCAGGAACCTCACAAAAATCAAACTCTTCACCGGCGCCTGCATCTGTCATCTTTTTATATTGAAGCTTTCTGCTGGCTGACATTATCTGCTCAAGAAGCTCTTCAAGCCCTTTGCGATTAAATTCGTTATGTGCCAGGTTGCCGATGGCTTCTATCTTCTGTGCCTCACGTTCAGGATCATACACGCTCTTGCTTGTCTTTATCTTATAATCAGCTACCTGAGAACATATATCCATTCTTTTTTCATAAAGATCTGCCAGCTGCGAATCGATTCCATCAAGTTCTTTTCTAAGTTCACCAAGCTCCATATTTTCTCCCATGCCAAAGCGCTCTTTCCGAAGGCTCGCATTTTCTATATATGTTAGAATACCGCAAATCAGGGCTGATATCAATAATTCGTGATCCCAACGATAATAACTTTTGACCATACACACAATTAACACTATACTATAAATATAGATGTCAATGTATGGTCATCATCAAAGTCTGTACAATGGCTCATAGGAAAGGAGCTCATATGAAAACGAATACAAAGAATGCTATCGCTATAATCATAACAATCGTAGCATTTGCCGCCCTTGTGATAGTATTTTCTCATACGGGCAAAATGAAAATGAATCCAGATGACGCAATCGGAAATACTGCCGGTAACCTCAACAACGACGGTCTCTTCTGTGAGATAGGAGATAAGATCTATTTTTCAAACCTCTACGACGGCGGTGCTCTCTATTCAATGAATACCGACCAGACCAATCTTAAGCTCATAAATGAAAGCAACTGTTATTCTATCAATGGCTATGGCAATTACCTGTACTATTGTATGCGAAGTGATGCTTCCGGAACCGGTTTGGGATCTCTTGTTTCCGTTGCCGGAACATATCGTTCAAAGATAAATGGAAAGCAGACTGTATGTCTTGACAACAAACATGACCTGACACTTTCGCTTTGCGGCAATTACGTATTCTACCAAAGATATACACAGAAAGACTACACTACGCTCATGAGGCAGAAAATCGATAAATCCGATAAGAAACAGATCGCTGATTATGTCATCAATCCCTCATGTGTAGGCGAAAATAAGATATTCTTTGGCGGTACAGTTGACGATCACCATCTATATTCGCTTGACCCCGGTAGCTGTACCGTTAATGAGGTAAGTGATCTGGATGTTTGGGATCCTGTATATCAGGACGGCTATATCTACTACATGGATATCGATAATAACTACCGTCTCTGCCGATATTCACTTTCTGATGATTCAAATGAAGTGCTCACAGATGACCGGCTTGATTTCTTCAATGTGCTCGGAGATACAATCTTCTATGCAAAGAGTGACAAGACACATCCGGCTCTCATCCGTATGAAAACAGACGGATCATCAGTAGAAGAAGTTAAATCAGGTGTATTCAAGATGATAAATATGACATCCTCTTATACATATTTCTGCGAATACGGGAACACTACTCCAATGTATATGACTCCCACTTATGGCAGCATCAGTGTAACAACATTTGACGCTGCTGAAAGTGCGGCAGCACAGCATATATCTAAGAAGTGATTCTCTTAAACATAAGATTCATCCATATATGAAGCGTTCAAGACTGCAGCGCCGTTATATATATAATATAAATAGATCGCCGTGCTATGATAAATCATACAGCACGGCGATCTATTCTATTTCAATTCTATTGTTTGATCTTTTGTTTTACGCTTTTATATTACTCTCTACAGTCTCTTCGATAGTGTTTTGGATCGATTCAAATTTGAAATACGATATCTCTTCGTTCAGCGTAGCCGACAGAGAAGAAAGTTTGTTGGATGCTTCTTCTATCATCGCCATTGTAGCGTTTAATTCCTGCATTGAAGCGGTAGTCTCTTCACACGCTGCAGCATTCTCTTCCGATATAGCTGAAAGATTCTCAATGACTTCAGAAACTTTATTCTTGCCATTATCACACTTCACGGCATATTCGTTTATGTTTACTATATTTGCCTTAGCCTTGTCAATATCATCTACAACAAGAGCTCCCTGCTCACTAGTCTTCTTGAGCTTCTCCTGCTGTTCCTCAGCGATAGCCTTGACATCCTTCATGACATCGACTGTCTTTCCTGATTCATCAAGCAGATGCTCTATGATCTTCTCGATACTCTCAGCTGATTCATTCGACTGCTCTGCAAGCTTCTGTATCTGAGAAGCAACGACCGCGAAACCACGTCCCTGTTCTCCTGCACGTGCGGCTTCGATCGTCGCATTAAGAGACAGAAGATTTGTCTCTTCTGCTATTGATGTTATTATAGAAACTGCTTCACTTATCTGCTGAGCAGATTCATTCGTCGTATTAACCTGATCTTCAATCTTCTTAAGTGCTGACATCGTCTTGTCATTCGAATCACTGAGCTGTCCGATTATATCTGTTTCCTCGTTGCCCGCCTTATTCATCTCATCCGCATTGCTTACAAGATTTTTAAGTTCTTCTGTGATGCTGTCGATCATAGATCCCACTTCATCCATACCGCTGACAGCCTCATTTACCTGATCAGCCTGGCTCGTGGCACCTTTTGCTATATCCTCGACAGCCTTTGCGATCTCTCCTGATGTTGAATTAGTAGACGCTGCTGTCTCCTTAAGATCCTTGCTCTGCTGTGCAAGTGAATCTGCTGCATCTCTCACCTGCGACATCGTAGTCATCAGATGTTCCTGCAGCTGTTTGATCGTTCTTACGATCATACCTATCTCATCGTTTCTCTGTGCTGCCTTTTCAGGTATCTTCATTGCCAGATTGCCGCTTGATATCTGAGAGACCACATCTTTGGACGATACAACTGCCTTTGACATCTTCTGAGCTACTGTAAGGCAGATCATAAAGAAGACAATTGAAAGTGCAAGCGAACATATGATGAGTACAATTATCTTCTGATTAATAAACTTTGTGATATCCTTTGAAGGTTTTCCCGCAAAGAACATTCCAACGACCTGTCCTGATGAATCTTTCATCGGCTCGTAATAAACATAATAATTCTCACCAAGGATCGTTACCTTTTTGGAAGAATAATCCTGACCATTCTTGAGCACCGCCTCGATGACAGCATCGGATGCTTTTGTACCGACTCCTCTCTTTCCCGTTGAAGGATCTACGATCGTAGTCGCCATTCTTGTGTCACCATAGAATATAGTGACTTCTGTATTAACATCGTCGACGAAAGCATCTAAGGCATCCTCACTCTTTGTAACATCAAAATCTCCCTTATAGAGATCACCATCATCACCGAGCTTGAATTCACCACCCATGTTGTTATATCCGGCGCTTACAGCTTTACACATATTTTTAAGACTCTCGAGTGCTTCAGAATTCATTCCTGATCGAATGCTCTCTCCTGCTATTATCAGAAATACCACCGATATTATAACAATAGGTAGAAGTGTCAGCATGACAAGCTGCCCTTTTATTCCCTTAAGTGCACTAGTCTTTTCCTCATCCTTGATACCTTCTTTAATTTTCATAAATAACCCTCTCTTTCGTAGTATGCCTTGATAAGCTGATAAAATCTCATCACCTGCAAACATTGTATTTCAGAATTTTTATACTGTTTTAATTTTACACGAATTGCATATAAAAGACAATTACTACTTTGCACATAAAAGGCATTTACTTTGCATATAAAAGACAATTACTGCTTTTGACAGTATCGCTTTTTTATGATAGTATTACTGCGGTTCAGATGGAAACATACCATGGAGGCAGATCATGCAGATATCACGAATCAGATCTATTCACAAAACATCACTGTTTTGTTCATTCAAGTGTATATCTGTTTTTTGGAAGAGGAATTTATGACCCCTTCCTTTTTTTTGCCCAAACTGGCAACAATGCATTGCAATAGAAACAATACTTTTGATATGTACCTTATCTGACCTATGATCGGTAATATTGTTAACTGATAATGTTTTATAGAAAGGCAGGTATTTAATGCGACATCTTATGAATCCGCTCGATCTTTCAACAGACGAACAGGGCAAGATTTTTGATCTGGCTGTTGATATTGAAAACAACCCCGAAAAGTATTCCCACGTGTGTGACGGCAAAAAACTCGCTACCTTATTCTACGAACCCAGTACAAGAACAAGGCTCAGCTTTGAGACAGCAATGCTCAATCTCGGCGGCCGCGTTATCGGTTTCTCCGATGCTTCATGTTCATCAGCCACTAAAGGTGAAAGTGTAGCAGACACCATCCGCGTAATAAGCTGCTTTGCCGACATTGCAGCGATACGACATCCAAAAGAAGGTGCTCCGATGGTCGCTGCTGCAAACTCCGGCATCCCTGTGATAAATGCAGGTGACGGAGGTCATCAGCACCCCACTCAGACACTCACTGATCTTCTCACTATAAGATCGCTTAAAGGAAAACTTGATGACTTTACGATCGGCATCTGTGGCGATCTAAAGTTCGGTCGTACTGTACACTCGCTTATAAATGCGCTCAGCAGATACAGTGGCATCCATTTTATTTTCATTTCCCCAAATGAACTTCGCGTTCCCGATTACATCACTGATATGCTCAGATCAAAAGGTATCACGTACGAAGAAGTCATCCGCCTTGAAGATCGTATGTCTGATCTTGATATCCTATATATGACACGTGTACAGAAAGAACGTTTCTTCAACGAGGAAGATTACATAAGACTAAAAGATTTCTACGTGCTTAACAGATCAAAGCTCGCCGCTGCAAAGTCCGACATGCTTATTCTTCATCCGCTTCCGCGCGTCAATGAGATATCAGTCGATGTCGACAGTGACCCGCGTGCTGCTTATTTTAAACAGGTGCAATATGGTGTCTATGTCAGGGAATCACTTATACTAAATCTTCTCGGGCTCGCTCCGGAGATGTATCAGATACCGCTCACATGAGGGAAATAAGGAGGTTCATATGCTTAATGTAGGAAAGATCGAAGAAGGATTTGTGCTCGACCATATTCAGGCCGGTAAAGGAATGATGATATACAAGCACCTCGGACTTGATGAGCTCGACTGCTGCGTTGCCATCATAAAGAATGCAAAAAGTAATAAAATGGGCAAAAAAGATATCCTCAAAGTCGAATGTGACATCGACACGCTTAACCTCGATGTGCTCGCATTCATAGATCACAACATCACCGTTAATGTCATAAAAGACGGGGCTATCGTCGACAAGCGCATGCTTGTGCTTCCACGTGAGATAAAAGATGTCATAAAATGCCACAATCCTCGCTGCATCAGTTCTATCGAGCAAGGTCTGCCACAGATATTCTATCTTGCAGACGAAGAAAAAGAAATATACCGCTGCAGATATTGCGACGAAAAATATACCGAGACAGACTGATCAAGTAGTCTGCTCTTTATCTTCTTGGCTGTGATTTACGCACTTGTACATGTCCTGTTCCATCTCTTCAAGACCCTGTGCGTAGATCTTCAGCATGTTACGGACATCATCCGGAACTGCCTTATTTGAATCCGCTTTATAACATATCCTATGTTCCATACTCGCCCACAGATCCATCGAAAGCGTACGTATCTGAATCTCCACCGGATAATATTCCATTTTCTCATTTCTGTATATCGGTACCCCGAGAACGACGTGATAGCTCTTGTATCCGTTATCCTTAGGACTCTTGACGTAATCAGTCTCTTTAACCGTAATGTAATCAGCCTGTTTCTTAACTGACGATACGACTTCATATATATCCTGCTCAAAATAACATATAACCCTGATACCTGCGATATCAGTAAGATTTTCGCGCGCTGAATCAGCTGAGATGTCCAGTCCTCTCATCTGAAGTTTTTTCGATATGCTCTTTTTTGTCTTTATCCTTTGCTGGATACTGTGTATCGGATAGTTACGGCTCTGACTCTTGTATTCCTCTCTCAGTGCCGTAAGTCTTACATTTAGTATCGCTAACGCTTCCTGATATGGAAGGATAAGATCGTCGTATTCTTCCTGTGCTATCTCATCGCTCTTATCGATAGTGGCTGCTTCCTTCATCATACTTCCGTATGCGCTGTATATTTCAGTAGTATCCATTAATCCGTATACCCCGTTCCATAGTTTCGTTGTATCTGCTACTATTTTTAATCATACCAGCACATTGTTAATATTCAATGAACATTGTACAATTTAAGATTTTTTTAACAAATAAGAAAAACAGGCATATCCGCCAGTATACAAAATACCGGTCATGATATGCCTGTCCTTTATCTGTCACATATATCTTATTTATTGTCCTGCGGAACATCCTTCATAGAGAAGCTTGTGCGTCCCATCTTGTCCTTGCCCATGCATACGACTGTAACCTTGTCGCCGATAGAAAGAACATCCTCGACCTTGTTGATACGATGATCAGCGATCTTCGAGATGTGAACCATGCCTTCCTTGCCGGGAGCGAACTCGATAAATGCACCGAATTCCTTTATGCTGACAACAGTTCCCTTGAATATCTGACCTTCCTGGAAATCAGTAACGATGATCTTAACGATATCTTCAGCCTTAGCCATCGCTTCCTTGTCAGTACCACATATTGAAACCTTACCATCATCAGTGATATCGATTTTCACGCCGGTACGCTTGATGATCTCATTGATCGTCTTTCCACGCTGTCCGACAACATCACCGATCTTCTCAGGATTGATCTGCATAGAGATGATCTTCGGAGCATACTCTCCGACTTCTTTTCTAGGCTCTGCGATAGCAGGCTTCATGCATGTATTCATGATGAAAAGTCTTGCATCTCTTGCACGGCTGATAGCTTCTTCAACGATCGGGCGTGTAAGACCATGAATCTTGATATCCATCTGAATAGCTGTGATTCCGTCTGTTGTTCCTGTTACTTTGAAGTCCATGTCGCCGAAGAAATCTTCGAGACCCTGAATATCTGTAAGAACGATGTAATCGTCATCTGTGTCGCCCGTTACAAGGCCGCATGAGATTCCGGCTACCATCTTCTTTATCGGAACACCGGCTGCCATAAGTGACATGCATGATGCACATGTAGAAGCCATTGATGTAGAACCGTTTGATTCAAATGTCTCTGATACGCAGCGGATAGCGTACGGGAACTCTTCTTCTGACGGAAGTACAGGGAGAAGTGCTCTCTCTGCAAGTGCTCCATGTCCGATCTCTCTGCGGCCCGGTCCACGGCTGACTTTTGTCTCGCCTACTGAATATGACGGGAAATTATAATGATGGATAT
>OCVT010001237.1_pt1 | contig 10908 bp, 9 predicted proteins | sample 1539111 | NCBI WGS metagenome assembly OCVT01 (sample SAMEA3991482, study PRJEB22521) | metagenome | biome: anthropogenic terrestrial biome; feature: sewage plant; material: raw primary sludge | place: Sweden | collected 2012-09-26 | reverse complement strand
CAGTCCAAGAAGCAGCGCTCATAAGACCTTTCATAAATTGTAAACTATTAAATTGAGGACCTCTCCACTCAGGACTTCCATTTGCAGGACACTCAATAAAATAAATTCTTGTTTCACTTGGATATTTTTGTAAATCTTCTAAAGTTAAAACTATCTCTTTTTTAACTTTTCCATGAATTACTAATCTCCAATCTTTTGGGTCAATATGTGCAGTTCCCCCATGATCTCTTACGAAAAATAAACCATTTGGAGTGATAATACCCTCTGATTCATGAATTGGACACATAGAAACAGATGCATAAGCATCACCTGAAGAAAATAAGTCATGTGTTCTTCTGATATTATTATGTTCATATGGTGATGGAATACCATAAAGATTTTTATTTACTGGATCTCCTAATTTTTGTCCCCAAGGTGCATCATTTATAATTGCCAAATCATCTGCTTTTGCAGATATTGGTGTTAAAACTGAGGCAGCACTTAAGGCTCCAGCAGAATAAATAGCAGTTTTTTTGAAAAAATCTCTTCTGCTTGTTATTGCAGAAATATTTGATTTAACTTCTTTTTGTAAAACTTCACTGTTTTCCAACTTTTACCTCCTAAATAATTTGAATATATTATTAAATAACTCTTCGTCAAAGTAATTATAAGTTTTATAAGTTAAAATGAAACTTAATTTATTAATTTTTCTTATGTAAAAATTAAAATATATATGCTTAGAATAGCAATAAAATAGCATTCGGAAGTCTATTAAAACAGTGTATTTTTATATATGTAACTCATGAATATTCATTCATAGAATATAAAAAAAAGTAAAATTTGATTGTTTTTTTTAGTTTTATAAACTTACATAAAAAAATTATTTTTTATGTAAGTAAAATTGGTTAAGATACAGTTTTTTCTAATTTAAACCATTTGTAAAGTTTTCGTATTAGAATCATAAGGAAAAGTCCATCAATCATACTTGCAATGATAAATGAAAAATATTCTGCTTGTGAAATTAATCCATAATTATAAGAGAGCATTGCAATTGCAACCATAAAAGTTAAAGGCATTGAATCGCTCAAGGCAAAAAGTGCAGTTTGTTTGAATTTTAAATAATTATAAAATACCAAATAAGAACTAATGAATCTAATAAAAATTATTGCTGCCATAATAAATAGTGCATGTTGTAAAATTTCTAAATCAACAATTCTTAGATTTACAGTTGAACCTGTGTAGATAAAAAAGATTGGTGCAAAAAAACCAAAACCAAAAGATTCGATTTTTTCTTGTAACTCATGTTTTTGACTAAAAAACATTTTAAAGAAAAGTCCTGCGGTAAAAGCTCCTAAAACAACATCAATTTTTAGTAATAACATAATTGAAACTAAAATCAATAATAAAGATATTGAAAATCTGATATCTTGGTCATATCTGTCATTATCTGAATCTGGAATAAGGAATTTCTTTAGTTCAGGAAACCACCAAAATGAGATATAAAAAACTCTTAAACCCAAAACTGTAATCGCAACAACACTAATAATTGTTAAAATTGAAAGGAAAAAACTAATATTAAAGCCATGTTCTGTCCAACCACTAAATAATGTTAACGCCAAAATACTTATGATTTCTCCAACAACTCCAATAGATAAAGCAAGATTTAACCAAGGTTCTTCTTTTCCATACTCTTTCATAAGCATCATAATCATACCTAGTGAGAAAATAGGTAAAGCTACAAAATAAGTAAGTCCTAAAGAGAAAAACCAACAAACAAAACCAGATATTGAATACAATAAAATAAAATATAAAACTACATTTACCGCCAAAGTTGCTTTTATGATTTTTACAAGTTTTAAATTTATCTCAAGACCTGCTAGAAACATCAAATAAACAAATCCGAATTTAGCAATTAATTTTAATGTTTCATCTGCATATATTAATCCTAAATAACCTGCAATTAGTCCTAAAACTATTTCAACAACAACTACAGGTGCTTTTATCATCTTTGAAACAATAGGTGCCATCATAATAATTGTACACACTGAAATCATTAAAAGAATTTTTTCCACTTATTCTACTCCTAAACTATAACTACTCTTCATATTTCTTATATTTTATTATATTTGTCTTAAATTTAAGACTCTTCGGCTTCTTTTATAATCATTCCAGCTTCTTTTAAAAATGGACTTGCAACAAATGTCATCTTTTTTATTTTATCAAATTTTGCATAACTTAAATAAAGTATGTCTTTAGCCCTTGTTACAGCCACATAAAAAAGTCTTCTTTCTTCTTCTATGCTTCCACCTTTACTCATTAATTTTCGGTTTGGAAATCTTCCATCCATTAAATCAATTACATAAACCTCTTTAAACTCCAAACCTTTACTTGCATGAATTGAAAGAAGATTTACACCATCTCCTTCACTCATTTCACTTCCACCTAAAATCATTGCATTAATAAATTTTGATAAATCTTGAAAATTTCTTGATAAATTTTTTAAAAGCATCACTTTTCTATTTATTTTTGCAAGGGATTTTGTTTTTTGATTTGGATTTATAGTTCCATCTTTTTGAGTTGCTCTTTTTGTTGATAAAAAATCTTTCAATTTTGAATAAGCCATTGATGAAGAAATATTTCCTATTAAAGTTTCAGGATTTTTTGTTCTTCTTAAATGTTTCATCAGTAAATAAATATCATATAAATATTTTCCACCATCAACATTTAATTTTGGATGTTTTAAAATAGGATTTCCTAAAAATGCCTCTTCAAAATTACAATCTTTAAACTTTGAAATAGAACCTAATTCTAAAAAATCATCAAAAAGACCAAGTTGTCTATTTTTTACTTTTCCATTTTCATAAGGATTATTTATATCGGGTCGTGGATGAAAAAGACCTTTTAACAAATCCCCATCCCCTAGTTTTATAAGTGCATCAAAAACATCTTTTGCTATTGCTTTTCCTATACCTTTTCCATGTTCAACCACATGAATAAATGCCATCATATCATTGTGAGTGATTTGCATAACTAAAACATCAAGTATAAATTTTACTTCAACAGAGTCAAAAAAACTCATTCCACCTTTTCTTTTTGCTGGAATTGAAAACTCCCGCAAATTTGCTTCTATTCCATCAGCACTTGAGTTGTTTCTATAAATAATAGCAATATCATTGTGAGGAGTTGAACTTTTTGAAATCAATTCTGAAATATATTCATATTGGGAAAAAAGTTCATTAAAAGCTAATAATTTGGGTCTGTGTTCATTTTCAGTTCGTACAACTTCTAGTTTTTTTTCATAAACTCTTTCATTATATTCAATAACTTTTGTAGCTAAATCTAAAATTGGTTTTGTTGAACGATAATTTTTTCGTAGAGTAAAAACTGTTGCATCTTTATATCTATTGCCAAAGGTAGAAATAATTCCAATATCAGAACCATTAAAAGCATAAATACTTTGGTCATAATCTCCAACACAAAATAGAGATTTTGGTTTAAAACCGTCCAGAAGTCGTCCTTGAAGAGGATTTGTATCTTGGTATTCATCAACTAAAATTTCTTTAAATTCAAACTCTTTTTCTTTTAAAGTATCAAGCATAATAGTTAATAAATCATCAAAATTTGCATATCCATATTTTGTTTTTAACTCATGAAATTCAGCAACTACATCTTCATAAATCATTGTATATAATTCATGGCTTTCATTTTTTGATTTTATCCATTCACCAAATTCTTCACCATCATTTGAATTTAGATATAAAGAATACATATCATAAAGATATCCACCATCATAGGGATTTGCATCTTCATGTCTATCAAAAAAAACTCTTTTTTCATAAATTGATTTGAATAATGTTTTTAGTTCATTTGGTTGTTTTAGAGTTATATTTACTTTTAACTCTTTTAAAAGTTTGTATGAAACTGAGTGAAAAGTTCCTGCCATTATTTGTTTGGCTATATCTTTTCCAAAAAACTTAGCAACCCTTGATACCATCTCAGCTGCTGCTTTATTTGTAAAAGTTAATAGTAGAATTTCGCTTGGTTTTACACCATTATTTATTAAAGTTGCAATTCTTCCAACTATTGTAGAAGTTTTACCAGTTCCAGCACTGGCAATAATAAGATTATATCCATAAGGGCAAGTAGCAGCGCTAAGTTGCTCTTGATTTAAATTTGATAAAGGCATGGGATTAATTAATTGTATTTATAAAAAGTTTTGTCATTTCGAAATAGTATCATAAAAGAGTTAAGGGAAATTGAAAGAAATAAAAAAAGGGTGGATAAGAATCGACACCCTCTTTCTATACAAGGAAACATAAAAAATTATTTGTCTAAAAATCTAAATCTTAAGGTATGAAATAAATAAGTCGCTGCGTCAACCTATCTATAAATAAATTATAACAGCTCATTATTAACTAAAATATAATCAAGAGTTAATGAATAATTAACTTAAGTATATGTTTCCAAAGATTATTAACATTGATACTATTTGTAAAATTGATTTAAGATATAATACTATGCATTTATATATAAAAATTGATAAAAAAGGTTTACATTTTGAACAAAGATGATTTATTAAAAATAAAACAAAATTTAAAAGATCATATTTTGGAATGTAATGAAATACTAGCACTTTTAGATGCTGATTCATTAAACAAAGATCAAAAATTAAAAATAGATACAATAAGCAATTTAATCATGTATAAAAAAAGTAAAACAATATCAAGCATGGGAAAAGAAAGAGGTTTTATTGAATTAATTAATGCTATTCCATCTGTTGCAATACAAGGATATGATAAAGACAGAAAGGTTATATATTGGAATAAATCTAGTGAAAATATTTATGGATATTCATATGAAGAAGCTATAGGAAAATCACTTGAAGATTTAATAATACCCGAGGAAATGCATATACCTGTCATTGAAGGAATAAAAGATTGGTTTGAAAATGGAAATGTTATACCCGCTTGTGAGCTAATACTTAAAAGAAAAGATCAATCAGCCATACATGTTTTTTCTTCACATGTAATGTTAGGAGAAAAAACTTCAAATCCAGAAATGTTTTGTATTGATATAGATTTAAGTGAAGTAGCCTCTTTAAAAATAAAAAATACAGATCTTGAGCAAAAAGCAAATTATGATATGCTTACTAATATTTATAATAGAAATTATTTTGATTCAATTATTGATAAAAAATTTCATCAAATGTTAACTTTAAAGCAAGAATTATCTCTAATTATGTTTGATGTTGATTATTTCAAAAAAATTAATGATCAATATGGTCATGATATTGGCGATAAAGCATTGATTTATTTAGTTCAAATTGTAAAGAAAATCATTAGAAAAAATGATATTCTCGTTCGTTGGGGTGGGGAAGAATTTATATTATTACTTGAGGCAGATTTATCTATGGTAAAAGATATTGCTAATAAACTTAGAAATAATATTGAAGTAGAAACATCTAAATTAAAAGATATTCCAACATTAACTTGTAGTTTTGGTGTTGTGTATATGGGTGATTTTAGTTCTTTTGATAAAGCATATAAAGCGGTTGATAAAAAACTTTATTTAGCAAAAAGAAATGGACGCAATAGAGTAGAATCTTAATAAAAACCTCATTGATATGATTAATATTTATAAATTTTTAATTATTATTGTTATTAATTATCTGTTGCAAAAGTTTATAATAAGCAATAATTAAAATAACAAGTATATAAACAAATTGTAAAATACTTATAGCTTTTTGAGCCATAACCCAATGAAAAGTAATTAAAATCAAAGCTAAATATACAAATTTATGATATTTATGATATTTCTTAAATAGTTTTTTTGTAGAAGTGACTGCCATAAATAAAACTATAAAAAAAGCAATCATTCCAAGATAAATAAAGGGTTTGGCTAAAGTCTCTTTTATTACAAATTCAAAATCAAATAAAGCATCTAAAACTATAAAATTCAAAAGATGCAATAAAACATAAAAAAAACCTAAAAGTCCAATCTCTTTTCTATATTTCATTAGATTTATTTTATTTTTTATCATTGAAATTGTAATGGTAAAAAATATAATCACAGTAGCACTTGCCCCTGTGATTGTATAAATATATTTAATTGGGTCATTTACATCATCAATTATAAATAGTCTAATTAATAAATAAACCAATGGTAAAAATCCAATTAAATATATAAAAATTCTTTTCATTAAATATACTTTTTCAAATCCATTTTTGTATATAACGAAGCGACTTCATTTTCATAACCGTTAAACATCAAAGTATTTTGTTTTAAAAAACTTCCTAAAACTCTCTCTTTTTTTTGTGACCATCTTGGATGGTCAACATTTGGGTTTACATTTGCATAAAATCCATATTCACTTGAATTTTCTTTTTGCCAAGTATTTAGTGGTTCATGTTCAACAAAAGATATTTTAACTATTGATTTTATTGATTTAAAGCCATATTTCCAAGGTACAACCAATCTTATTGGAGCTCCATTTTGTTTTGGCATAATATCACCATAAAGTCCAGTTGCAAGAAATGATAACTCATTCATAGCTTCATCAATTCGCAATCCTTCGATATAAGGATAATCAATAACACCAAAATTCCCTCTTTTTTGATCAGGAAAACTAAGAGAATCAACTAAAGTTTCAAATCTTATATATTTTGCAGTTGAAAGTGGTTTTACTTTTTTAACTAAAGAGCTAAGTGAAAAACCATTCCAAGGAACAACCATACTCCATCCCTCAACACATCTAAATCTATAGATTCTCTCTTCAAGTGTAAACATTTTTACTAAATCATCCAAATCCACTTTCATTGGATTTTCAACTAAACCATCTATTGTTACAGTCCAATTGTCAGTATTTAAAGTATGTGCAATATCTTTAACAGCACTTTGTTTTGTTGTGAATTCATAAAAATTATTGTGTGAAGTTATTTGTTCAAATGTATTTAATTTTAAATTTTCTTTATTTTTATCTTTGATAAAATCAAGGGTTACTTTGGGTAAGTCTTCTGCTGCAAGAGCCTGAATAACTGCACTACTTGAAATAATAGTTGCAGCTCCTAATTTAATAAAATTTCTTCTTTTTTCAAAAAGCTCTTTTGGTGTAACTTCATTTTCGTTTATTTGCCATGTTTTTTTTCTAATTATATTCATTAAACATATCCTTTTTAATTCTATGCAAATTATAGATGTTTTATGTAAAGGATATGTTTAGTTTAAAAAGCTTTTCTATTTCCCTTTTAATAAAATAGTTAGATATTTACTTGACCAAACAATTAAACCTATAATTAATAAAACAGCTGTCAAGTTAATAAGGAAAATATAATCTAATCCAAAATTACTACTAAAAGATGTAAAAATTCTAAGTATTGCAATAAATTGAATCACAATAAATATAAATATAGCAAAATTATTCGCATGAGGTGTAGTTCCTGAATGTCCTAAAATTACTCTTGTACCAAAGCCTACTAAAACAGTTAAAAAATATCCAAGAGACATAGTATGAATAACCGCTTTTTCAAAAATAATTGTTGGGTCAATAAATGCCGTTATACCTTCTATTATTGAAATTAAAAAAGCAAATGGAATCCAATAAAGTCCTAAATATAAAACCCACATAATCGCTGGAACTTTAAAAAATGGTAATTTCCATTTTATTAATTCCCTTGTAATCATAATAAACAAAGGAATATCCGCTAATAAATTTAATTTTGCGTTGTCAAAAGATAATAAAACAACTTTAAATACTAATAATGAAAAAACTATTATAAGTAAATTTGCACTTTTATTTGCCACATAATTGGGAGCTTTTGCAGTTGTAAAAAAAGGAATCATTCTTTGCGAAATTACAAAAATAACCATAAAAAGAAAAAGATAAAATCCACCATTTAAAGCAAATTTTGAAACCTCAAAAGAATAAGGAAATTCTGATGTTGAAAAAATAAATAAACCATGAAAAATAAGTCCTGCAAAAAAAGATATTAAAACCCATTTTGTATCTTCTTTTATTTTTACTATACTTTTTTTATGTATTGAATAAAGTAATTTAAAGCTAAGAATTTGGGCAAGTAACATCATAATTTGGAAAATAAATGTTATTTTTGGGAAAAATATTAATGATAAAAAAATTCCTAACGAACTAAAAAAGTAAAGTAAAAATTGATTCATATACTCTTTAATAGCTATCTCTGCTTGTATTAAAAATCGAGGGAAAACAACAAATAAAAATCCTAGAAAAAATTGAATAAAAATTACAAAAACCATAGGATAAGCATGAAAACTGAAAACTGAATTATCTAAAGTTAAAATATTTGAATAAGATGCTGTAAATAACATCATAAAAAGAATAAAGAATAAAATACCACTTACAAAAAATGGTTGATGTGGCTGAGAAGAAAACTTCTTGTACCAAGATTGCATAATATCTCCTAAATATATACCTACATTATAAAAAAGAGGCTTTTTGATTTTGAGATATTATATCAACTATGAAGAAGATAGTTCTTGACCATAAACAAGAGAGTTAAATTCTCTTATTTATTTGTTTAAATTATTATAAGCCTTGCAAGCTAAATCAAAGTTCATATCACAAGATTTTTTAAAAAGTTCTGCAGCTTTTAGTTTATTTTTTTTAAGAAATTCTCCATCCATATACATTACACCCAAATTATAACAAGCATTTTCATGACCTAAATCACAAGCTTTTTCATATAATTGTGCTGCTCTTAATGGATTTTTTTCAACTCCATCTTCATTTTGAAACCTAATTGCCAAATTATAACAAGCTTTAGCATGGTCTTTATCACAAGCTTGAGTTAAATAATCAACTGCTTTGAATAAATCTTTTTCTACTCCATCTTCGGTTTCATACATAACAGCTAGATTATAACATCCAGCAGATATTCCATTTTCACAACTTTTTTCATACAAGCTTACTGCTTTTAGAGAATTTAATCTAAGACCCAAGCCATTTTGAAACATATATGCCAGATTATAACAAGCACCCGTATGACCTTCATCACAAGCTTTCATAAAGTTCTTTGCAGCTTCTGTATAGTTTTGCTGGATTGCATCACCCTTGTAATACATAAGCCCTGCATTATAACAACCTGAATAAGCTCCATCTTCACATGCTTTTTCAAATATTGATAATGCTTCAAGCACATTTCCTTTTTTGTACTCTTCAAATCCATCATTTACCATAACTGCAACTGAAAATTGAAAAGAAAAAAGACAAAACAAGATAATTTTAAATAAATTTTTAATCAAAACATTCTCCTAAAATAAAATAAATTTTTATGGGAAATTATACTACTAAAAGTAATATATTATTCAAACTAAAGATAGAAATGTAAAATTATATAAAAAAGAGGATTAAAAAAATAGTTATAAAAAGAAAAAAAGCCACTTAAAAAGTGACTTTTTATTTGAAGATTAGTGACAAGTTCCACAACAAGAAGTTGAAGTTGACTCATTAACAGCTGATAATGCTGCTTCATAATTTGGCTCTTCTGTGATTTCTGGACAAATTTCTTTGTAAGTAATAACACCTGAAGCATTAATCACAAATACTGCTCTACAAGCAACACCTGCTAATGGTCCTGAAGAAATTAATACACCATAAGATTTTGCAAATGCTTTTGCTCTAAAGTCAGAACCAACAGTTAAGTTTTCAATTCCTTCAGTTGTACAAAATCTTCCCATTGCAAATGGTAAATCCATAGAAACTACGATTACTTCTGCATTTTCAACTTTAGCTGCTGCCTCATTGAATTTTCTTGTTTCTGCTGCACATACTGCTGTATCTAAAGAAGGAACTACTACTACGATTTGAGCCTTACCTTTTTGACCACCTACTTGAACGTCAGATAAATCTTTTGCTACTACTGTTACAACTGGAGCTAAATCTCCAACTTTTACTTCTGTTCCACTTAAAGTAACTTCGTTACCTTTTAATTTTGTTGTTGCCATTATTTTCCTTTAATCAAAATATTTATCGAATTATATTTAAATAGGATAAAATTACTCTTAATTATTTTCAATCAAGTTGTAATTTATCAAAATTTTACTATTTAACTCTAATACAAGTATCATCAAGTACTATTTTATTTTCCGTAATTAGCTTTGTTAAAGAGGCTTTAAAAGCTTTTTTACTAATTCCAAATTTAGCACTTATCTCATCTGATTCGCTTTTATATGTGAAATTTAAAACTCCACCCTCTTTAACTAAAATATCAAAAACTTTATCACCTGAAACTTTTTCACCTACTTTTTGTAAAGAAATATCAAGTTTATTATCATCTCTTATATTTTTTACATAAGCTCTTTTTTTATCACCAATTTTTAAATTTTCAAAAATCTCTGTGTGATAAATTATTCCATCATAAGAATTATTTACAATAACTTTATATCCAAGTGGTGTTTTAGAGTATAAAATAATCTCTACCTCAGCATTTTTCTCTAAGTTTTTTATCTCTTTTAATAAATCAAACTTTTCAGAAGCAATCAGTCTATTTGTTCTTTCATCAAGTTGAAGCTGTAAAACTTTTTGCTCTCCAACTTTAAATGAGATACTTTTTTGTTTATTTTTAGGAACTAAAATATGTTTAGGTAAACCAATATCAACAAAAGCCCCAAATTTAGCACTATCAACTATCTCTAAAGATGCAAACTCATATAAATAAACATATGGTTTAAGTGTAGTTGCCACAAGTCTATCTTCACTATCTGTATAAATAAACACATCAAGAAAAGTTCCAATATCCATAGATTTTGTAACATAAGCATTTGGAAGTAGAACTTCTGTTTGGTCATCACTAATTAAATAGATTCCAGGTTCACTAACTCTGTTAACAGCAAGTGTATTTAACTCTCCCACATAAATGTGTTCGTTTATTTGTTTTTCATTCATTTTGGTTTTTCCGT
>OCVT010001236.1_pt1 | contig 10910 bp, 10 predicted proteins | sample 1539111 | NCBI WGS metagenome assembly OCVT01 (sample SAMEA3991482, study PRJEB22521) | metagenome | biome: anthropogenic terrestrial biome; feature: sewage plant; material: raw primary sludge | place: Sweden | collected 2012-09-26 | reverse complement strand
AAGATTAAACATATGAAGGCTTTCAGAAAGAATTCTCTAACATCATCATTATCATCATCACTATAAAAATACATTAGGAATTTGAGCATTTTGTTAACGGGTAAAATTGTGCATAAATTATCATATCTAGAATTTTCCTTTTTCTCGTAGTTGATTTTTAACGAGTTACACTTTTCTTGATTGACGCCAAATAAGACCAGTAAATTCGTGATGCTTGGGCATTTCAAGTGAACAAATTCAGGAACTTTTCCTTGCGATCTACTACTACCAAACAGGAATGAATACGCCGTATCTTTCATTTCCAAATCCATCAATTGCTCGTAATGGCAGTTTTCAGAGATGAAATGCCAATCTTTATATTTATCTGATATGGTTTCCTTGGTAACCACATCCAAATAAATTTCTGGGATAGACCCAGAAAACTTTATGCTTTTTTGTAACTCACTTTTGGCTACAGTGTTACTAGTAATAACTATGCTTTTGTTGCTTCTAGGTGAATCCAATATTTCTTTTTTCAAGTCTTGTAGCTTGGCCACTGTAGTAGTGATCGTATCGTCGAAGCTATCACCTAGATTGAAAATTTTTAAAGGTACGTAATTGACTAATTTTCTGGGTGTCTTGACAATCTCCTCATCCTCGTTATTACTTGGTGCCTTTCTTTTGGAAATGATGGTTCTTTTTAAGATTGGATCAAAATCGTCTCCAGACTCCGCCTTGGCACCAGAAAGATTCAAATCGCTGTTCTCTAGGCTAGAAAACTCTTCGTCGCTATTCAAACTGTCGTTCTCAGGATCACTAGTAAAGTTGGGATGCACCTTCTCATCGTCATCGTCATCGCGAAAGTAACTTCCCACACTAGTCGGTATCAAAGGAGAATCAAACCCTGAAATTTGTGAATCTGGCACAGTTTCAAACTCTTCATTCGGTGATGAGTTCACGCTTCCCATTTGTGACACTGCCCTTTTGTGCGTCTAACAAAATTTTATCACTTTATTGCTATTTACTTGAAAAATTATATATGAATATATTTCATAAAACGATGCTGACATAATATGTAACATAAAAAAAGGAATAACCTAAAACAAATACAAAGAAGACCCCATATAAATGAATATAAATGTATATTTTGCTTGAGCAAATGAAGAATGTACTACTTCTCAAGGGTAGCTGCTAGAACTTTTTGCTGTTGTATCTTTTTCTGTTTAGCCACAGCGTACAGCAGGCCAGACAGAAATCCTAGAAAGATAGAAAAGAAGGACAAAAAGTTTTTTGGAGCGTCAAAGAACACCAATCCCGCCAACGCTATGGGCAATTTGTTCAAAGCACCAACCATAGAATACGTTGTAGAGGAAGTTACACGAACACACCAGCCGGAACAGTACGATATCCCCACGGACATGAGCCCACTGATGACCATTGCTGCCAGTGAGTCGGCGGACAAGTTCACAGACAAATTCTTTGTGGACCAATCTTCCATAATGAAGGAAAAGACTAGCAGCAAAGGCAATGCCAGAACGTTGTTATAAAACATAGTATCATAGTCTTTAAAGTTAGTCAGCCGAATTCTCTTCCGCATAATCAAAACGAACAATGCAGACGAAATACAATTGGTGAACATCCAGAGGTACCCCGGATTCAACACAAAGATGGTTGACTCAACAAGTTCCTGATCGAGATCCTCCAAAGATGATGCTTTGATTGCAATGGCCTGCTGATCGCCCCAGGTGGCCACTACAGATGAAAGGACCATCATAATAAATGACGTCAACTCCATAGAAGTGACTTTTCCGCCAAAGAAGAGGACCTCGCCATAGGCAATGAGAATGATCGTCAGATTCTTGAAAATTGTGTAGATGGGCACGGCAAGGTATTGTAAGCTCTTTGACGACGTATAAATCATCAATACGAGCAGCAAAGAAATTGGAAACCAGTTTTTTACATCTGTCCTGTTCAAAGATCAAAAATTAGCAACGCCTACAATTCGTAGGATACATAGCGTCACAGTGCACACCAGTGATTGTACAAACAACATCACAAAGTTCATGTTAAAGTTGTCCAGGTTAACCACGAATTTGTTCGTTACTGTCATCAAAATCGAGGACGCGCAGTAAGATAAGATTGAAGCCGGCCCAGAGTTGGCCACTGATTCCGTCCATTCATGCTTATGCTTGCTCATAATTACCACACCTTCTTGATCTCTTTACAGCTTTTCAACCTTCCATTCTTGTACTCTATCTCTACCTGGCCCTTTAAACATTCTTAACATGATATATTCACATTTTTTGCTCTGTTACCCGGCGGACAGGTTCCCGAAAGAAAGTGACATGGCAATGCTGAGAGAGTGGAAAGAGTCATCTTGCAAGACAGAGAAAGATGTTCAAGAGTGGTAAGCTAATGTCAGCGCAGTAGCCCATCCCACAATAACAGAGTGTGTAAGAAAGAGAGACGAGAGAGAGCACAGGGCCCCCTTTTTCCCCACCAACAAACAAATGCAAGACGACCCCGAAAATTCGAAGCTGTACGACCTGCTGAATAATCATCTGGGCGTGCATGGTCGAAGTAATGAAGAGCCGAGACAAACTGGTGACAGTAGGAGCCAGAGTAGTGGCAACACCGGTGAAAACGAGGAGGATATAGCATTTGCCAGTGGATTAAACGGCGGCACATTCGACTCAATGCTGGAGGCACTGCCCGATGATTTATATTTTACGGACTTCGTGTCTCCTTTTACAGCAGCTGCCACGACCAGCGTGACTACTAAGACGGTCAAGGACACCACACCAGCTACCAATCATATGGATGATGATATTGCGATGTTTGATTCACTTGCCACAACTCAGCCCATCGACATAGCCGCATCCAACCAACAAAATGGTGAAATTGCACAACTTTGGGACTTTAACGTGGACCAATTCAACATGACGCCCAGCAACTCGAGCGGTTCAGCTACTATTAGTGCTCCTAACAGCTTTACTTCCGACATACCGCAATACAACCACGGTTCCCTCGGCAACAGCGTCTCCAAATCCTCACTGTTCCCGTATAATTCCAGCACGTCCAACAGCAACATCAACCAGCCATCTATCAATAACAACTCAAATACTAATGCGCAGTCCCACCATTCCTTCAACATCTACAAACTACAAAACAACAACTCATCTTCATCCGCTATGAACATTACCAATAATAATAATAGCAACAATAGTGATATCCAGCATCCTTTTCTGAAGAAGAGCGATTCGATAGGATTATCTTCATCCAACACAACAAATTCTGTAAGAAAAAACTCACTTATCAAGCCAATGTCGTCCACGTCCCTGGCCAATTTCAAAAGAGCTGCCTCAGTATCTTCCAGTATATCCAATATGGAACCATCAGGACAAAATAAAAAACCTCTGATACAATGTTTCAATTGTAAAACTTTCAAGACACCGCTTTGGAGGAGAAGCCCAGAGGGGAATACTCTTTGCAATGCCTGCGGTCTTTTCCAGAAATTACATGGTACCATGAGGCCATTATCCTTAAAATCGGACGTTATCAAAAAGAGGATTTCAAAGAAGAGAGCCAAACAAACGGACCCAAACATTGCACAAAATACTCCAAGTGCACCTGCAACTGCCTCAACTTCAGTAACCACTACAAATGCTAAACCCATACGATCGAGGAAAAAATCACTACAACAAAACTCTTTATCTAGAGTGATACCTGAAGAAATCATTAGTGACAACATCGGTAATACTAATAATATCCTTAATGTAAATAGGGGAGGCTATAACTTCAACTCAGTCCCCTCCCCGGTCCTCATGAACAGCCAATCGTATAATAGTAGTAACGCAAATTTTAATGGAGCAAGCAATGCAAATTTGAATTCTAATAACTTAATGCGTCACAATTCGAACACTGTTACTCCTAATTTTAGAAGGTCTTCAAGACGAAGTAGTACTTCATCGAACACCTCAAGTTCCAGTAAATCTTCATCCAGATCTGTTGTTCCGATATTACCAAAACCTTCACCTAATAGCGCTAATTCACAGCAGTTCAACATGAACATGAACCTAATGAACACAACAAATAATGTAAGTGCAGGAAATAGTGTCGCATCCTCACCAAGAATTATATCGTCCGCAAACTTTAACTCAAATAGTCCTCTACAGCAGAATCTATTATCAAATTCTTTCCAACGTCAAGGAATGAATATACCAAGAAGAAAGATGTCGCGCAATGCATCGTACTCCTCATCGTTTATGGCTGCGTCTTTGCAACAACTGCACGAACAGCAACAAGTGGACGTGAATTCCAACACAAACACGAATTCGAATAGACAGAATTGGAATTCAAGCAATAGCGTTTCAACAAATTCAAGATCATCAAATTTTGTCTCTCAAAAGCCAAATTTTGATATTTTTAATACTCCTATAGATTCACCGAGTGTCTCAAGACCTTCTTCAAGAAAATCACATACCTCATTGTTATCACAACAATTGCAGAACTCGGAGTCGAATTCGTTTATCTCAAATCACAAATTTAACAATAGATTATCAAGTGACTCTACTTCACCTATAAAATATGAAGCAGATGTGAGTGCAGGCGGAAAGATCAGTGAGGATAATTCCACAAAAGGATCTTCTAAAGAAAGTTCAGCAATTGCTGACGAATTGGATTGGTTAAAATTTGGTATATGACCGCGTATTATCATTATCATTATTCTTATTATGTTAATAATTACTGAACGGTTGCATTGATAGATTTTCATTACCTCTGACCACAATCCTGAGCATTGGTATTATTTGTTTTGCTATTTTCAGATCAAATTACTTGTAAAAAAAGAAATGGTAGTATATTGGCATTGAACACTGGCTGTTCTATTTGTATTACTTTTATGTGTAGACATATATTATTAGGAATTTGTAATATCACTCTAATTATTATTTGGTATTCTTTCTCTATCTCCCCTGTTTCTTTTGTCTATCTCTTTCTTTTTTTTTTTTAAACGGCCCTTTTTTAATGGCATTTTCTTTTTCTTATAATGCCCACAGTTGAATAATTTAACTAGCTTTTCACTGACACATAAACAATAATGTATATGGTCCATCCAATGAAATGACAGTTCTATTGCATTTTACCTACTTGTATATTCTGGATACTGCACAAGAAAATGGGTGTCTCACAAATATGGGAATTTTTGAAGCCATATCTGCAAGATTCCAGAATTCCGTTGAGAAAGTTTGTCATAGACTTTAATAAATCGCAAAAAAGAGCTCCAAGAATCGCGATCGACGCATATGGATGGCTATTTGAGTGTGGATTTATCCAAAATATAGATATAAGCGCCAGATCTAGATCAAGATCAAGGAGTCCTACCCGTTCTCCGCGTGATAGTGATATCGACAGTAGTCAAGAATATTATGGTAGCAGAAGTTATACAACTACAGGAAAAGCTGTGATAAACTTCATATCTCGATTAAAAGAACTACTGAGTTTAAACGTCGAATTCTTGCTTGTATTTGACGGAGTTATGAAACCCTCTTTCAAAAGGAAATTTAACCACGAACAGAACGCTACTTCTTGTGATGATGAGAAAGAGTACTATTCAAGCTGGGAACAGCATGTTAAGAATCATGAAGTTTATGGCAATTGTAAAGGATTGCTAGCGCCATCTGACCCTGAGTTCATCAGTCTTGTACGGAAATTATTAGACTTGATGAACATTTCATATGTAATCGCATGTGGGGAGGGAGAAGCCCAGTGTGTTTGGCTGCAAGTTTCTGGGGCTGTAGATTTCATTTTAAGTAACGATTCAGATACTCTCGTATTTGGGGGAGAAAAAATCCTGAAAAATTACTCGAAATTCTACGATGATTTTGGCCCAAGTTCAATAACTTCCCACAGTCCCAGTAGACATCATGATAGTAAAGAATCTTTTGTTACTGTTATAGATCTACCCAAAATCAATAAAGTAGCAGGGAAGAAGTTTGATCGCCTGTCTCTCTTATTTTTCAGCGTGCTATTAGGTGCCGATTACAATCGTGGAGTCAAGGGTTTGGGTAAAAGCAAATCTTTGCAGTTGGCTCAATGCGAAGATCCTAACTTTTCCATGGAATTTTATGACATTTTCAAAGATTTCAATTTAGAAGATTTGACATCAGAAAGTCTGAGGAAGTCTCGGTATAGATTGTTTCAAAAAAGATTATATTTATACTGCAAGGATCATTCTGTCGAGCTATTTGGAAGAAATTATCCTGTTTTATTGAATCAAGGTTCATTTGAAGGCTGGCCATCAACTGTCGCAATCATGCACTATTTTCACCCCATTGTCCAACCATATTTTGATGAAGAAGTTCTCAGTGATAAATACATAAATATGGCTGGAAACGGACACTACGGAAACTTAAATTTCAATGAACTGAAATATTTTTTACAAAGTTTGAATTTGCCTCAAATTTCTAGCTTCGACAAGTGGTTTCATGATTCTATGCACGAGATGTTTCTATTAAGAGAATTTTTATCAATTGATGAGTCCGATAATATAGGTAAAGGTAATATGAGGATTACCGAAGAAAAAATTATGAACATAGATGGTGGAAAGTTCCAAATACCATGTTTTAAAATACGGTATACAACATTCTTGCCTAATATACCCATTTCTTCTCAATCTCCTTTGAAGCGCAGTAATTCTCCCAGTAGAAGCAAGAGTCCCACACGACGTCAGATGGATATAATGGAACACCCAAATAGTCTTTGGTTACCCAAATACTTGATACCTCAATCGCATCCATTAGTAATTCAATATTATGAGACACAGCAACTTATACAGAAAGAAAAAGAGAAGAAAGGTAAAAAATCGAATAAGTCTCGGCTACCACAGAAGAATAACTTGGATGAGTTTTTAAGAAAGCATACTTCGCCGATTAAAAGTATCGGAAAGGTAGGCGAATCGAGAAAGGAAATCCTGGAACCTGTGAGAAAAAGGCTTTTTGTAGATACAGACGAAGACACTAGTCTGGAAGAAATACCGGCTCCCACAAGACTGACCACCGTCGATGAACACAGCGATAATGACGATGATTCGTTGATTTTTGTAGATGAGATTACAAACAGCCAAGGCGTTTTAGATAGTTCACCCGGTAAAAGAATTCGGGATCTTACACAGGACGAACAGGTTGACGTTTGGAAGGACGTAATAGAAATATCACCAATAAAAAAGTCAAGAACTACTAATGCTGAGAAAAATCCGCCTGAGTCTGGTTTAAAATCACGCTCAAGCATCACAATCAATGCTCGCCTTCAAGGTACTAAGATGTTGCCTCCAAACTTGACTGCCCCAAGGTTAGAAAGAGAACACTCCTCTGTCCTTGACCAACTTGTCACAGACGCACAAGATACAGTCGACCGGTTTGTAGCCTGTGACAGTGATAGCAGTAGCACTATTGAATGAGTTAACGGACACAGCGTCAAAAAATCCGCCACCACAGTTGATCGCGCCGAAAACGAGGGAGTTGCGATGAGTAAAATGAAGGGCATATATAAACAAGAGTAGACAGAGACACATTTTTCAATATCATATATATAGATTTAATTGGAAAGACAGTTATATTCTAACGTCAAAAACTTAACAAGTAAATCAAATTGCAATGTCGTCGCTTATTTCAAAAACCATTAAGTATGATCCAGCCAAGGATAAATTAATCACATTAGCATGTGGATGTTTTTGGGGTACAGAACATATGTATAGGAAGTATTTGAATGACCGTATAGTGGATTGTAAAGTAGGTTACGCTAATGGAGAAGAGTCTAAAAAGGATAGCCCCTCTAGTGTCTCTTATAAGAGAGTTTGTGGTGGTGACACAGATTTTGCGGAGGTTTTACAAGTATCCTATAATCCCAAAGTGATAACTTTGAGAGAATTAACTGATTTCTTTTTTAGAATCCATGATCCTACTACATCTAATTCACAAGGACCTGATAAAGGTACACAGTATCGCAGTGGATTGTTCGCCCATTCAGATGCTGATTTAAAAGAATTAGCCAAAATAAAGGAAGAATGGCAACCAAAATGGGGTAATAAGATTGCCACAGTTATTGAACCAATCAAGAACTTTTACGATGCTGAAGAATACCACCAGTTATATTTAGATAAGAATCCACAGGGATATGCATGCCCTACTCATTATCTGAGAGAAATGTAGCTTTTTTAGTGTATGTGCCCTTATTTATGAAAAAAAGTCAAGTGCATGAATGAAATATTTACTGTTGAAGAATTTATTATATATATAGGTATACAGGATCTATCTTTTCGATAACGTAACTTAGTATCACATGTATTAGTATTAATACTGTGATAGGATTGTTAGCTGTTGTTTTTATATTTGCAATTTATTTATGATCTTTTTTGATGATCAAACCGTTGAGTTTTTGAACATTAAAAAATAGTGAGAAAGAAGAACTGAAATGGGAATTGAATTGATCAGTATCTGTAGTGGTCGGCCTTGAATGGACCTTCTTCTGGAATACCCAAGTATTCAGATTGGACTTTACTCAATTTAGTCAATCTAACACCCAAGTTGCCCAAGTGGAACTTAGCGACAGCTTCATCCAAGATCTTTGGCAAAACGTGGACACCAACTTCGAATGGGCCTGTCTTTTGGAATTCAATGTGCTTTTCTCTGAAAGACTTATCGTTAGACTTGAACAAAGCAATTTGAGCTAAGACTTGGTTAGAGAAGGAACAAGACATAACGAAAGATGAGTGACCAGTAGCACAACCCAAGTTAACTAATCTACCGTTAGCCAACAAGATGACGTGTCTACCAGAAGACAACAAGTAACGGTCGACTTGTGGTTTGATGTTAATACATTCTTTAGCGTTAGCCTTTAACCAGGCGACATCAATTTCGATATCGAAATGGCCAATGTTACAAACAATGGCATCTTCTGGCATGTTGATGAAATGTTCACCGTTGATAATATCTCTACAACCAGTGGTGGTAACGAAAACTTGACCAATGTGGGATGCATCTTCCATGGTAACAACTTGGTAGCCTTCCATGGCAGCTTGTAAAGCGTTGATTGGGTCAATTTCGGTAACCAAGACACGAGCACCCATTCCTCTTAAGGCAGCAGCACAACCCTTACCGACATCACCGTAACCAGCAACAACGGCAACCTTACCAGCCAACATGACATCAGTGGCTCTCTTAATACCGTCGACTAAGGATTCTCTACAGCCGTACAAGTTGTCAAACTTGGACTTAGTGACGGAGTCGTTAACGTTAATGGCAGGAACCTTTAACTTGCCTTCTTTGACCATTCTGTATAAGTGGTGAACACCGGTGGTAGTTTCTTCGGAAAGACCAAAGCAGTCTTCCAGCATTTCAGGGTGCTTTTCATGAACTAAAGTGGTTAAATCACCACCATCATCTAAGATCAAGTTCAATTTCTTGTTGTCCTTGAAGGCAAACAATTGTTGTTCAATACACCACAAATACTCTTCTTCAGTTTCACCCTTCCAGGCAAAAACTGGAACACCGGAAGCGGCAATAGCAGCGGCGGCATGATCTTGAGTCGAATAGATGTTACAAGAGGACCAGGTAACTTCGGCACCCAAAGCAACTAAAGTTTCAATTAAAACAGCAGTTTGAATGGTCATGTGCAAACAACCAGCAATACGGGCGCCTTTCAAAGGTTGGACGTCACCGTAAGCCTTTCTGATGGCCATCAAACCTGGCATTTCATGTTCAGCCAATTCGATTTCCTTTCTACCGAAGGCAGCCAAAGAGATATCAGCGATTTTGTAGTTTTGAGCTGGAGCAGACATTGGGAATTGTTCTTTTTGTCAGTTGGGTTATTTCGAGGAGAAGAGGATTTTCAGAAAGAAAGAAAAACAAATAGGAATGGAATCATGGAGTTAATAAACCACGTTACTAAATAAGAGATTGGAAAATCTAAAATACGGCTTCGAGGTCGTTTAATTTTCTTTTTCCTCTGAAAATTTTCTTTCTTTTTCGGCCTTAGCCTGTGAAAATTTCGGCCGAAAAAAAAGCCAACGAGATCACGTGCACAGAAATATCTGCGTTAGAGGAGAGAGGTAGGGATACTTACAGAAATGAAGCCAAATTGGCAGCTTTTTGAGAAATAATCATGAATGATAAACAATTGCTGTTAAATAATGTACGGAACGTTTGGATAAAGGTTGCTATAGGCATTATATAAATAAATCATCTCTATATAATTTTTTTTACAGGATATGCTTGCCCTTACATCAGAATTACCAAGCAACACCAGTGTAGTATTCTCTTTGTTTGTACATCCAAACCAAAGAGGTGGTTGAGACAACCAATGGACCCATGAATCCCTTTCCCAACTTACAAGTTCTAAAGATCAATAATTCAGAGCCGAAGTGGAATAGGGCAACCATATAAGACATGAAGACCAATTCGAAAATGTGTGGTTCATTCAAGTACATAGCCCCATAGAATCTGATAACACAGGAAATAAAGGTCCAAGTACCGAAAGTTCTTGCACTCAAATGGGTTGTTTCAGTGGGTTTTCTTTCGTAGACTTTACGTGTCAATTCTAAACCAGAAACGTAAGTCTGGATAGAATTGAAGACTGATACAATGGAAATGAAAAGTAACCATTTTGGTAAGTAACCTTTTGGCATTGCTGCCAAGGTGGTCTTGGTTGTAGTTATTACGTCTTGTAGGCTGAACATTATCTGATACTTTAGTGTATTTGAATCCTTCGATACTATGGTCTAGCTAGTGTCAAGAATATAAAAACCTGAAATTAGTCAATGCGTTTACGTCAAAAATAGTAGCAATAGTAAAGCAAAACAACAGGCTTGTTCAGCTTAGTTTTATATACGGGGGTAGAGAATACAATGGATCGTACCTTTTTTTTTTTTGTTTCCT
>OCVT010001233.1_pt1 | contig 10916 bp, 7 predicted proteins | sample 1539111 | NCBI WGS metagenome assembly OCVT01 (sample SAMEA3991482, study PRJEB22521) | metagenome | biome: anthropogenic terrestrial biome; feature: sewage plant; material: raw primary sludge | place: Sweden | collected 2012-09-26 | reverse complement strand
AAAGACAATTTCCCAGAGCATTACCAAACCCTCTCAAAGATCTTTTCAAGGCATCCGTAACGGCAGATTTCTTGGCCCTTTCGAAAGCGGCAGGTTTCCGTCTTTCGTTCTCCACGGTACCATACCCAATATCTTCCCTATAAGTCCCGCTAGTCAACGTAACACGAACAATTGCAGTACACCCTATGCTAAACTTTCCCTGTCGCTCATCCAAAAAATCGATAACTACACTTTTTACCTCCGTAGACCAGCCATTATATCCAAAGATTTGATTAGCAAGATTAATTACTCTCCAACCTTCGATGTATGCAATCCTGCTTGTTCCAAACCCAACTCTCTTGGAGATATACTCAGGTCCTAATTTCTTGTCCAATTTGGTCTGTATGTCCTCGGAATGGTTACCGAAAACGGGCTTCTTCTCATCCATATCCATAATTTCATTCATCAACAACACACCAAAGCCACCAGAACCTTCAGCAGTTCTTGACAACCTCCTTGTTTGCATTTGTTGATTCTCAGTGGCAAAATAGCTTAAAAACGCCATTCGATACCGGTCGCGTAACCCGCCCGCCGCTATATTTTTCGTCTTTTCTTAACAGATTAAAGAATATAATAACATCGAGAATCACTAACGGGAAGAGCAGACTCTTTGGCGATGAGTAAGTGTGATTGAGAAGACGAAAGGACATTACAGGGCAAGCAGATGATACAGACGCCAAGGGAGTTGTTGAATCCACGGTACACGTACCATACCATCTTTAGCGACGTGTGCAAGACCCGATTCAACCATTTAGTTACGAGGTTGTTTTTCATATGTTCTATTATCCAAACTGTGGTGATTTCACTGCTGGCGTTGCCACACTCACCGTTATGGGAACTGGCATTGGCATTTGTTCCCAATATTTTAGCTCTTAACCTAGTTTCCCTTTTGATCATTGTGACAAGAAAAAATTACATGCATGTAAAGAATTTTGGGTTCGCTAATTCACTTACTTTCATTCTAGGCCAATTGTTATCAGTAAAGTTTCTTGTATACCAGGGAGTCTATAGCATGGGCAGCATCCTTTTATCATTCGTACTGGGTGTGGTTTTCGGACGTGGCGGATCTGGATGGAAGCCATACTATAAGCTGTTTATTTGGCTAGTCGTTCCCACGATTTACAACCTACAACATCATGTCACTGACGCTGACAAATTGTCGTTCAACTGCGAAAACTTTTTCCAGGCCCCACAAGACTACGTATTAGAGCGTGTCAAGAGGATTATGGAGAAGTCAGTCATTCTAAGTGTAATCAGCATGTTCGTATTACCAATCTTTACCACAGTATTTTTTTCCAGGCAAAAATCGGGATTATTTGATTCATTTACGAATGGCGTGCTAGCTGTCACAAATTTACTAATAATCTCCTGCATTATCTTCATCACTTTCGAATTCATAAATATAGCATTTGACGCACATATGTCCATAGGTTGTCTGCACAAGGGCAAGCTAATTTCGAATTTGTCGTCGACGCCGATGGAAACCCTGCTTAGTGGGCTTTCTGCAGACAAGCCATTTACTAGGTTGACTGCCTACCAGGAACTAGCGTATAGGGCCACTTCACTGGATCCATCATTGCGAGCACCAATATATCACTCCAAGTTCAGAAGCAGTAGTGGTAATACTTGGTCATTAATCCTCAATGAATGCTTGAAGACCATTCAGATAAACAATGAAAAGGTTGTGCAGTACCTAAGATCAGTACAAGATCTTGGGGGCTCTGCAACTGCTAGACATAAAAAAAAAGTAGAAAATCTAGATTATATGTATGAGAACGGGAAACTAACAAGCGCCAACGAAAGACTCTTCGGGAACCGACCCTCTATGATGGCGCCATTACGGGATAACGGCTTATTAGATGAATCACCAAACAGGCTGAGGGTAAGAACTGACGATAGTGTATTGCTTAACCGCGGAAACAAGAAAAGGCATAGGTCCTCGTATTACGACAACGATTTAGATGAAACGACACAAACTTTTAACGGCTCTATTTTCACCCACGAAACAACATTTATGACTGCTATGCGTCTGATGTTAAAAAAACTGAAAAATTCTATAATGTCGTTTATCTTCCCTTCCTACGCAGAAAGACAATCATCTGATGAAAGCGACAATTACAGACTATTACCAAATGGCTCCAACAAAGCCCAAATCTCGATAATTGACATATGGTCCATTTCCAAGAAAAGGCAAGCTGAGAAGCTGGTTCCATTGCCCATATGCCACGCAAATAGTGTGGTAGCACTGACAGGACTGCTGATCCGATCAAAGACAGAAGATCCAAAAGGCGGTATCATTGCATCCGTTGGGGATATTCTTAAGACTTTGGAGAGGTCCATCTGTGCACTGGGTGAATTTGCCGATTGGGATCCGGAATCGATGGCATACACTGCCTTCCAAACACAAAGGACAGCCCAAGATAGAGTACAACAAGACAGTGAAGACGAAGATAGCATGAAAGACACTACTGACATGATCAGTGTTCTTTATCAGCTGTCCACTAGTGCTTTTATGGAGATTGTACTTGAATACAATGTTGCTCTGAACGACGTATATTTGGATGCAGACGTGGCCAAGTTGGCGAACTGGTTTCTAGAAGTGTACGCCTCAGGCAACCCTAATGCTACGTAATACAATTCAACCGAGGAGCACCCCTCCTCCCATTTCATGTAAGATAAATACAATAATAAAAATTGGAATACCGCACAAATGCTTTAGTAGAGGCCTAATATGAGCAAAAAGAGCAAAAAGCTACCTTTATCGTTTCCGGGTAGCGAATCAAGGAGGGCCCTTTTATGCTTCAAGAATAATAGTAAAGAAAAGTATAGAGAAGAGGAAGCAATGCTTCCTATCGGAATTAATTCAATTCCTGGTACTAGAAGCGATAACATCACAGTTATACGTTCAAGATGTCACGCATGCCATCTAGTTTCGATGTTACGGAGAGGGATTTGGATGATATGACCTTTGGCGAAAGGATTATATACCATTGTAAGAAACAGCCATTGGTACCCATTGGGTGCTTGCTGACTACAGGAGCTGTCATTCTGGCTGCTCAAAATGTTCGTCTTGGTAATAAATGGAAAGCTCAGTACTACTTCCGTTGGCGTGTGGGTCTACAAGCGGCCACACTAGTCGCACTAGTCGCAGGTTCATTTATCTATGGGACTTCTGGTAAGGAACTGAAGGCGAAGGAGGAACAATTGAAGGAGAAAGCCAAGATGAGAGAAAAGTTATGGATCCAAGAGCTGGAGAGAAGGGAGGAAGAAACGGAGGCAAGGAGAAAAAGAGCCGAATTGGCAAGAATGAAGACCCTTGAGAACGAAGAGGAAATCAAGAACTTAGAAAAGGAACTAAGCGACCTGGAAAATAAGCTTGGAAAGAAGTAATTTGGCTCTTCGATTTGCTGTAAATAAATTATGATGAGAGACAAAAGAATGAACAGCTAATTTCGACTGTAATGAAGAAATGTAATAAAAAAATTCATGATGCTATGTCCAGTATGCAAGAAAAATAATTACAAAATAACAGCGTACATATGAATATTCTTTGTTTTTATCTTGTATAACTATCACTTAAAACATATTTATATCGATAGGTAAATGCTATATCAATCGCTCTATTTACTTGATTTTTAATATGTGGGTTTTTTTTTGCTTGACACATACGTAACGGTAATTGCCAGCTAACGATCGGTACAATTTTCAGAAAAATTGAAACAGAGAGAATCCACCAAATATTCAATTGCAAGGTGACGTCCTTCAGATAAACACTTTATTGTACCATCTTAAGCGGCTATATAAAGTGTCATATACACCCTTCACCAAATAGGCAACATGTCTGAATATCTAGCTCAGACGCCCTGCAAATTTACTATATGGTCAAGCGAGATTGATCTTATCAGAACAAACCTGTTGGTGAACGCTCACCCTTTAAGCACGGTTGGGCGACTACTTCAATATATCCATTATCAAATATACAAGCAATTAAGAGCTATCTATCAACCAGAGGAACAGTGCACGAACTCGGAAATACCTCACACACCCTTAAATAGTATCAACACTTACTTCCTAAGTTACGAAGGCAGAGAGTTATCTGCAACGTGTTTATTAAAGGACATCACGTCATCTAGCCACCCAGATTCGAACCATTTCATAAGACTACAACTGGAAAAGCGTACTTCTCCTTCCGGTTCAGCATTTGACTTGGAATATGATATGGAGGGCGAATTTAACTCGATGAATATTCAATTTGAGATAAATACACTATCTTCTCAACGTATATTCAATTCCATGGAACCAAATTTGCCTATTGGCACTACATTGGCTAGATTAGAGAAACTGGCATTGGAACGTATAAAGGATTTTGAAAAATCAGCAGGGAATCTCTGTGGTATTAAAGAGGACCATTCAGTGTCTGATTTGCAGGGATTTATAATAAAGGGGAAACAGACACCCATGTTTTTAAATTATGGAAGTGATTCTGATTACTATAAAGACTTGAACCTGGTAGATTTGATAGGCATTGATTTTGCCCCGGCACACAATTCTTTTTTCACATTTTTGTTCAAGATGAATCACGAACAGAATTCACATATCGCCAACGATGAAGAGAGATTTGTGTTGGAATTCATATCCGATGCCACATTATCTATAACTCAAATGAATGTTAAGCCCGATACCACGGTAAAACAAGTGAAAGATTTCATATGTTCTGTTTACACTCACTCATTAAACTTGAGGAGAAATGATATCAAGTTGATTTATAAGGGACAGTTGCTTCATGAAAATAATTTTGCAGGCAACTCTTCAAAGATCAGCGAGTACATTAAAGAGCCACATGAAGTGAAGGTCCATGTACAAATCAACCAAGAGTATACAGAATCTGGGCCTGGATTTTGGAATGAAGTGTTCAACAATCCGAATATTTTCCAATTCATGCCTCCAGATACAAGGTCACAGTCACCTGTTAGTTTCGCTCCGACGCAAGGACGATCTCCTGCTGCAATACGTGGCGAAGAACGGGGTATACCATACGTAACCGAATCTGGAAATGACATCGTGCCCACAGATGAGCTTTATAGGAAATGCATTATCAACGGGGATGAAGTAGTATTCATTCCTGTTAGCGAACTAAATCCACAATCGAGCTATTTGTCCGTGATCAAAGGCGATTACGGTGAAATTAAAATCCCCATATCTAGTAATGACTACAGAATTAATGGCGATAATATTTTGCTATCACCATCTGCGATAGAGCAGTTAGAATCTGCTTTGAACTTCAAAATCGAGAGACCACGGGATTCGACACTCTTGCATCCGTCTGGTGAGCATGTTCGAGCTGCAGATAATACCTCCTCGGCAAATGATAATAATACAGTTGAGAATGACGAGTCAGCGTGGAATAGAAGGGTAGTGCGTCCCTTGAGAAACAGCTTCCCGCTGCTATTGGTATTGATAAGAACATTTTACTTAATTGGCTATAATTCATTGGTTCCCTTTTTTATTATTTTGGAGTTTGGAAGCTTCCTTCCCTGGAAATATATCATTTTACTAAGCTTGCTTTTCATTTTTAGGACTGTTTGGAATACCCAAGAGGTGTGGAATTTATGGCGAGACTACCTCCACTTGAATGAAATTGACGAAGTCAAGTTTAGCCAGATCAAGGAGTTCATCAATTCCAATTCATTGACCTTAAATTTCTACAAGAAATGTAAGGACACTCAATCCGCTATTGATTTACTGATGATACCTAATCTACATGAGCAAAGGCTATCGGTCTATTCTAAGTATGATATTGAATACGACACCAACACCCCTGACGTTGGACAATTGAATTTGCTATTTATCAAGGTGCTATCGGGTGAGATTCCTAAGGACGCGCTAGATGAGTTGTTCAAAGAGTTTTTCGAATTGTATGAAACGACAAGAAACATGAACACACTATATCCTCAAGACTCTTTGAACGAATTGCTGCTGATGATTTGGAAGGAGTCCCAAAAGAAAGACATCAATACGCTACCCAAGTACAGAAGATGGTTCCAAACCTTGTGCTCGCAAATAGCGGAGCATAACGTCCTTGATGTCGTACTCAGATACATAATTCCAGACCCGGTAAACGATAGGGTGATAACCGCTGTGATAAAGAACTTCGTGCTCTTTTGGGTTACACTACTCCCCTATGTGAAGGAGAAGCTGGATGATATTGTTGCACAGAGAGCAAGGGACCGTGAGCAACCGGCTCCATCTGCCCAACAGCAGGAAAACGAAGATGAGGCCCTCATAATCCCTGACGAGGAAGAACCCACCGCCACAGGTGCGCAACCTCATCTCTACATTCCTGATGAAGACTAATTGCAATGCGATGTGGCCACGTTATATAATGCGTTTAAGGTGTACGAAAACCCATGCTGTTCTGGCCCGTCGGGTTTTCTGACAAATTGTCCTTTAGGGATTTTTCGGTTTGGCTCGGGTTGGCAAAGTCGGCTGGCAACAAACCAGGACATATATAAAGGGAGGTAATTCGTCAGATCAATGCCGAACCGTTCTCAACGGGCCTTCCCCTCGTTCAATTGCTCACAACCAACCACAACTACATACACATACATACACAATGGTCGCTCAAGTTCAAAAGCAAGCTCCAACTTTTAAGAAAACTGCCGTCGTCGACGGTGTCTTTGACGAAGTCTCCTTGGACAAATACAAGGGTAAGTACGTTGTCCTAGCCTTTATTCCATTGGCCTTCACTTTCGTCTGTCCAACCGAGATCATTGCTTTCTCAGAAGCTGCTAAGAAATTCGAAGAACAAGGCGCTCAAGTTCTTTTCGCCTCCACTGACTCCGAATACTCCCTTTTGGCATGGACCAATATCCCAAGAAAGGAAGGTGGTTTGGGCCCAATCAACATTCCATTGTTGGCTGACACCAACCACTCTTTGTCCAGAGACTATGGTGTCTTGATCGAAGAAGAAGGTGTCGCCTTGAGAGGTTTGTTCATCATCGACCCAAAGGGTGTCATTAGACACATCACCATTAACGATTTGCCAGTCGGTAGAAACGTTGACGAAGCCTTGAGATTGGTTGAAGCCTTCCAATGGACCGACAAGAACGGTACTGTCTTGCCATGTAACTGGACTCCAGGTGCTGCTACCATCAAGCCAACCGTTGAAGACTCCAAGGAATACTTCGAAGCTGCCAACAAGTAAGACGCTTGCAGAGTTGTCTAAATGACTACTTATTTAAAATTCACTCTTTACGTTTATACCTATCTATCTATATATAAAACCCATAAACTTAATGCTATTCATTGACAAAACGATACACTACCGTCTAAGAAGCTATTCACACTAGCTCAGTTCTAATAACAATCATCGTCTAGCTCTAAAACGCGTAAACCATTCACTGCCACACTCACTTTAGCTCTGTTGCTGCCCTTCATACGCTGAGACGCGACGCTTCTTTTCTTTCATATGATTTCCCTTCTAGGCGACACGCCATGCCCCAAACGGGGAACACCGCGAATTCCTTCTGGTGCCCGGTTTCCTCTTTGGGAAGGGCGTCAAAATGGTACAGCTCGCTATAGTCGCCAATTACTGCAGATGCTTAAAGGCTTCTGCAACTGTATGTCCAACCTAGTACGTGGAAACTTCAAACGCGAACAATCTGTATGCTGTTTCGGGCTACTTATTGCTCTATACGGTTTTTAGTGGACACGAACTCTTGTAATTATTATATATATATGCCTTGGCATTTTAACAAGACTCTATGTTGTGATTTCAGTATGATTTGGGTGAAAACACAGTGGTGACCACAGAACAACGAGGTAACAGTTCCAGACCACTACCTTTCCCCTTCAATCTTTGTGATTTGATCAATTCTTGATGTCACAAGAAACAAAAATGCTACCTTCTCTATCTAGTCTTCTATCGGGAACCGAAATCTCGTCCAGCCCCGTATCACCAAGCTTCACTAATCCAAGAACGAGTTTTCACCTCGATGATCGCGGAACCATAAAATTACCACCGCTAAACACCAGTATCAATCGTCCAAGATCTGTGGAAAGCGCCTTGAGACACACTGTTACATCCTTGCATGAAAATAGCAGCGCTTATGGTGATGACATGCTCAAGCACACGCAATCAGACTCAGCCCTCTCATCTCAGTTGAATAGTTCTCAAGAAACAGTTGATGAATCACACGAAAACCTTCTACTGACTCCCCTAAATAGCAAAAAGAGAGATTATTCGGTTTCTTCAAAGAAAAACGACATATTAACACCACTCTCTGCAGCGAAGTCGATTATTATCCCCTCTGCCTCTAAGGAAAAAAGACGTGCATTTGCTTTCATCACACACTCGCAGGAGACCTTCCCTAAGAAGGAGCCTAAGATCGACAACGCTCCACTAGCACGCCGAAAGAGAAGAAGAACCTCGTCCCAGGAACTATCTATTCTTCAGGCTGAATTTGAAAAATGTCCTGCTCCATCGAAGGAGAAACGAATTGAGTTAGCTGAATCTTGCCATATGACTGAAAAAGCCGTTCAAATATGGTTCCAGAATAAAAGACAAGCGGTTAAAAGGCAGAGAATCGCCACTTCGAAGTCAACCACTATAATACAAACGGTATCTCCACCATCTCCGCCTCTGGACGTTCATGCTACGCCACTAGCATCCAGAGTCAAGGCGGACATACTTCGTGATGGAAGCTCATGTTCTCGTTCTTCCTCTTCTTCACCGCTGGAAAATACGCCGCCAAGGCCTCATCATTCCCTAAATAGGCGCTCATCCACACCAAGCATAAAGAGAAGCCAGGCTTTAACATTCCATCTAAACCCACAAAAGAAGACGTTGACTCCCGTGAAAACGTCTCCCAACAGCAGAGTAAATAAATTGATCAATAGCATAGATCATTCTCCATCCAAAGCCAAGCGTCCGGTAAGCAATCCCTCCGGCTCCCCTAAAAGGAAGAGAAAATTCGGATTCAAGATCGTCGATCAACAACCGTTGAAGGATCTTGATCCGAACGCTTTCCGTGGTTGATCTAATCTCTAGTCATTATTTATTCGCAAATTCATTTCCCTATACGGCATTCATACATATCATTGTTCACTTCAGTCCTAGCATATATCATAAAATATACAATTGTTTTCTAATTACCTTACGTTTTTTAAAAGACTTCTATAACACCTCTTTTAACTTTACATGTAGTCAAAATAAAGTGCAGTTCCATCGATGGTACTTTCTCACCCCGGTTGAGTGATGTTAACGATGTTTACCGTATAAAACTTAATTATATTATATCTTTTTTTGCTTATATGTTATACATAGAATAAAAAGTTGATTAAACACACATTGGTCTGAAAACACGTGTAGTACTTTCTCCTTTGAAGAATAAAAAAAGAAAATAAAGATAATAAAAACGAAAATAGCGTACAATTATTACTGATAATTTCCTTAATTGATTTAAGCTCTTCTTCTACCAGTGGTCTTGGTGTGTTGACCTCTAACACGTAAACCCCAGAAGTGTCTAATACCACGGTGGGCTCTGATCTTCTTTAATCTTTCCAAGTCATCTCTCAACTTGGATTCGACGTTGTTAGCCAAAGTGTGGTAGTCCTTACCATCAGTAATGTCGTTTTGACGGTTTAAGAACCAGGCTGGGATCTTGTAATGAGTTGGGTTTTGCATGATTTGGACAATTCTTTCCAATTCTTCTTGGGTCAATTCACCAGCTCTCTTGTGCAAATCAACATCAGCCTTCTTACAGACCAAGTTGGAGTAACGACGACCAACACCCTTAATAGTGGTCAAAGCGTAAACAATTTTAATGTTACCATCGACATTGGTGTTCAACAAACTGATTGTAATGGGCACACAAAAAATTGTACATCTTATTGTTAGTATTTTATTTCACACCACTGCTAGGTTCTTCGAGAAATTTTCAACATGGCGCATCATTTTGGAATGGCGTACGAATATGGAGGGACGATAAATATGAATTTGTCAAGCTGTATTGACTGAAATTTTTAAATTCGCATTGAGTCATATATTGTATTTTCCAATAAACTGTGTATTACTTTAAAATCTAGTGATAATTTTTATAGTAGCGTAGAGTTAATTCGGCCTCGTATTTGGTAACCCGTGACGTTTATTATTCCATCGGAGTGCACTCACATATTTTCAATCGCAATATTAAGCTATTATCCCATGTAATGTGAAACTCTCTCAACATATCTGCACTGTACTCGTAAAACATACCGTAAAATGTGTTGGAAGGAACCTTGTTCTTGTACAACTAAAGACATCTTTACCACTTTCTGCTCTATTGGCTTTTCGTAAGATCGGTTTTTCACTAATAGTATATCTTTAACAATGTTAAAGTACCTGATATTGTTATTACTAAGGACCTTTTCCAGTTAGGATAGCAAAGGTGTCAGAATTACCATAGCCCAGACATCAACCAGTTTCCGCGCAAGAATTCTCCTCCTCCCGGAACAAGAGGCCTGCGGAGACGAGTTCTTTGCCTCTGAAAGGCGAATCTCTGGAAGGATGAGCTTGGATGGCCCCAGTAAACGCATTTGCCTAGGTTGAGCCGAGCTAGGAGGACACCCCGACGGATAATTTAGCCCTTTTCCAATTTTTCAAAAAAACATGAAATTTCAAAAAAATGTATGGATGTAAAATTCAGTAGTGTGTATGGAATTTACAGTTTCTTGAATGAGACTTGCTTTTACGTCAAATCATTCTGAATTATACAATTCTTTCATTGTGAGATTGATATTTCATGGGCTTATTATTTACAGATTATTTTTTAAGTATGTAGATAGAATAATAACTGGATGGGGTAGAAGAAGGGGTCACTTGTATGTGTACATATGAA
>OCVT010001231.1_pt1 | contig 10921 bp, 6 predicted proteins | sample 1539111 | NCBI WGS metagenome assembly OCVT01 (sample SAMEA3991482, study PRJEB22521) | metagenome | biome: anthropogenic terrestrial biome; feature: sewage plant; material: raw primary sludge | place: Sweden | collected 2012-09-26 | reverse complement strand
CGATGGCAACAATTTTTTTGTCTCGTGCGAGCGGGTATTCCGGCCTGACCTGAACGGCCGCCCGGTGGTGGTGCTGTCGAACAACGATCTTACGGATCAGGTTTGTTAGTAGGATGCATCATGTCTTCCGGACCCCTGGTATTTGGATTCATCGTCTCTTTGAGACGAGTAGCAGGTGGGGGTTTGGGGGAGGAAATGGAGCGCAATGAGATCTGTGGATAACTCGGAGCTGGGACGATGGCGGGAGCTGGATTCAATCCATGTGCTTCGCCTGCTGGCGGAACACGTCAAAGAAGATCTCTCGTTCCACCCAAGATCAAGTCATCTGACCACTCGATGGCACGTCCATGTTGCCGGACATGATTGGGAGTTCTTGTGCACTGGGCCAAAGTTTTGGGATGTGCGTATGGACTGTGGCGGCGGCGGTGCCGTTGATTTGGTCATGCACATCTATGGCCTCAACTTCAAGGCGGCCGCAAAGCTTCTGAAAGACATGGGTCTATGAGGCTTGTCTTGGCCACGGCTGATCTCATGGTTGAAGGCCGATCGTTTGAGGGCTTCCCATTGCTGCTGGCCGATGACGGCTGGCCTTTGGAACCAGCACAATCGTTCCTGTGGCACGCCTTGGTCACCCAAGGAAGCATTGAAAGCAAGCTCACATGGGAAGCATATGGCCGCAGGCTTTATGACTACTTTGCGTTCTTGTCTGCCAACGGCCTGGCCTGGGATGAAGACCCAAAGCCGCACGGACTCAGCGTTGTGGCAAGGTATCGCGACTGGTCGCTCGGAGAGCTGGGCTTGAATCCCAACACTGTGAACAAGCGGTTGAATCTGGTGGTCCGGTTTTACGATTGGTGCAAACGCCAGGGGCACATCACTTACCTACCGTTTGGCGTGCGCGATGTTCGCACGCCATCGCATCAGGGCTTTCTTGCCCATGTGGATCGCGCGGGCGGCGTCGTTTCAAAACCGACGGTGATGGCGCGCGAGCGCAAGGCAACGATCAAATTCCTGACCAAAGAGCAGGTTAGGCAATGCCTTGGCGCGAGGCTTGACCCAAGCCATGCGCTGTTGTTCAACCTGATGGTTCGCACCGGGATGCGATCCTGCGAAGCGCGCACGTTTCCTCTAGCCTACGTCTTCAATCCGAGAGCCCGAAAAGGGCTGACACCTGGGCAGATGATCCGCGTCACTCTGGAGCCCGCTGACATGCACATCAAGTATGGCAAGCCCAGAAGCGTGGACGTGCCTTGGTCTCTCATGGAAGACATGTGGGCCTATTCGCTGCACCAGCGAGAAGTCCGGCAGCAAAGAGCCGGGAACGCCCCTGCAGCACTTGTTCTGACAGAGCTTGGAACAGAGTTCTCGAAAGGGGCCATTGTGGATGCGATGAAAGCCATCGAAAAGGAAGTTGGCTTTCCGGTGCGGGCGCACATGCTGCGGCACACCTATGGAACCTACACGCTGTCGGCACTGCGCAAGAGCGCTGACTTCCAGGGTGAGCCGCTGCTGTATGTTCGCGACCGCATGGGGCACTCGGATGTGCAAACCACTGCGATCTACCTGCATCTAATCAATCAGTTGGACGCACAGATCGTTTTGGCCCATGAAGACGAAATGGACATGCTGTTCGCCAACGGTGGCGAGGATTCCATAGCGATGGGGAGTCATTGATGGCCCGCGCCAAGGACTACAAGGCCAAGACACCTGCAATCACAATCGACCTTGCGGCGGATTCTGATGCATCCGGCGCGATCGTCGCGCTGCCTCCCAATCCGCGAAACCACAACATCATTGACTTGCGTCCATGGTTGGGACATGGCTTTGACGACTGGGTTTGGGCGGCAGCGACTGTCTTGAAGGCGCGACTCCACAGCGGCAACTATTCGGTGGCCAGCATTGTGAGCTTCGCGGCCAACGGGATGAAAGTATTTCTGCCCTACCTCACAGGCAATCAAGGGGGCATCGTGCCGTCGCGTCCATCAGATATGACAGCGACAGATGTCGTTCGCTATATCGCTTGGCTCAGGCTCAAATACCCGAACGGCTCCACTGCCAAGAACTATTACTCTGCCTTCAAGTCGGTGTTGGTTGGACTCATGGACTACGGCTTCATTGACCAATCCCATGATGTTTTGCTACCTGCCAATCCGTTCCCAATGAATGGGGCGACGACGCGAGGTGAAACTCCACTAAGTCAATCTGAAATGGAGCGTTTGGCCGCGGCGCTCAAGCTAGATCTTATTGCCATTCACCACGGGGGGTTCAGCGGTTTGGACTCAGAGGCGCTTGTGGTTCTGATGCTCATTGTTGGCATGCGTTCGGGCATCAACACCACTCCGCTCCTTGAAATGAAGCGGGATTGCTTGGGTCCACACCCCTTTATGCCCAACTTGATGCTGGTCAGAACTTTCAAGCGCAGAGGAAAAGGTGCGCAATTAACGTCACTGCGGCAAACTCATATCCACGACCTTGCAGCGTCGATCCCCATGGATGGCGTCGCGGTGCTAAAAATGGTGCTGGGAATGACGCAGAACCTCGTCGCCGAGGCACCAGACGGCATCAAAGATCGTGTTTGGCTCTACCGCTCATCACAACGCGGTGACCTCAAGGGGCAAACACTTTGTCTGAATATGGGCCGCGTTCACGAAAATACCAAAGCAATAGTTCACCGCCACGGGTTGTTCGCCGATGACGGCTCAGTGTTGCGAGTCACACTTGGACGCCTACGAAAGACCATGGAAAACCGTCTATGGAAGCTCAGCGATGGCGACCTGCTTGCCGTGTCCGCAGTGATGGGCCATTCCCCCCAGGTCGCAGACAACCACTACTTGCACCTTGATGAGCGCACCAAGGCCGAGGGTGCCAAATTCATTGGCGAGGCGTTGCCAGGCAAACTCAGGGGGCACGACCTCGTGCCCACCCCCACGGGTAGTTGCAAGGACAGCTTGCAAGGCGCGCTCGCTCCGAAGGACGGCTCAACACATTGCGCGGAGTTCACGCATTGCCTAGGGTGTCCGAGCTATGCCATTGTGGGGACGGTCAAGGATCTGCACCGGCTCTTCAGTTTTCAGCGCTTCCTGATGTCGGAGGTAGGCTACTACGCCACGGACGAGTGGAGTGAGTGGCGCCTTCACCATCAGGACCTCATTGCAAGAATCGACCAAATTGCATACGACAACTTCATCCCGGAAATGGTGGCGCAAGCCAAGGCGCTTGCCGAGAAAAATCCCCATTCCTTCTGGGCGATACGCATGCGCCAGTCGCAACTGAGTCGAGAGGCACGCTATGGCCGGTAACGCGATTGCATTGCAGCCGCCAAAGGCCTACGACCTCTTGGCTGCCCAGCCCGCTTCATCCAAAGGGCTGTCGGAATCCGAGAAATCCAATATCGTGGTCAGTGCGGTGGCTGACATGGACGGCAGCAACCACGTTCTGTCCCGATTTGGTGATCCGGTGTGGGACTTCAGGCCCTACTTTGAGCAATCCAATGTGGCCGATGGTCAGAAATACATTCCCTGGCCTGAGGACTGCTCGCAAGAGTTGGTCGACGACTGCAAGGTTGTTCTGTATGTATGGTTCAAGCGAGGCCTGCCAGGCTCCAAGCCTCCGGTGGCAATGGGCATCTGCCAGACTGCCATCGCATCCGCGATTCCGATGATGCGTTGGCTGACTGCGTTGAACATTAAGAGATTCGACCAGGTCAGACCCATACACGTCGCGAACTACGTCCATCACACCAAAGCCCGCCTGACCCGCAATGCGCATAGCGTCTACGACAGCTTGCGCATCCTGGACTTCTTATGGGTGTTTCGCAACGAGACTTCATCTCCGCTTGCTGCATGTCCATGGGGCGAGAGCTCACTGTGGCGGGTCAGCGGATTGGCAAAGCAACCCGGAAACCAATTTGGGCGAACTGAAACCGGGAAAACGCCCATCATTCCTGCTGATGTTCAGGCCAAGGTGTTCAACTATTGTGAAGAGGTTCTTGCAGCGGCACCGGAAATTCTGAACGAGCGCGATGCCGGGAGGTTGGGGTTTAGAAATCCTGCGTTGATCCGCATTCGGGATGCTGCACTTTACGTCCTGTCGATAACCAGTGGCATGCGCAATGAGGAGGCGATTGGGGTCGAGTCTGGGTCATGGCGAAGCGAAGTGCGAGACGGCGTTCAATTCCACTGGGTCGCTACCACCGAGCATAAGACAGGAAAAGGCAAGGTCGAATTCTTGATCCCCGAACTCACAGTCAAAGTCTTGGATCTGATGAACCGCTATGCAAAGCCGCTTCAAGAAAAGATGGCTCTTGAAGTTGCGGAACTGGAGTGCAATCCAACACCTCAGGATTTGACGAATCGGATGCTGCGATTGGCAAAGGCAAAGCGAGACGTCAGAAAGCTTTTTCTATGCACCAGCATGTCTGGTCAGAGTGAATCGGCTGGATACCACGTTGATGCGCTATCCAATGGTGGATCAAAGGTCTCATTCCGACGATTGGCCATGGCTGCCGGAACGGACTGGCAGTTGGCACCGCACCAATGCCGTAAAACTTACGCGCGCAATATTGTGGAGTCGCGCATGGGGCGCTCCTCGCTTGTATTCCTCAAATGGCAGTTCAAACATTCCAGCATGAGCATGACCCAGTTGTATGCGTCCAACCCAATGCAGGATGCATCGCTGTTCGATGAAGTTCTGGAGGAGATGACCAACTTCAAGGTGGACTTGATTGAGTCTTGGCTTGGGGATCAGCCTTTGAGCGGCGGAGCCGGGCACGAAATCAAAAAGGTGCGCGCGATTGCCTTGAAAAGTCGCACGGCATTGTTGGCGGAGACGGCGCCTCAAGTTCACATCCGTGCTACCGGCCACGGGTGGTGCTTGGCCCAGGAAAAAGGATGTGGAGGCGCGGGATTGTATGAAACAACCCGATGTGTGGGATGTAAGAACGGTGTGATTGATCAGTCGTTTGCGGACGTCTGGAGAGGTATCTATGACCAACAAAACGAATTGCTGGCCATTGACGATGCGGGACCAGCGGTCAAGCAACGCGCTGAGCGTGACGTTCAATGGGCGCGCCAGGTTATGGTGGATCTCGGGGTGCTCCCACAAGCGTCGTGTGCGTCAAATTTGAGCGGAGCTTCAAATGAATGATCCCAAGGCTCGTAGTCGAAAGAAAACTGTTGATGAAATTCAACGGGCCATTGTGCAATTGCAGGCTGACCAAGGCAAGCTGTCCATCTCTGCGGTTGCCAAGTTGGCTGAAGTCACCCCTGGACTGATTCACAACACATACCCTGACCTCGCCGAGAAAATTCGAGGCCTGGTGGGCAAGGCGACGCGCGCCCAGCGCGACGCCAAGCATGACGCACTGGTTCATGAGCGCGAGGTAAACCGCGCTCTAAGGCAGGAACTCGCTGAGACGCGTGCGGACTTGTCAAAGCTTGCGTCGATCAATCAAGTGCTTGTCCATGAAGTGGCCTTGCTCAAGGGCATGGCCACGGGGAAGGTGGTCTCGATTCTTCAACCCAAAGGCACAGGCATTTAGTCATGTTCGCTCTGGTTGGTGGCAATAATTTTTACGTTAGTTGGTCTTGACCTATGAGATGGGAGACTGCACTCGGCCAAGAGCGACCAACTGATGTGAGAACCCGAGCGGCAGTTTGAGGCTGGTTGCTGTCGCTCGACCCGCAGTCTTTGAACGACTGCTGCGATCGAGAGCAGACAATGAAGAACATCACCGGGCGTTTTCTGGGCCGCAAGATCTGACACAGCTAGCGTGGTCACTCGTGGACAACTGGATCTAGAAATCGCCTGGTCTTTGCGGCTCATGCTGCGGACCAAACCGTGGCGCGCCAGCAGCGCCTAGCGTCAGGTCCAGCCCCACCGCCAAGTACAAACACCGTATTCGGTTACGCCCGATGCCCTGCCCTTGAGCATGCAGCACCGCGCAGAAGTACATCAATCCTGTCAAGCCCGTCCCAATTTCGCATCGAAAAGTCAACAGTTGTCACAAGCGTTATTCGCAAGGGAAGTGTGTAGCAGTACGTAAAAAACTCGTATACGATCGAAAGGATCCATCCCCGCCGTACGGACCAATACATGACCCGATCCAAACTGTCCTTCCGTCCCCGTGCCAGCGTCCTTGCCTTGGAACCCCGCGTGCTATTTGACGGGGCTGGCGCCATGGCAGCCGTAGACTACCTAGCCGACGTTCCCGCGAAGACAGAATCAGCCAAGGAAGTGGAAGCAGAAAAAACTCCCGCCACCGCAGCCCCCGTCACCCTGGCCAGCCCCCGCGCCGAGGATGCAGGCATCTCCCGCGTGGGCACAGATAGCGTTATCACAACGGTGCTCATCGTGGACACCCGCGTGGCCGACCAGGCCAGCCTGCTGGCCGGCCTTCCCGCCAACGCCGTGCTGCGCGTGGTGGACAGCGGCGAATCCGGCCTGAACGCTGTGAGCCAGGCACTGGCCGGGCTGCAGGGCATTGAATCGGTGCAAATCATCAGCCATGGCACGCCGGGCAGCTTCACGCTGGGCAGCGACACCGTGGATGCCGCCAGCGTGGCCGCGCACGGCGCGCAGTTGCAGGCCTGGGCGGGACACCTCACGGCCGATGCCGACATCCTGCTTTATGGCTGTGATGTGGGCCAAGGTGCACAGGGCGAATCGCTCATCACCCAGCTGGCGGCGGTCACCGGCGCCGACATTGCAGCATCGTCCAACGCCACCGGCGCAGCCGCCAAGGGCGGCGACTGGGTGCTGGAGCGCAACACTGGCGCGATTGAGGCGTCGGTGGTGCTCAGTCAGGCTGCGCTGGCAGGCTACACAGGCCTGTTGACAGAGCCGACCGTGACCGACATGGGGCTTGAATCACCGGTTTCCGTGGGCGAAAACGCCATCAACACCCCCGTAGGTAACCTGATCAGCGTCACAGGCACTGGCACCGATACACTGACTGTGGTGGCCACCGTTGGCAAAGGCACCTTGAGCGCGGCGACATTCACGGGTGACATGCTCGCCGTGCAAAACTGGATCGCTGGGTTGACCTATACCTACACGGGTACTTCCGAATCGGGTGATACAGATACCCTCGCCCTGCAGGTGACAAACGACACCAGCCCGAGCGTTAAAAACTTCACTCGCACCCTCACCATTGCGCCTCAAAACGACGCCCCCACGGTGAGTCCGCCCAGCGTTGGTGCCCCAGGTCGGCTGAGTGCAGCAGAAGGTGGCAGTGTCTTTTTCGTTGCAGCCACGGGTAGTGGCGTAGCTGGTAGCCCTGTGGGTCAGGTGAATTTGGGATTGGCGGACCCTGACAACAGCCCCAACCAGATCATCATCAAGGTAGCGGCGGGCGGGACTCCTGCCAAAGGCGTGCTCAAACTGGGCGGCAATGAGTTGACGGTCGGTTCCACCTTCGCGCTCAGCGATATCGCCAATCTCTCTTACGTGCACAACGGTAACCAGGTAGCCAACGGCGATACCGACAGCATCGTCCTCACCGTCGACGACGGTGCGGGTGGTCTGGTGACCAGCCAGACAATCACCATCGACCTCACGCCGGTCAATCAGGTGCCCGATGCGACCGGCAGCGTCATCGTGATTGAGGGCGAGCAAGATGTGAGCTTGGTTGGCGGCACCGTGCCTGCTATTGGTGGCGATCGCGGTAGCGTGGTGGTCACGGACCCAGACGACTCCGGCCAGACTGTCACTGTTAAGTCGCTGCCTGCCAACGGCACCCTCAAATACGACGGCGCGCTGGTAACCGTCAACCAGAGCATCACCAGCGCCAACCTCTCGCTTTTTACGTACAGCCACAACGGCAGCGAAACGTCCAACGACAGCTTCAACATCACCGTGACCGATGCCGGCGGCGGCACGGGCTCTCCAGCGACCAGCGCCGACAAGACCATCAATCTGGTGGTGCTGCCGAACAACGACGATCCGATATTGGTGAACAACACCGGCGTGATCTTTGGGCCGGATGCCCCGCCTGGCGCTCCATCAAATACGTCCTCCGTCACCATCACCCCAGCGATGCTGCAGGTCACCGACGCGGATTCACCCGTTACACAGCTGACCTACACGCTCACGTCGATTCCCTCAGGCGGCTACCTGACTTTTGGCGCTACGGGTCTGGCGTTGCCTGTGGGTTATTCGTTTACCCAACAGGACCTGGCTGACGGCATGATCAAGTTTGTTTCGTTGAATGGTTCCAGCCACGACACGGACTTCAAGTTCACCGTCAAAGACAGCGATCAGCGTTTGCTGCCCACCCAGCGCAATGGCGGAATTTACGAGGCCGATGACACCACGCTGCAAGTCAACACCTTCACCATCAAGTACCAAGGCACGGCTACCGGCACTGGCTCGGGGGGCGCTTTCCCACCGTTTGCGGTGCCAAATGCCCCCGGCGGGACGTTGGCGTTGACCGATGCCCAAATAGCTGAAAACCAGACGGTCCTCATCACGTCCGCCGAGCTGACCACCACCGACAGCGACAACACACCTGAGCAGCTTGTCTACCGCCTGCTCAGCGTGCCCAGCAACGGCAAGATTTTGCTCAACGGCACGCCACTTTCCCTGCTGGGGTCCTTCACACAAAAGGACATCAACGACAACAAAGTGAGCTTCCAGCACGACGGCAGCGAAGACTTCACGTCAAGTTTTACGTTTGATGTGTCTGACGGCAACAGCACAACGGCCATCACCACGTTCAATATTGACGTCAAGCCCCAAAACGACACGCCGACGGCCGGTACGGGGTCGATCAAAATCACCGAGGGCGGCTCGCAGGTTATCAATGTGGGCGGGGCCAGCCATATTGTCTTGGCCGACTCCGACAACGATTCAAGCGACAAAACCAACGGTTTTGCGACAGACAATGTTTTGAGTTTCGAGGTGACGGCATTGCCGACGCAAGGGCAATTGCTGCTCAATGGCACGGCTGTGACGCTCAACCAGGTGATCACAAAAGCCGACCTTGATGCGGGCAAACTGCAATATGTGCACAACGGCAGCGAGAACTATGCCGACAGCTTCAAAATTGTCCCCCTGGACGATCAAAACATCACAACCGCCGGTGCAGGCGGACTGCCAGCAGTCAACCCGACCAACCAGATCAGCCGCGGCATCGAGAAGCAGGTCACCATCAACGTCAACCCGTTGAACGACGCGCCCACCTATGTTGGCAAGGCCGAGCCGGGCGACGGAACTGTGCCCTTCCTGACTGAAGGCGGTACGCTCACCATCGCAGGCGCAGTCAGCTATGGCGGCGGCGCCTCGGGCAGCGGCACGGCGACTGCGCCCGCTCCCACCGTTGCCCACCTGATCTACCAAGACAGTGATAACACCAGCGAGCAGCGCCAGTACCGCGTGACCACAGCCACGCAGTTTGGCACCATGACCGCCAACGGCCGCACGCTGAGTGTGGGCTCGGTGTTCACCCAGGCCGAGCTCGACACTTTGAAGGTCCAGTACAAGCACAGCAGCGCCGAAAATCAGCCCGAGGACTTCTTTGAATACACCGTGAGCGATGGCGATTTTGGGTCCAACCAAAACACTGCGGACAACGACACCGCCTTTGTGCAAGGCGCGGTCATCACGCCGTCCCGCTACACCATCAAGCTTGTCAGCGCGAACGACAAGCCCACCATTACCACCGGTTTCAGCGGCTTGTTTGTCGTGGATTCTTCCGCGACTGCGAAGGATCTCCCCAACTTCACGCTGGGCGATAAAGACCTGGCTGACGGTCTGCAAGGGCCGGAAGTCGACTTTGTGCAAGTGTCTGTCGAGTTCTTGACCAGTGCCGATGCGGCTTACAACAATGGCGTGCTGCAGTTCAAGAGTGTTCTTCCCGCCGGTGTCACGGTCACCAACGCCGCTGGCGACAACACCTTGGTATTTCAAGGCACGTTGGCCAGTGTGCAGGCCGCGTTGAACTTGGTGCAGGCCAAAACCGCTGGTGCCGATGCTGATTTGGCCAATCTGAAGATCAAAGTCACGGTCGATGACCGCCTGCGTGATGGCAGCGGGAATTTGACCCCTGGCGCCAACGGCGGCGCGTTGAACGAGGATGGCACCGCCCCGAACAACACGTTCAACGTGGCGAGCGTCACCATCAACGTGGCAGCTTCCGATAAGAACGATCCGCCGGTGGTCACCCTGCCTGGTGCGACGGTCGTGGTCAACGAGGATGTGCGGACGCCACTCAAAGGCGCGAGCGCGATCTCGTTCACCGACCCCGATGCTTTCAACAGCACCACCAACACCGTGCAGCTGACCGTCACCCAGGGCACGCTTTATTTCAGCAGCACTGGCACCGGAACGCCTGCGGGGGTCACCGTGCAATCCGGCGCGATTGGCACCAACACGGTGACGCTGCAAGGCACCAAAGCAGCCCTGGACAACGCCTTGGACAACCTGCGCTATCAAAGCAACTTGGACTACAACGGCGATGACGTGCTGACCGTCACGGTCGGTGACGGCGGTAATAACGGTATTGACGGACCCGACAATTCGGGCGGTGGCAGCAACACCGGTACCGTCAACATCGCCATTCTTCCTGTAAATGACAAGCCGACCGTGACCCTGCCCGGCGCGAATGGCTACTTTGCGCTGACGGGTGGGAGCTATGTGCTGTCAACGGCCAATGGCAATGCCATCGTCATTGCCGATGCCAAGGATTTCACCGGTACTAATGGCGTAGATGGTCAGCAGCACGGCAAGGATGACAACTTCAGCGTGACGCTGAATACCAAAAAAGCCGGGGTCGATTACGGCACCATCACCATCACTACGCCAGGGAGCGTTGTCTCTGCCAACGGTACCAATACCGTTACCCTCACTGGCTCCCGCGCCGACATCAACACGGCGTTGTCCAGTGGCGTCACCTTTGTTCCAGATCGGAAGAGCGTCGTGTAGG
>OCVT010001226.1_pt1 | contig 10949 bp, 11 predicted proteins | sample 1539111 | NCBI WGS metagenome assembly OCVT01 (sample SAMEA3991482, study PRJEB22521) | metagenome | biome: anthropogenic terrestrial biome; feature: sewage plant; material: raw primary sludge | place: Sweden | collected 2012-09-26 | reverse complement strand
TATCTGTTTTTAAAATAGTCCGTTTCGCTGCTGCTGGTAGTGATGCCAACGCTTGAAGAGGCATGAATGAAAGAAAACGATTTTTTATCGTCCCCTTTTGCCACCACTATGCCCACATGCCCCACATCATCGCCTGTGCTTCCTTTATAGAATACCAAGTCGCCAGGGCGAATCCTTTTTTTCCATCTGATGCGTTTGCCTTGTTCTGACTGTTGTTTTGATGATCTATCTAGTGTTATTCCCAGTGTTTTGTAGCAGAAACGGGTGAATCCCGAGCAGTCAAAGGCAAATGGCCCTTCCGCTCCTTCACGATAGGGTCTGCGTTGCAATGTCTCGGCATAATCCAGCATTTGACTTATGCTGTCGTATTGAGGGTCGGCAGTGATGTCAACCTGTGCCGCTGCTGGTGATAAAGCTGCGGTCAGCAGTATGAGAGTGACATAGCGTCTGAGGTTTGTTTTCATTCTTTTACGGCTGTTATCAAGTTATATTTCACTCCATATCCTATTCTGAAATTCAGAGGAGTACTTTTTTGTTCCTGATACGCATTCTGCAAGTCTTTTTGGTATCTGGTCTTAAACATATCTATAGGACGGGTGTAGTTGCCGTATAGCAGGCAGGTAAATCCGTTTCCTATCAAGTCCCTATAGGGTATTCCCGAATCGTCTTCCAATATGAAGTTGCTTTTATTCAGAACCAATCTTTTTATCAGTGTGAAGTTAGGAGAATGCATCAGATAGGAGGCTGCCTTAAAGTAACTGGCACAACCTGGGCGAATGGCTTTTTGCAGATAGGTGTTCAGAATACTGTCTTTTCCGAATTTGTAATTACTCAGGTCGCACGATATGTAGTTTACCACTTGTCTGTTATTGTCGTCTCCCAGTTCGTATCTTGCTATGTTTGGCTTCTGGTGCGATTGTGTATCTATACTTCCATCGGCACGCAATCGCCCAATGGTAACGCTGTGTACTTTTTTCCCCGTTCGGGCCAGAAACATCAGCATCAGAGGGGTGGTGCCGTCTGTTTTGTGTTTGCTCAGGTCGGTACGCATATTTTTTGTGATGAAGAAACTGAATCCTAAAATGTCATGCACCGAATTATATAGTGCAGTTCCGAATGTATCAGCTGCGGTTTTGTCAGTGTCAGCCCCCTTTCCGAAAGGGACGGACCCAACGGGCTCCAATGCCAGCAAAAAGTATTCTTTAACGTCAGGGAAAAATGTATTGGCATACGGCCAGTCAGCTCCGCTGAATGGGTATAGCAGTTGGGTACATTGGCGGGTCAGGACGCTTACATTCTTTTCTTGCCATGCCTTTGCTTTATCAGCGTTCCGCTTGTGTTGGTTCCACAGCACATCACTCTTATGCTGAAACTGTATCCAACCTTTGGTTCTCGACAGACTATAATATTGGTTTGTTGTGTCTATGGGTTGACCCGACAGCAAATGGGCCATGTCATTCCACTTGTTGTCAATACTGTCGGTTGGTTCTTCTGGCGCAGTTGCTATTTGCGGAGTTGTGGTATCTGTATTATCATCCGTAAATATATGGTGCTTGGGCACATATCTTGGAGGTTCCCCACATCCACATAGTGTCAAAACCAGTATTACGGATATTATTATTCTGTATGCTGACGGCCCGTTTTGTATGTTCGTTTTGGTCATAACCGTTAATTTCTGTGCAAATATAAAAAAAGCGCGTTTAATTTTCTTATTTTTGCCACTTGAAGTAATATTTGTTGAACAACAATGGCAAGAAAACCGGTATTCCATTTCAATCCCAAGACGATGACTTATCAGCGGATAGATGATAAGGCGCGCTACATTATACGCCGAGTCGGTTCGCATGCAGTTACCAGCCTTCTTTCGGGCTTTGCCTGTTTCCTGTTTTTTTCTCTTTTCCTGTCATCTCCGCGTGAGAAGAAAGTGAGAGCTGAAAAAGATGCCTTGGAAGCTCAGTTGTCGCTACTGAATCACCAAATGGACGATGTGCAGGATGTATTGTCAGATTTGCAGCAACGCGACGACAATATGTACAGAGTGGTGGTGGAGGCTGATCCGCTCCCTTCCTCTGTCAGAAACTATCGGGGAAATGCGCAGAAATACGCGGAATTGCGTGATAAATCCACTTCTGACTTGGCTGTCTCCACTTCCCAAAAGATGGATTTGGTCCGCCGGGAAATATATGCCCAATCCAAGTCTTACGATGACATCATAAAGATGTTGAAGCAGAAAGAGGATAAGTTGCGGTGTGTGCCTGGCATACAACCAGTCATGAATAAGGATCTGAAATGTATGGCCTCGGGTTATGGAGTCCGTATCGATCCCATTTACAAGACTCCCCGCTTCCATGCAGGTATGGATTTCTCGGGTAATATGGGTACTCACATTTTTGCTACCGGCAATGGAGTGGTGACCCGTGCTGGATGGTATCAGGGTTATGGTAATGCGGTGGTTATCAATCATGGTTATGGCTATGAGACCTTGTATGGCCATTTGTCCAAAATAAAGGTGCGATGCGGAACCCGAGTTCACCGTGGACAGGTCATTGCTTTTATGGGCTCTACGGGGAAATCGACAGGGGTACATCTTCATTATGAAGTGCACTACCGTGGAAAAGTGGTGGACCCTCGTCATTTTTATTTTATGGACCTTTCGCCCAAAGATTATGACAGGATGATGCAGATGACAACCAACAATGGTAAGATTTTTGATTGATGAATATCTTTTTTTCTTGTGTTTTTTTCTAAATATGAGCAATTTGACTTTTTTTTTATCATAAATTGCACTACATTTGCATTCCGATTTAGGTAACACAGTAATATAACAATATAATTTTAGTAGAGATGACAAAGGCTGATATCGTCAATGAAATTTCGCACAAGACGGGCATCGACAAACTGGATGTCCAGAAGGCGATTGAGTCATTCATGGATGAAGTGAAAAAATCATTGGGTAAGGGTGATAATGTTTATTTGAGAGGCTTCGGTTCTTTTATTGTAAAGAAAAGAGCACAGAAAGTTGCCCGTAACATTTCCAAAAAGACTTCTATTATCATCCCAGAGCACTCCATTCCTGCTTTTAAGCCAGCTAAGACATTTATCGTAGATGTAAAAAAATAATACAGAACTTTTAAATTTTTAAAACAATGCCAAGCGGAAAGAAAAGAAAAAGACATAAAATGGCAACCCACAAACGTAAGAAGAGACTAAAGAAGGATCGTCATAAGAAGAAGTAATTCTGGATGAGATCCGACTTACGTTTGATTTTATGTTGGTTAAAACAAGAACAAATCTGAAGCTCATTCTTTAGGTTTGTTCTTTGTTTTATATCGGTACTGTTATGGCGGGTTTTTTACTTCGCTGTCAGTGCTTATTTTTAATATACTATTTACAAAAAGTGAATAACGAATTAGTAATTGATGCCAAAAACAGTAATGTCACTATTGCCCTTACTGAAGATGGGCGGCTGGTTGAGCTGAATAAGGAGAATACTAAGTCTTCGTTCGTCGTCGGTGATGTATATCTTGCCAAGGTGCGAAAAATCATGCCGGGGCTGAATGCCGCTTTCGTTGATGTGGGATATGAAAGAGGGGCTTTTCTTCACTATCAGGATTTGGGCCCTCAGTTCAAGTCTCTTGTCGCTTTTACCAAGAATGTGATTAATGGTGGCAAAAAGGCATCGGCTTTGCAGAATCTGAAGATGCAGAAGGAAATCAGCAAGGTGGGCACTATCTCTGATGTGTTGGAGTGCGGCATGGAAATACTTGTGCAAATTGCCAAGGAGCCAATCTCAACCAAGGGCCCCCGTATTACTTCTGAACTCTCTATTGCGGGCCGTTATCTCGTGCTGATGCCTTTTTCAGACAAGATTTACGTCTCACAGAAAATAAAGTCGGGAGAGGAACGCGGCCGCATTAAGCAGGCTATTCGCAAAATCAAGCCGAAAAACTTCAGTGTCATAGTCCGCACGGTTGCTGAGGGCGTTTCGGTTGAGGATATTGATGCCGAAATGAAGGCTTTGCTGAAAAAGTGGAATGATGCCATTGCTAAGGTGGACCGTACCAAGGAACCACAGCTTCTTTATCAGGAGAGCAGCCGCACAGTCAGCATCTTGCGTGATATTTTTAGCCCCTCGTTTGACAGTATTTATGTCAACGATAAGAGTACATTTCTGGAAATTTGTGATTATGTAAAGCTGATAGCTCCAGACAAATTGTCCATTGTCAAGCTTTATGATGATGATCAGCCAATTTTTGACCATTTTAATATCACAAAGCAACTCAAAACATCCTTTGGACATACGGTTTCATTCAAAAATGGAGCTTATCTTATTATTGAGCGTACTGAGGCTATGCATGTCATAGATGTCAACAGCGGCAATAAATCGAAGGCGGGCTACGACCAGGAAATGAATGCTGTGGAAGTCAATCTTGCTGCTGCCGATGAGATAGCGCACCAACTTCGTTTGCGTGATATCGGTGGCATTATTGTGATTGATTTCATTGATATGGTGAAACCTGAAAACCGCCAAAAGTTGTATGACCGTATGCGGGAGGATATGGCGCACGACAGGGCCAGACACAATATACTCCAGTTGAGCAAGTTTGGCCTTATGCAGATTACCCGCCAGCGTGTTCGCCCTGAAATGAAAGTGGAGACCACTGAGGTTTGTCCTACTTGTATGGGAAAGGGCGTCGCTCAGCCGTCCATTCTCTTCTCTGATGTATTGGAGGAAAAAATAGAGTATGTGCAAGATGTTCTTAAAATCAAGAATTTCAAGCTCTATGTCAATCCTTATGTTGAGGCCTACTTGTGCAAGGGCTGGCCATTTTCTTCCATCAGGCATAAGTGGAAGAAACGCTTTGTTCCTTTTAAACTTTATGCTGATCAAAACCTTGGATTTCTGCAATATCGGTTTGTTGATGTCCATGGCGACGAAATAGATCCTAACGACAATCCAGACACTGAAAAACTTGTAAAAGAAAACGACTGACGTCGTAGGAAATATAGAGAAACAGGTGCGGCTTTCCTTTGGAATGTCGCACTTTTTGTTTGAAGTGTGACGAAAAAAAACAGGCTGAATCCAAATGGATTCAGCCTGTTTTTGTCTAAAAATGATCAGGATTTATTACTTGATCTGGATAACCAAAATTTTAGAATTGCTCCAGAATGATTTCCAATCCTTGATGGTGAAAATCTTATCTTTGTCCTTTGCTGATTTGTTAGCAATAGAATAAGATGAAGCTGGATGACTGGTGTAGATAACAGCCTTGGTTGTCTTCAAATCCATACCTTCGTTAGCCTCGAAGTTGCGCATATCAATTTTGGTGCAGATGTTCTTGTCTACATCAGCACTCTTCAGAGCGCCTTCCTTCAGGCCTTTTGCCTTCAGCTCTTTCTTGGTGCCGATAATGTAATAAACAGTGTGCATAGCCTCATCCTGTTCTTTCATCTTGGCAGCCTGTGCAGCAGAGACGCTGTTCAGTGAGTCGCGAGAGGAATTCAGACGGGTGATTTTGTCGCCCAAATCTTTAATCTCGATATTCTTCTTCTCCAACTGATCTTTCAAGTCAGCGATGGTCTTTTCGCTTTCAGCCTGTTGACGCTTCAAGTTAGCGATAGTAGACTTCAAGGCAGCAAAACGGCCGTTTGATTGGTCCAGTTTGCTTTCCAAGTCGGCGATTTTCTGCTTGTTCTCTTCCATCTTGTCCTGCAGCAGCTTGAAGTTCTCTTGTATCTGAGCTTTCTTGTCAGGATTAACGCCTTCTGAGCTTTGAGCCTCATCGGCAATGCCGAGTTCGGTTTCCTTGATGGCGGTAAAGTTAGACTGAACTTCAGCAATCAGTTGATCCTGCTCTTTGTACTGCTTGTCAATCATGTCCTTTGCATCCTGCAACGAATCCAACTGGCTGTGCAGTTGGTCAATCTCTTTCTGATGGCACGATGAAAGTGCCAACGCCAAAAATGCACCTACGATTAAAAGTTTTTTTCTCATTTTGTATTAAATTAATTTAAATAGTTTCTTTGTTTTCTTTTTCTTCTTTGCCAGCTACAATCATTACGATTTCTCCTTTGGGTTCATTCTCCTCAAAGTGTTTTTTCACCTCTTCCAGAGTTCCTCGTACAGTTTCCTCGTGTATTTTTGATATTTCGCGGCTTACAGATACGCTTCTTTCATTGCCCATAACCTCGGCCAGTTGACCTAAGGTCTTAACGAGACGGTAGGGCGATTCGTATATGATCATGGAATGTTTTTCTTCTGCAAGTTCTTTAAGCCTGGTCTGACGTCCTTTCTTTTGTGGTAAAAATCCCTCGAAATAGAATCTGTCGTTGGGAAGTCCTGAATCGACCAAGGCCGGAACAAAAGCGGTGGCACCTGGCAGACATTGGACTTCCACTCCCACCTCTACACACGCACGGGTCAGCATAAATCCCGGGTCCGAAATGGCAGGAGTACCGGCATCAGTTACCAAAGCCATCGTTTCTCCGCATTTCATCCGCATGGCCAGTCCTTGGGCCGTCTCATGTTCATTAAACTTGTGGTGTGACTGCAAGTGATTCTCTATGCCATAATGCTTCAGCAGAATACCCGTTGTACGTGTGTCCTCTGCCAATATCACATCCACCTCTTTCAGCACTTTGATAGCTCTGAAAGTCATGTCGTCCAAGTTGCCGACCGGTGTCGGTACTAAATATAGTCTACCCATTCCTTAGGAAAAACGTTTTTCTACTAATTCGTAAAATTCAGATGTCGTGTCATCGTTTTTGTCCCAGCTGAAGTTTTGGTCCATATAGTTTATGGCCTCTTCTTTGCTGCACATATTGTCAATGGTACTTATTGTGCTTTCCATCAATGTCGCATCACCCCCGAACAGTATGTTCCGGTATCTGAATCTGTCATTCAGGTTGATTGCAGTCTTCAAACTTTGAACGAAACGGCTATCCATTCTTTTGATAGATGGTGTGACGGTTTGTACGGGTTGCTTGGCTTTAAATTTGTCATTCGTTGTTACTATCGTCTTATCCCTAATGGCTGCAGGCGTATAGTTTTGTCTTGACACGTTTTCTTGCTCGGTTTCCTGTTTTTGTGCTACACCAGTCTCTTCTATTGTGGAAGCTACCTCTTTTATTTGCGGCTGCTGTTCAGATTCAATCTCTATTTTCTGAAAAACAGTCTGAGTTACACTTTTTGTTGTTTCTTCGCCTTTTATGTCGTTTGCTGCTTCAACATTATTTTTTTCTTCTGATTCTGTCTGTGTGGATGTGTCAGCTTTCTTTGTTTCTTCTGATTCATCTTTGGGAATAAGAACCGTAGCTGGTACTTGTTTGTCAGTTTCAGCCTGCACTATGGTCGATGAAGAGCCTGCATTGTCAGTCTCTTTCAGCTGCTCATATAGTAATAGCAGACTGCGGGTCTTTTTCAAGGCCAATTCGCGTAGTGTTGCGGGGTCGCGCATCCCTTCTGTTATCAGCTCAAGTTCCTTGATTTCATCCAGAATAGAATCTATCAATTCGTCCTTGTTCACCTTCCCTTTGCTCAACATAGGCAGTGGCATTGACATTTTCTTTTGAGTATATTGCAAAAATATGCGAAATCTGTGCCAAATAGGCTCTACAAACGTGAATTTTACTTTATCTTTGCAATGTCGGACAAATATAAATAAAAATCTTTTCTTTGTTGACTAAAACTAGTTACTTTTTTAACAAAAATGGATTCATATTTTTCTCGCCCTTTTACTTTTGATAGAGTAGTGAGGCTGATTATCGCATTTGCGATGTCTTTTTTGCTTTTTTTTATGCTAAGATACCTAAGTGGTGTATTATTGCCCTTTTGTATAGCTTGGCTGCTTGCTTATATTCTTCATCCATTGGTTGAGTGGGTGCAGCGCTTTGTCAAATATAAGGTTCTTGCTATCTTTTTGGTATTATTAGGTATTATTTCCACCATCGTTTCTTTTTTCTTTTTTCTGGTTCCGACTTTTATCGATGAGTTTATCAGATTTAAGAATATATTGGTGGCCAGTGGAGAAATACAGAATGGTTTTATACCACAGTCTTGGGTAGACTCGATGCAAGCCTTTTCGAGTCAGATAGATATAAAGGAAATGCTAAGCCTGCCGAAATTGCTGGAGGTGTCCAAAATTGTTTTCCCTCATGCTTGGTCGCTCTTCTCCGACTCTCTTAATATTGTCTACGGATTATTTGGTTTGATTTTTGTTTTGATATATCTGTTCTTTATTCTTCGGGACCAGCAATCCATCAATAGGGGATTTCTTCGTTTGATACCGCATCGTCATAAGGCCTTTTTTGTAGGTATGCTTCAAGATTTAAAGTTGGGAATGAGCCTATATTTCCGCCGCCAATTTATTATCGCTTTTCTTGATGCAATCATGTTTTGTGTGGGCTTTCTTATCATAGGTATGCCAATGGGTATTGTCATGGGTATCTTGTTGGGTATTCTAAATATGATTCCTTATATGCAGTATCTTGGATTGCCTTTTACTGCAATGCTTATGGCACTCAAGGCTACCGAAAATGGATCTTCCATAGGTATGGCATTGCTCTCCTTGGCTATTGTTTTTATGGTTGTTCAGGTTGTTCAGGATTTTTATCTCACACCTAAAATCATGGGAAATTCAATGGGCCTTAATCCTGCCATTGTACTCCTTTCTCTTTCCGTTTGGGGATATCTGTTAGGGGTATTGGGATTGATTATAGCGCTGCCTGTAACTACTATTCTCAAATCGTATTATCAACGTTATATTCTTAAGGAAAATCCGACACTGCCATTTCGCAAGAATGGTAAAGAATAGGGGAACTTTTGTCATGAGGTCGATTGAAGATATGTTTAGTAAGCGGCTTTCTTCTCTCTATACAGAGAAAGAGGCTCGCGAATTAGCCCGAATTTGTTTGCAGGAAGTCCTGTCTTGTAGTTTTTCGCAATTACTGATGCAGTCTCCATTGTCTCTTTCTGATGAACAGAAATCGCGGATTGACAATCTTTTATCTCGTTTGACTGAGGGGGAGCCTTGGCAGTATGTATTAGGAAAAGCTGATTTTTGCGGGTTGCAGTTTGCTGTTTCTCCTTCAGTGCTGATACCCCGTCCAGAGACGGCGGAATTGGTGGAATGGATTGCTTCCGATTGTGTTGGCAAAAAAGTTTCGGTGCTGGATGTTGGTACGGGTAGTGGTTGTATTGCGGTTACCTTAGCCCATTTGCTCCCTTTGGCTCGGGTGTCGGCTGTCGATGTGTCAGATGAGGCTTTGGTGATGGCAGAACGCAATGCGGCAGATAATAAATGTGCGGTATCCTTTTCTGTTTTTGATGTTTTGAAGGATAGCCTTCCGATAGATGCTGTTTTTGATGTGATTGTAAGCAATCCTCCTTATGTGTGTAATTCTGAACGGTCTGATATGCATATCAATGTCCTTGGCTTTGAACCATCGTTGGCCTTGTTCGTCCCGGATGAAGATCCACTTCTGTTTTATAGGTCAATAGCCCATTTGGCTTTGCTCCATTTGGCAGATGGAGGCCGAGTCTTTTTTGAGATAAACGAGCGGTTTGGTTGCCAAGTGCAAAATTTATTATTGGATTTGGGCTTCTGTGAGGTACAGGTCCGTAAAGATTTGGAGGGTAAAGACCGTATGGTTGTAGCCCGTTTTAATGCTTGATATCTAATAATTTGGTGGTATGAAAGCAGAAAGGAAACAAATGACAAAAGAGCAGGCTTTGTTTAAAGTGTCTGCACTTTGTTCTCAGTCGGAGAAATGTGTGCAGGATGTCCGCAAAAAAATGCAAGGATGGAACCTTCCACAGACAGATATAGAAGATATAGTACGTCGGCTTGTTGCGGAACATTTTATTGATGAATTGCGCTACGCCCAGTTTTATGTCCGTGATAAAGTCCGTTTTTCGCAATGGGGACAAAATAAGATAAAATATTTCTTACGGGCAAAAGGCATTCCCGCAGATTATATTGCTGCCGCCTTGCTTGAACTATCCAACGATGACTATGAAACATCTATGGAGTCAGTTGTGAAGGCTAAATTCCGTTCGTTGAAGTATAAGAATCGGTATGATGCCAAAGCCAAGTTGCTTCGTTTTGGAATGGGGCGTGGTTTTGATTTTGATTCACTTTCTCGTTTCGTCGATTCTTTGGTTTCTTCGTTGCCTACTTCTGATACTGATTGTAATTCGGATTGTTTTTAAATTTTTTCGGATTTATCTTTGTAGGCTTGCCCTAATATACAAAAAAAGCGGAAAACCCCAAAAAGGTTTTTCCGCTTTTTCGTTACTTTCCATACATAAAATACCCTTTTTTAATCCATTCTGGAAAGAAACGAGCCTTTTGTCTTAAAAGACCATTTTCTATCCTAAAAATAGAATTGTAGGCATTTTGAAAATTTTTTTTCTCTCATTTTCTTTAGAATAAGTGTTTGGATATTTCTTTCAACATTATTATAAAAAGAAAATATTCTTTTTTGTGCCAATTTCTTAACATTATATTGATATCTAATATTATTCATTTTTTCTCAGGCTATAAAGTTTATCCATATCCTCTGAAGTGATTTGTCTGGCCATTTCAACTGACATATAATCATTCTTATCTATTTCCTCACTATAAATGGTTATCACCTCACCATCTTTCACAAATACCCGTGTTTCTGTTGGAAGTGGAGTCATATCCACATCAGTGCTTTCGTTAATGACATGGCGGACTTTTATGACTCCATTTTCCTCGTAAACTCTGCTCTCATCCAATCTTACCTTGTTCTTTTTGTTTTCCATTTTTTATGATTTGTTATAAATAGTATCGAATTATTGTACATCATTTTATAGTATGGCGTTTTCTCATGTGTTCTAAAGAGAGTTGCAAAGCCATTTCAACTGACATGGTACCAGTCTTCTTTATTTCCTTGCTACAAACAGTTATCACCTTTCACAAATA
>OCVT010001221.1_pt1 | contig 10968 bp, 10 predicted proteins | sample 1539111 | NCBI WGS metagenome assembly OCVT01 (sample SAMEA3991482, study PRJEB22521) | metagenome | biome: anthropogenic terrestrial biome; feature: sewage plant; material: raw primary sludge | place: Sweden | collected 2012-09-26 | reverse complement strand
CACTAATTTTGTCGGATTCGAGTAGCATGCGTTCGGTAATTTCTATGACCAAGGCTTGACTGGGAATATTGAGTTGTGTAAGTTTTTCCAACCACTGCTTGCAATCTAAATCGGTGCTTAGTAATTGAACGGGGGAGACGTTCACACTCAGGGAAAAATCGGGCATGTATTGCGTACGCCATGCAGCCAATTGTTCTGTTGCTTCATTAAAAATCCAATTTCCCAAAGGAACAATCATCCCGGACTCTTCAGCCAGAGGAATAAAATCCCCGGGATTGACCCGGCCTCGCAAAGGTTGATCCCAGCGGATCAAAGCTTCTGCCTTGACTATTTTCCCTGTCTGCATTGCCACAATGGGTTGGTAATAAAGCAAAAACTCTTTTTTGTCCAAACCTTTTTGTAAATCACGTAGCAACATGCGCCGACTTTGTGCTTCTTGCTCCATCTCAATATCAAATACGGCAAATTGATTGCGTCCTTTATCTTTTGCTGCGTACATCGCCAAATCCGCATGTTTGAGCAAAGTCCGCCCATCTTGCCCGTCTTCAGGATAAAAAGTAATTCCAGCACTGACAGATATATTAACAATATTATTGGTTAAGTTGTAAGGCTTAGAAATATTTTCTAAAACTTTTTTGCAGATAGAAAATATATCTTCTCTGCTCTTTGTATTGTGTAATATCAAAACAAACTCATCACCGCCGAGGCGAGCAACCAAGTCTGTGCTGCGAACACAGGATTGCAGTCGGGAAGCCACTTGGCGAAGCAGCTCGTCACCCTCATCATGCCCAAAGGTGTCATTGACTTCTTTAAAAAAGTCTAAATCCAAAAACACCAAAGCAAATATTTTTTGCTCACGTCGAGAAAATTCAATTGTACTCAGTAAACTTTCCTGGAACATTTGGCGATTGGGCAGCTGGGTTAAATCATCAAAATGGGCCTGTCGCCAAATAACAGCCTCCCGCTGTCGTAATTTTGTTACATCGGTAAAAAGTCCAATATGGCTATTAATAGAGCCATCGGTGTTGAAGGAAGTGGTAATTGTGAGGCGCTCAATGTATTCTTCACCATTTTTTCGGATATTGTAAATATCTCCAGACCATGTGCCCGATTTTTTCAAAGCATCCCACATAGTTTTGTAAAAATCACGGTCATGCCGCCCTGAACTAAGAATATTAAGTCGGCGACCAATAATTTCATCTGCACGGTAGCCCGTGATAGTGGTAAAGGCAGGGTTAATGTCCAGCACCACACCATTAGGGTCCGTCACGACCATGGCTTCGCTGGTGTGCTGATAGACAAGGGCTGCGCGGCGCATGGAGTCTTCGGTGCGCTTGCGGGCACTAATATCAATCAGCATGCCAATGATAGCGGGCTGCCCTTGGTACATCATAGATGTACCGAAAATTTCAACGTCAAATGTTGTTCCATTTGCGTGAACTGCTATGGTTTCATAGCGCGTAGAATGCGCACGCCCTTCGAGACGATCAAGAATCTTAGCCCGTACCAGAACGCCGATTTTGGGTGCAAACATGCGTTCTGCCGCGAAATTGCTGGTGAGGTCTTCTTTCGAGTAGCCGAGCATTGTTGCCAGCTGATCATTGGCATAAATTAACTTCATTTCAGAAGAAATCATATAAATGCCAGTCACATCATTTTCAGCCAGACCATTGAACATGGCCTGCATTTGCGCTACTGCGCTGCGTTCGGTAGCGATATCGAGCAATAATTTTTCGATTTGTTCTGCGGCCTGATTTAATACTGCGGCCAATTGTCCCAGCTCATCGCCAGCGGTTATTTTATTTCGTATGCTGTAGTTACCTATAATCATTTCTGCACATTGGGCAGAAATTTCTTGCACAGGGCGAATAACCCGTGATTGAATTATAAAAAATCCAATCAATAAGACAAAAATATCGATTCCAAACAGCAAAAAACTAGCCCATAAAGCACGCTGTTGAACTTGGCCAGAAAATTCAACTAATTGATTCACTAAATTTTCAGAATGCGCCCATAAATCATCGCTGGCGGCCATGATTTCCAGTACCTGGATGCGCGAGAGGTTGTTTTGTGCGTGAATGGTGGCGTGGGAGGCATTGACGACCGTCTGGAAATGCTGCCAAGCGTGGTGCAATTGATCCAAAGTGGGGTAAATAGCGGATCAACCGGGCGCACTGGCAAACCATAGGCTGTCCCACCCTGGCGCAAGGCGGTATAAGACTCCGTAAAACTTGCATAGCGCTCCTGCACTTCGGGCCAATTGCCCCCTTGGGCGAGATTCTCGGCCAAAGCCTCTAACGCAATGCGATGGCTGAGCATGCGCATTTTTCCAGCCAAGTTCACCGTAGCGCCAATGTCATCAAATCGGCGCAGCATGGCTTGCAGGGTCACCACGTTGCCCAGCGCTAACAAGGCAACCAACACCACTACCAAAATGGTTTTTTGCTTGAGCGTGCGCGGCCACAAAGACATAGCTTGATTCATCCAACAAAAGTTCGGCTGCAGTGTAATCGTTTGCAACTAAAAAATACTTTTTTTGTCTTTTTCAGACATAAAAAAACCCCAACTGAAGTTGAGGTTTGCGCATTGGAAATGCAAAAAGGTTTTACCGTGGCGATGGGCCTGGGCCACGACCTGCCAAGTGGCGGAAAGTAATGCGGCCTTTAGAAAGGTCATAAGGCGACATTTCAAGAGAAACTTTGTCGCCGGCCAGAATGCGAATATGGTGTTTGCGCATTTTTCCACCGGTGTAGGCGATCAACTGGTGGCCATTTTCCAAGGTGACGCGAAAGCGCGAGTCAGGCAGCACCTCGGTGACTTGCCCTTGCATTTCAATCAATTCTTCTTTTGCCATGTGCAATCTCTTTAATCAGGAATAGCTGCCTTGACTGAGAACCTTGCGCATAGCAGTTGCTCAAGATGAGCATTGCAAGCAAGCGGCTGGTGTCTGCCAGCGCCATCATCAGAAAGGCCAAGTACTACAAGCACGAAAACTGTCGATTATAACCTTGTTCCTGATTTGTGCTGTGCCTAAGCCACAAGGTTTACTTGCCGCACTGCCCTTGCTGGCACACGGTAGTGCGTTCGGCCACGCGCTTGCGGTAGTTTTGTCCTGGTTGCCCAAAGCGGCCCAGTTGTTCGCAAACATCACCACTGGCATCAAAGGCATAGCCTTGTTGGCCATCAACTGCCAGCAGCTCAACCTTGCCCAAGTTCCACGACGCAAAGCGGGCCGGGTCGCGCCATTGCTCAGAGCACAAACCGTGCATGACGAAATTGTTGTAATCCAATTCAGAAATAGTGGCTTTTTTGCTGCGCAGGTGCAGCACGCCTTGGGCATCCATCTCAGCGGCCAGCAAACCATTGCCTTGCAGAGGGCGCTCTAGGCTTGGCGGCAGGTTTTTCACCACCAACTCTGCGGAAGCAAGCGTACAAATACCAGCCAGTAAACAGGCCAAGCGTTTTTTCATAGGGTCCCCAACCGGCTAAAAAAGAAGAACAGAAGCCGCGCATTGTGCGCGGAAAACCAGGGGTTTCTACTATTTATCGACGTTGTTTGGGGTTTTTGGGGCGGCTGCAAGTGGGCTTGCTGCCTGTGTCTGGCTGCCATGCAATGTCGGCCCGGGCAATTTCCCGCCATTGGCCCGGCAGCAAGCCGGCCAAGCTGAGATTCGCCAGGCTTTGCCGGACTAGGCGCAAGGTGGGGTGGCCAATGGCGGCCGTCATTTTGCGCACTTGGCGGTTTTTCCCCTCCACCAGGGTAATTTCCAGCCAGACATCCTGCACCGTTTTACGCACCCGCACGGGGGGCGTGCGCGGCGGCACTTCGGGCTGGGGGGCCAAAATTTTGGCCTGGCAGGGCCGGGTTTGGTAGTCCTCAATGCGCAGGCCGCTGCGCAGGCGTTGCAAGGCGGCTTCGTCGGGAACGCGCTCGACCAAGGCCCAATAGGTTTTGGGCTTGGCGTTGCGCGGGTTGAGCAATTGCTCAATCAGCGGGCCGTCATCGGTTAAAAGCAGCAGCCCTTCAGAGTCTTTGTCTAGTCGCCCTGCGGGGTAGATGCCGCTGGGCAGGTCAAACTCGGCCAGGCTGCGGGCACCGTCCTCGGGGGTGAATTGCGAGAGCACCCCGTATGGCTTGTGAAACAGTACGTAGCGCGGCATTTAGCGGCTGGGGCGCACGAGCAAAACGGCCAAAACAATGGCAAAGGCGCCAAACCACAGGAAAGACCAATTGGCAATGCTGCCGCCTAAAAATGTCCAATCGACGGCCGAGCAGTCGCCCGAGCCGCGAAAGAGCATGGGCAGCGCACGGCTAAAGGAATAGTTTTCGACGATGCCGTAAAAATCGCGGCCGCAGGTGGAAAACTCGGGCGGATTCCACTGCAGCCAGCTTTGGCGGGCGGCCGTAAAAGCGCCAAAGCCAGCCAGCAGCAAGGCCAGAGCGGCCCATATTTTTTGCCATGTTTTTTGCGGCCTTAGGCTTGCCAGTCCTGTGGTGATAGCTACACCAACCAGAGCGTACCGCTGCACGATGCACATTGGGCAGGGATCCAGCCCCACCGCGTGTTGCAGGTACAGGCCAAAAGCCAGCATGGCCACACAGGCGGCGCTCATCAAGGCCAAGCTGCGGCGCGGTGCCGCAAAAATCCATTGCATAAAAATCCTTTAACGAATGCCTGAAAAATGGGACGCGACAGGCCTTCGTTAAACGCTGCGCCTGCCTTAAATTCCGGCCCCCTGATCGACAAACACTTTGGCGCGGCGGGGCGTGACCAGCAAGGTTTCCCCTTCGCGCAGCCCCAGGGTGTGAAACTCGTGGGCCGAGATGTGTGCCTCGATCAATTTTTCAGAGGCGTGATTGTGGGCCACTTCGGGTGCCTGCTGGGCAATAAGTTCCAGCCGTGCCACCGGGCCGACCACAATGGCGCGGTCCAGTTGCGCCAGCAAGCCCCCGGCCACACGGGTGACCCCTGCGGCGGGGCGGCTGACATCGAGCTCGTGCGGGCGGATATACGCCCAGGCCTGGGCATCGTTGACCCCTTGCGCCTCGGTGCTGGCCAGCTCCAGGCCGGTGGCAAATTTCACGCTGCCATCGTGGGCGCGGCCTTGGAACAGATTGACATCGCCCAAAAAGCCATAGACAAAGGGGCTGGCCGGGTTGTCCCAAACCTCTTGCGGGGTGCCGACTTGTTCGATTTGGCCCTGGTTGATGACGACCACGCGGTCGGCCACTTCCAGCGCTTCTTCTTGGTCGTGGGTGACAAAGATGCTGGTCACATGCAGCTCATCGTGCAGGCGGCGCAGCCAGCGACGCAGCTCTTTGCGCACCTTGGCATCCAGAGCGCCAAAGGGTTCATCCAACAGCAGCACCTGCGGCTGCACGGCCAGGGCGCGGGCCAAGGCGATGCGCTGGCGCTGGCCGCCCGACAGTTGGGCCGGAAAGCGCTCGGCCACCCAGTCCAGCTGCACCAGCGAGAGCAGCTCCAGCACCCGGGCGCGGATTTGCGCCTCGCTGGGGCGCTCTTTTTTGGGCTTCATGCGCAGGCCAAAGGCGACGTTGTCAAACACGGTCATGTGCTTGAACAGGGCGTAGTGCTGAAACACAAAACCCACGCCGCGCTCGCGCACGTGGACGCCGGTGGTGTCCTGCCCGGCAAAGTGGATGCTGCCGCTGTCCGGCGCTTCCAGCCCGGCGATGATGCGCAGCAGCGTGGTCTTGCCACAGCCCGACGGCCCCAGCAAAGCCACCAGTTCGCCCGAGGCGATGTTCAAATTGACATTGCGCAGGGCGTGAAAATTGCCAAAGCGTTTGTCGATGTTGCGTACTTCAATGCTCATTTTTAATAGCTCTTACCGCTTTGTTTTCAATATATTGAGATAGTTTTCTACCTGAAAGCTTTTAAATACTTGCGGTAGCTGCTGCATTAATAGTAGGCCGCTCGGCGGGCAATTCGGCGATGGCTTTCATCTGTTGCTCGGCTTTCCACTCCGCCACGGTTTTGATCGCCAAGGTCACCAGGGCCAACAAGGCCAGCAGCGAGGCGGCGGCAAAGGCGGCCACGGACTGGTATTCGTTGTAGAGAATTTCCACGTGCAGCGGGATGGTGTTGGTCTGCCCCCGGATATGGCCGCTGACCACCGACACCGCGCCAAACTCGCCCATCGCCCGGGCGTTGCACAGAATCACGCCATAGACCAAGCCCCATTTGATATTGGGCAGCGTGACATACCAAAAAGTCTGCCAGCCATTGGCCCCCAGCACCACGGCGGCTTGCTCCTCGTCAGTGCCCTGGGCTTGCATCAGCGGAATCAGCTCCCGCGCAATAAAGGGGAAGGTGACAAACACCGTGGCCAGCACAATGCCGGGCACCGCAAAAATGATTTTGATGTCGTGCGCGGCCAGCCAGCTGCCAAACCAGCCATTGGCACCAAACACCAGCACGTACATCAGGCCGGCGACCACCGGCGAGATGGAAAACGGCAGGTCAATCAAGGTGATGAGAAAGGCCTTGCCCGGAAACTCAAACTTAGCCACGCACCAGGCCGCGGCCACGCCAAACACCAGGTTCAGCGGCACAGCAATCACGGCGGTGAGCAAGGTCAGCTTAATGGCCGACCAGGCATCGGGGTCCGTCAGGCCCTCAACATAGGCATCCCAGCCTTGGCGCAAGGCTTCGGTAAACACGGCGGCCAGCGGCAGCACCAAAAACAGCAGCAAAAACGCCAGGGCCAGGCCAATCAGCAGGTTGCGCAGCCAGGTGGCCTCGGTGGTGCCCGCCTGGGCACGGCGCAGGGCGCGGGTATCAGTGGTGGGGGAACTCATGCTTGCATCCCTGCGTGGCGGCGCTGCCAGGCTTGTAAAAGGTTGATCACCAGCAGCATGATGAAAGAGATCACCAGCATCACCACCGCCACCGCAGTGGCCCCGGCCACGTCGTATTGTTCGAGCTTGCCGATGATGATCAGCGGGGTAATTTCAGACACCATGGGCATATTGCCGGCGATAAAAATCACCGAGCCGTATTCGCCCAGCGCCCGGGCAAAGGCCATGGCAAAGCCGGTGAGCAGGGCCGGGATGATGCTGGGCAAAATCACCAGCCGAAAAATCTGCCAGCGGTTGGCCCCCAGGCTGGTGGCGGCCTCTTCCAGCTCTTTTTCAAAGTCTTGCAGCACCGGTTGCACCGTGCGCACGACAAAAGGCAGGCCAATAAAAATCAGCGCAATCACAATGCCGCCGGGCTGAAAGGCCAGCTCAATGCCCAAGGGCTCCAGGTACTGGCCGACCCAGCCGTTACCGGCCAACAGCGCCGTCAGCGAAATCCCGGCCACCGCCGTGGGCAGGGCAAAAGGCAAATCCACCAGCGCATCCACCAGCTTTTTGCCAACAAAGTCATAGCGCACCAGCACCCAGGCAATCAGCAGGCCAAACACCAAGTTCACACTGGCGGCCAACAGCGAAGCGCCCAGCGAGAGTTTGTAGGCCGCCAGCACGCGCGGGGCGGTGGTGGCCTGGACGAAATCTTCCCAGCTCATGGTGAAGGTCTTGGCCAGCAGTGCCAGCAGCGGAATCAACACAATGATGCTCAGGTAAAACAGGGTGTAGCCCAAGCTCAGGCCAAAACCGGGCAGCACCCGGCCGGGGCCTTTGCGGGGGGAGCGCGGCGGGGCACCGAGCACAATCGAAGTCATGGCAAGCCTTTATGCGTGCGTTTGAATGCTGGGTTGCTGCGCGGGCTTTACTTGCCGACTTGGTAGAGCTTGTCGAACTGGCCGCCGTCGTTAAAGTGCACTTTTTGCGCTTCGGCCAAAGAGCCAAAGTATTTGCTCACGGCAAATTGCGCAATGGGCTTGAACTGGTCTTGGTGCTTGGCCAAGATGGCTTCCGAACGGGGGCGCAGCGCATGCTTGGCGGCAATTTCTTGCGCTTCATCGGAGTACAGATAGTCCAAATACGTTTTGGCCAAGGCGCTGGAGCCTTTTTTGGCCGCCGTGCGCTGCACGATGGCCACGGGGTTTTCGGTGCTGATGCTTGTCGATGGGTACACCGAATCGACTTTGCCTTTGCCAAATTCACGCTCAACCGAAACCACTTCGGATTCAAACGTAATCAGCACATCGCCAATATTGCGCTGCAAGAAAGTGGCCGTGGCATCGCGCCCGCCCTTGGCCAGCACGGGGACGTTTTTGTACAGCTTGCCAACAAACTCTGCCGCTTGCGCATCGGTGCCGCCTTTTTCACGCACGCTGCCCCAGGCACCCAAATACGCGTAACGGCCATTGCCCCCGGTTTTGGGATTGACGACGATGACTTTCACATCGGGGCGAATCAAATCGTCCCAGTCCTTGATGTTTTTTGGGTTGCCGTTGCGCACCAAGAACAGCATGGTCGAGGTGGTGGGCGAGGCTGCGTGCGGAAATTGGGTCGCCCAGTCTTTGGCTACCACGCCGTTGTCGGCCAAAAATTGCACATCCGTGGTGGTGTTGAAGGTCACCACGTCGGCCTCTAAGCCATCATTGACCGCACGCGCTTGGGCGCTGGAGCCAGCGTGCGACTGGTCAATCTTCACGTCTTTGCCGGTGGTTTTTTTGTAGTGGGCCACGAAAGCGGCGTTGTAGTCTTTGTAGAACTCACGGGCCACGTCGTACGAGACGTTCAGTAGCTTGTCTTGCGCCAAAGCGGTGCCACCCAGGGCCAGGGCAGCGGCAACAACAATCGATTTCACAGTGGTGGAGAACATGGTGGGCATCCCTGATGGTGTTATGAAGAATGCCGCGATTGTGCGAATGTGTTCTTAAAACTCAAACCAATATATATTTTTTTGTTTATTTCAAATCAATCTAAAGGATTGGTGAAAAGACAAAAAACCATGCACACCCATGTCCGCAGCCCGTGGCGCATCCCTAGGTAGAATCCCGCGCTTTTGCACACTTTCGGATTGTTATTTATGCCTGCCCACCCTCGTCCCTGCACGCTGCACCTTGCCACCCACTTTGCCTGCCCTGCGGCCCACCGCCCCGGTGCCAAGCCCCCCTTGTTGTTCTAAGCCAAGAAAGGCACCATCGTGAGCACACAGCACCCCTCCTCGACCGCCGCCGCGGCCACCCACCCCGCCCATGGCATCGCCCGCCTGCAAAAAACACTGGTGATGTGGCAGGTCATCATGATTGGCCTGGCCTATATCCAGCCCATGACGCTGCTGGACACCTTTGGCATGGTTTCGCGCGACAGCATCCAACACGTGCCAACGGCGTATATGTTTGCGCTGGCGGCCGTGCTGCTGACCTCGATCAGCTACGGGCACATGATTCGCAAGTACCCCTCCTCCGGTTCGGCCTACACCTATGTGCAAAAGTCGATTCACCCCAATGCCGGGTTCATGGTGGGCTGGTCATCGCTGCTGGATTATTTGCTCTCGCCCATGGTGAATATTTTGCTGGCCCGCATTTATTTGACCGATATGTTCCCTGAAGTGAACCACTGGGTATGGATCATCGGGCTGACCATGCTCATGGTGGCCATCAACCTGCGCGGTATTCGCTTTGTGGCCAACTTCAATAGCCTGATTGTGTTTTTGCAGATTTTGATCATCGGCATCTTCACATTCTTGATTTACGAAAAACTGGCCGCCGGTCAAAACGCGTTGGGAAGTATTAACGGCCAAACCGCCGATGGCCTGTGGAGTTTTAGCCCTTTTTGGAGCGAAAAAACCGAAGTCGGGGCCCTGATCACCGGGGCGACGATTTTGTGCTTTTCCTTTACCGGCTTTGATTCGCTCAGCTCTTTGGCCGAAGAAACCAAGGACACGAAAAAAACGCTGCCCCGCGCCATGTTTTTAACGGCCTTGATCTCGGGCCTGCTGTTTATTTTCTGCACCTACTTTTTGCAGCTGTTTTTTCCGGGTGACCCCAGCCAATATTTCAAACTGGTGGATGAAACCCAACCGGAAATTTTGCTCCTGGTCGGCGGTGCGCTGTTCCAGTCGGTGGTGCTCAGTTTTGCGATTGTCACCGTCCTGGCTTCGGGCATTGCCGCCCATGCCGGCGTGTCGCGCCTGATGTATGTGATGGGGCGCGATGGCGTGCTGCCCAAACGCTTTTTCGGCCATATCTCGCCCAAGGGCTACACCCCCTCGTACAACATTTGGCTGGCCGGGGTGGTTTGCCTGTCTGCCGGTTTTTTAAGCTTGGAATTTGTGGTCGCCCTGATCAGCTTTGGGGCGCTTACGGCCTTTAGCTTTGTCAATTTATCGGTCATCAGCAGTTACGGTTTTCGCGATGGCCGCTTGAAACACCCCAAAGATTTTTGGCAGTTTTTTGTGCTGCCGCTGCTGGGCTTTGCCTCGATTGGTGCGCTGTGGCTGGAGGTGGAGGAAACCTCGCTCAAAGCCGGCATCTCCTGGGCTGCTGTGGGCTTGATTTACCTAGGCTGGCTCACCAAAGGCTTTCGCCGCGCGGCCCCCCAACTGCACGAAGAGGATTTTGAGCGGTAAAAGTTGCCACGGTCATCTGGCAATCCCGTCATCCTCCCAAAAAAAAGGCCGCTTCCATCAAGCGGCCTTTTAAAAATTTTTTACTTTATTGATAGCAGCTTGCGCTTAATCAATCAGTAAAACTTCAACGCGTCGTGCTTTATCGTTACTGCCATTGGCCAGAGTGTGCTCTGGTTTTACAAGCTCTAGCAAGGCCTCGTCCACCCCCAAGTTCAGCAACAGATCGCGCACAGCCACCGCGCGGCGTTTGGCCAGTTCGACATTCAACGCCGCATCGCCGGTGGCATCATGAAAGCCAGAAATGCGTATCCGCTGGCCCGCTTTGGCCCCTTCCAGCACGGTGGCCAAGGCTTCTTGCGCTCCAGGGGCCACGTCAGTTTTGCCCTTGGCAAAAAAGAACTTCACCTTATTGCCATCCACGCGCACGGCCGCTTGCTCGGTCAGCACCACGGCCGCGGGGGCCAGGGCAGCGGGCTCC
>OCVT010001220.1_pt1 | contig 10969 bp, 10 predicted proteins | sample 1539111 | NCBI WGS metagenome assembly OCVT01 (sample SAMEA3991482, study PRJEB22521) | metagenome | biome: anthropogenic terrestrial biome; feature: sewage plant; material: raw primary sludge | place: Sweden | collected 2012-09-26 | reverse complement strand
CCGATGAATACAGTGATTTTTTCCGTCACAAACTGGTGCCCGATGAGCATTTTTTTCAAACCCTAATTACTGAAAAATTAACCAATCAAATTCGCCTAAGCAATGATAACCGGCGACAGATTATTTTTGATAAAAATGTAAATAATGGCAATAGCCCGATTTATTTGGATTTATTTAAGCTTGAGCGGGCGAAATTTGACGGCTATTGGTTCGCTCGTAAAGTAAAAAAGGATGTGGCATTGACTTGGCTGGGTGAATTAACATGAAATTTTCTGTACTGATGTCGCTGTATGATAAAGAAAACCCCGAATTTCTGAGCGAATGTCTAGCCAGCTTGGTCAACCAAACACGCCAAGCCGATGAGATTGTGTTGGTGTTTGATGGTGCAATCAATTTGGCATTACAAAAAGTGGTACAAGAGTTTAAGCCGCAACTACCGTTAACGATTATCGCTTTAACAAAAAACGTCGGGCTTGGACAGGCTTTGAATGCAGGTCTAAACGCTTGTCAACATGACTGGGTCATGCGCATGGATACGGATGATATCTGTGTGGCTAACCGCTTTGAACAGCAAATCAACTTTATCCAAAGTCATCCCGAAATTGACGTGTTGGGCGGGCAAATCATTGAATTTGAAAAGCAGCTATCACAGGGGAAAAAATCTCGCACGGTGCCAACCTCACACGAGGCGATTTTTGCCTCCGCCAAGACGCGCAATCCCATCAACCACATGACCGTTGCCTTCAAAAAGTCAGCGGTACAAGCGGTCGGTAGCTATCGCCATGCGCCGCTGTTTGAAGATTATGATTTGTGGGTGCGGTTGTTGCTCGCTGGCTATCAGTTTGCCAATTTGCCAGAGGTGCTGGTGTATGCACGGGCAGGCGATGCGATGTATGAACGGCGCGGGGGCTTGGCGTATGCCCGATACGAGTGGGCAATTCAGCAAAGCTTTTATCAACAAGGGTTTTTGCCTATTGCGCAACTGCTTAAAAACCTCGCCATTCGCTTACCGGTGCGATTATTGCCAAATAGTTTACGCAGTTTGGTTTATCAAAAACTGCTAAGAAAATAACTTAGCGTCGAATGACCTTGCGATTGGGACTTAAACTGTTGACCATCTTGTTAGCTAACGGCAATATTTCCCCACACAGTAAACCGGCCAACAGCTCACTACAAATCGGCGCATAAGCATAGCCCTTTGACCCCAATGCCGAAAATGTCCAGACTCGGCTTTTGTTTTCATAACCCGCTTGCCACACCTGCCCAACTAGGGGTAGATAATCCACGGTTTGACTGCGGATACTGGCGCGACCCTGCCAATGGGGTAGGTTTTTTTCGACGGTAAACATATCAGTGTTATTGACCAAATCGGGCACCGCATCCGCCAAATCTGCCACATTCATCTGGTGGTCAGCAACTGCTGGCGTGGTATCCAAGGTATCCCTGACAAAACTTGCCCCAAGCATGACATGGCGTTTACTGTTTTCGTTAAAACTGGCGTAATAACTGCCATACTTTAGCGGCAGTTTTGGCAACTGTGCTTTATCATGCTCATCGACAGCAAACCACGTCACTTGCCCACGGCTGTGATTAAAGCGTTTGATGGTGGGTAGAAAATCGCAGGTGTCTAAAGCCATGCACAAAATCACATGGTCAAAAAACTGCTGACGCTCAGTGAATGTTAATAACACTTGGTCGCTATCTTGCTGAAAATAGGCTTGCTGAAAATAGGTTAATTTCTCGGTTTGAAAGCTGATATTGGGGTGGCATAAAACAGCGTTGGCAAAGTTTGCGGTCGTGATTAACCCGGCATTGGGCAAAAATATCGCTTGCCCAACCTCATAACCGACCTTTGCTTTAGCTTGTTCAGCGGTCAATAAACGGGCAAATTCAATGGGAAAATCTTTGACTTCATCGAGTTGTAAGCGATTGTGTGAGAGTAAATCCAAACAGCCGGTGGTTTGTAGGATTTTAATACCGGTTTGTGCGGTCAAATAAGGGTAAAATCGACAGCTTGCCAAATAACCAATCGCATGTAGATTGGTTTCAAGGCGTTTTAGGCTGGTAAGTTTTGGTGCAAGAAAACCGCGAATATTACCCGACGCGCCTGCCAATGGTTGCGCTTTATCAAAAATGGTGACCTTGTGTCCACGGGCGGCTAAGGCATACGCACTGCTTAAACCCGCCACCCCAGCCCCAATCACCGCGACAGACAGCGGTTTTGTAATAGCGGAAAAATTGGGTAGTTCAAAGCCTTTAACGTTATTGGCTTTTCGACGCTGACGACGTCGGGATTCAAAAGATGCAGTAAAGGGTAGGGTGACAAAAAATGGTTTAATTTTTTTGTTATAGCGAAAATAAAGCTTGCAAAAATTGGCTGATGTTAACTTAGGTTGAAAGCTTGCGGTGAGCATTTCTCGCTTTTTGCCAAAGCCTTTACGTTTGGCTAAGGTAAAACCGTGATGTTTTAGCCCCTGTTTGACTGCGCTTGCCACGCTAAATGTCGCCAAAGTCGTATGATTTTTGGATAACCTTGCGATTTGAGCCAATAAATCCGCTGACCAGAGTTCTTGGTTACAACTCGGCGCAAACCCATCAAGCAGCCAGGCATCGACTTTGCCTTCCCCAGTCACTTGCGACAAACTACTCGTCGCATCGCCAAGCCATAAATCAATCGTCAATCGTTCATCAAACCAGTTCAAACGATGACAGCCAGCCAGTGGCGGTGGATAGTTGTCAATGAGCTGTTGTGATAACCCAGCAAGCTCTGTCCACACGCTCAATGCTTGTTCAAGGTCAGTTTTGCTTAAGGGAAATTTTTCGGTGGTAATGATATGTAAATGGCTGTGATTGTCAGGTCTGATTTGTTGCCACAGTTGCCAAATAGCCAAGATATTAAGTCCCGTACCAAAACCAATTTCACCGATGACAAATCGTTCAAAGTTCCGCAAATTAGCGAGGCGAGTGGCTAAGTCGTTGCCATCAATAAAAACATGGCGAGATTCTGCCAAGCCGTCTGTTTTGGAAAAATAAACATCGCCAAAGTCGCCAGAAATGGGGACAGTCACGCCGTTATCATCTAGCTGCCAGTGCAGTTTGGCGGTTTGAATGGTTGCTGCTGGGGTGCTACTTTTGCTTGAGTTTGTGACAGGAGGTTGGCTAGATTGTGACATCAGTGACCCATAATAAATAACTAAAAGTTAGTGCTAAATAAAATATTACTAATACAAGGCTTGAAAACAGCGATTAGGGGGTATAGCATAACTGATTTTTTATCGTTGCAACATGGCATGCAGCTTTTTTTGGGTGTGGTAACAACATGAATCAATCAACTAACGGGCGTTATAACCTAATCACCGCATTGGCAATGATTGTAGGGATTGTGATTGGCTCAGGGATATTTTTTAAGGCAGACAATGTTTTAAAATATACCAATGGCAATGTGGCATTAGGCGTGGGGGTTTTTGTATTGGCGGCGGTGGCGATTATGTTTGGTTCGCTATCGATTGCTGAGCTGGCAAAACGTACCGATGCGCACGGCGGCTTGATTGGCTATGCCGATGAATTTGTCAGCCCACATTTTTCTACGATGATTGGCTGGTTTCAATTGTTTTTGTATTACCCCACACTTGGCGTGGTGGTGACATGGGTGGTGGGTATTTACACTGCCCTGTTATTTGGGGTAAAAGAGGCATCGCTTGAATTACAAATGGGCATCGGGCTTACGTGGTTTGTCATTTGTTATCTGTTTAATGTAATGGCAGCAGTGTTTGCAGGGCGTTTTCAAGTCTTTGCCACTGTCGTTAAATTAATTCCGTTATTTGTGCTAGGGGTGATGGCGTTTGTATATGGCGACCCTGTGGCTGCGTTAACCCATCCAAGTGAACCGGCGCGTCAAGCGACCCAGTCTTTGGCATGGCTCGGCGCTATTGGTCCGATTGCGTTTTCGTTTGATGGCTGGGTGGTCTCTACCAGTATTTCAGGGGAAATCAAACATGCCAAACGTAATTTACCGATTGCCTTAGTTGTCGCGCCCCTGTTGATTTTATTGGGCTATTTGCTGTATTTTGTTGGACTCACCTCGTATCTAGGCGCCGCAAAAGTGATGGCATTGGGTGATGAAAGCGTCTATGTGGTGGCAACCCAGTTATTTGGCGAAACCGCTGCCAAAGCCTTTTTGGTATTTGTGGTGATTTCGGTGATGGGTACGGTGAATGGCTTGGTATTAGGGCTGATTCGTCTGCCGCATTCTTTAGCGCGCAAATCATTGATTCCGTTTAGCGCGCAATTGCGTCAAGTCTCGCCCAACTATCAGCTATCGGTTGGTGCCGCGCTGTTAGGTTTTGTCTTATCGATGTTTTGGGCGGCTGTGCATTATGCGGTAATGAAAAGTCAGCTGCTTGGCGATATGGATATTTCAGAAATCGCGATTGTGGTGAGTTACTTGCTGTATTTGGTATTTTACTTTGCGGTGTTTCGATTATGGCAACGAGGTCATATCAAAAGTATGTTATTGGGTGTGATATCGCCGATTTTGGCGGCATTGGGCTCATTGATGGTAGTGTTCGGCGGTATGCAAAATCCGCTGTTCTTGCCTGTCTGCTTGCCGATTTGTGCGCTTGTGCTGCTGCTTGCCTACTTTTACAGTCGCTATCTACACAGTCGATAAGTGCCTTATGCCAAGTGCCCTACGTCAAGTGCATTGCGTCAACTTTTTGGATAACGCTAAAAACTGCGCCACGCCTTGTCCGACGGCTCGGCCTGTGGCAAAACAAGCCGTCAGCAGATAGCCACCCGTTGGCGCATCCCAATCAAGCATCTCGCCACAGCAAAATACATAAGGATTGGATTTTAGCGCAAAATCCTCGGTTAATGCTGTGCGTTTTACCCCGCCACCACAGCTAATTGCTTCTTCAATCGGTCGAAAACTATCGAATTCTACCGTTAACTGTTTGATTGCCTTTGTCATCTTATTGGCATCATGCCAGTGCGTTTTTGCGACGATTTCTCTGAGTAAGGCGATTTTGACCGGATCAAGTCCTGCCTTTCGCCAAAGGTTCGCTAGCGATTGTTTTTTGGGGTTTTTTAAACTACTCAATAATTTTTCGTCAGACACATCAGGTAGCAAATCAAGTTGCAGTGATACTTTGCCCGTATGATTTAATTGCTCACGCATAGCACCATTGAGCCGATATATCAGCCCGCTTTCCATGCCATAATGGGTGAGGATAATGTCGCCAAAACCCTGCTCAATTTTGCCATCGGGCAATGTCACCTGGGCTTTCACCCGTTTTAACGCTTTACCAAAATCGCGGTGCAAATGCGCCGACCAAGGCTGCGACAATGGGCGACAGATACCGACATTGCTGGCATAAAACGGCGTCAATTCTGTGTCGCTGAGCCATGCCTGCCATTTGCCATCACTACCGAGCCGCGACCATGACATCGCGCCCGTTGCCAACACAATCGCATCAAAGCTTTGGCTAACAGTCAGATTACCGCTTTCGTGCACTACCGAAAAAGTCGCTTGCTTGCCGTCAATGTCGTCACAGCTATGTCGATAAAAAAACGCTACGCCGTCCTGCTGCAGCGCTTGCAACCACGCCCGCAGCAGTGGCGAGGCTTTCATCATGGTAGGAAAAATGCGACCTGTCGAGCCAACAAAAGATTCAATCCCTAAGCGGGTCATAAAATCACGGATATGCGTCGCATTAAAATCTTGAATATGCGGCGTAAGCCAGTCGTTGGGCTGATAGCGCGTGACAAAGGTATCAACGGGCTCAGCGTGCGAGATATTGAGTCCAGATTTACCTGCCATCAATAGTTTGCGGGCAGGGGAAGGTTTTTGTTCAAATACTTGGATTGTGACATCAAACTGGCGCAGATAATCTGCCACCATCAGGCCAGCAGGACCTGCGCCAATGATGGCGACAGTGGGCTTTTTTGGCAAGTCGGCTTGGTTATTTGGCATCATGGCAAGTCAATGTTAGGCTAATAATAGTAGGCTTACAAAGTCGATTACCAACGACCTTTACGCCCTGCGACCATCCAGCCCAGTGCGATACCCAGTATCCCACTCAATAATGCAGTGACCGCACCATAGATAAAAATCTGTCCACTGCGCTCATTGACAAGCACTTTGACCTGCGTATTTAAACTATCGACTTGGTTTTGTAATTCAGCATTTTTTGCCAAGAGTTGTTGGTTGGCGTTGGACAACTGGCTGTCAGTAGGCTGGTTGAGCTGGGCAAGGGTAGGTTGTTTGGGGTTTTGCATCGGTGAGGTGCTACTGGCAACGCTTGAGGCAAGCTCTGGCTGTTTGGCGAGTGGTTGTCCTGTTTTTGGGTCAGTGACGACAACTTGCGGTGCTGCATGGGTCAGGCTTGTCACCTGTAATACCATCAATAACACTGCGCCGTTTGCCAACGTGCCCACCAATTTTTTCATGCTTACCACCTATCACCACCCAGACTTTGCCAATTATGTACTGCAAACAACTGTTAAACCCAATATTAACTCACTGATTTAGGAAAAACTTGGATAAAAGGTTTGATATCCACATGACTATACACACCATTTAATAAGTAAGGCTCTTCACTTGCCCAAGCTTGCACCGCTTCATCGCTGTCAAAATCCACGACCAAGACACTGCCACTCATTTCAGGCTCTCCATGCGCAATTGGTGTAGGGCCTGCGATGATGAGACGGCGCTGTTCATCTAACCGCGTAAGACGCTCAAGATGGGCAGAACGGAATTGTTTGCGTAGCTCAAGGCTATCAGGGACGTCATGACCGATAATAATATAAAGTGCCATCCATATTCTCCTTTAGTTTTTTCCTTTATCATTGATTTGTTGCTGCATGTCTGGATTTAGGTGGTTTTTTAAGAACACAAATTGCCCGATTAAAAATACCAACATCACCGGTATCCATCCCCAGCTTTTAAAATTAATCCAGGTATCGTTGTTGGTAAAAAACGCAAAATAATATTGCAAACCTGCCATCAGTAAGAAATACCCTGCCCAAGCGAGGGTGAGTTTATTCCAGCCCGATTGCGTCAATCGAAACACATTTTTCATTGCCAGTTCTAATAGCGGTTTACCTATCGCGACACTGATAATGAGGGCAACCGCAAATACGCTATTGATTACGGTTGATTTCCATTTTAAAAATGCTTCGTCATGGAAAATTAAGCTTAACCCACAAAATCCCACGGTTAAAATCAGCGTCACCCACTGCTGTTTATTGAGCTTGCCTTTTTGCCGGGCAAAATGCACGACATATACCACCAGTGTCGTAATCAATAACGCCGCCGCACCTGCCAATACCCCTTGCTGTTTGGAAAAGTAAAAAAATGCCAGTAAAGGTAGCAAATCCAATAAACCGCTCATAGTCATCTCTAACAAAAATCTTAGCCGCTAGTTTACACGGATATGCTAGAATCGAAAAGTAACTTTGCGATTTTCCTCGCTTCATCAATCACGTGCACTTGTGAGCGAGCCAGCGCAGAGTTAACCCCTCTTTGTCTTAACCCCTTTTGTCCTATTGTTGGCAACCAGCTTTTGTAATTAAGGCGTATTTGTGAATTCTTTAAATCTCGATATTTTGTCTAGCAGTCCTATTTATACCCAACTCCCGATTGATATGCACTGCCACAGTACCCGCTCAGATGGCACTTTTAGCCCAAGCGAAGTGGTGCAAAAAGCGCATGAAAAAGGGGTGAAAGTATTATCCTTAAGCGACCATGATACGGTACTTGGTATCCTTGAGGCGCGCCAAACCGCTGATAGCCTTGGTATGACGCTGATTCACGGTGTTGAAATCAGCTGTCGTCATCGTGTCATGGGCGGCTACTCCAAAAAACCTGCCCAAAATGAAAAAGTGATTCATGTATTGGGGTACGGCTTTAGTGATATCGAAACAATGCACAGCAAACTCGCTGCCATCCAAGCCAATCGAGAAACGCGCGGCTATGCGATGTGCGAGCGTGTGGCAAGTACCTTTAAACGCCCGATGGATGAGATTTGGCAGGCGGTGTTAGTGCAAGCCAAAGGTAATCCGCAAGCGGTCGGTCGTACCCATATCGCCAAAGTGATGGCGGATCAAGGCTTGGTGAGTGATGTGCAAAAAGCTTTTACTGGCTATTTGGCTGACCATAAACCTTGCTATGTGGCACTCGATGGCTTATCGCTTAAAGATTGCATCAATTTGATTCATGACTGTGGTGGCAAAGCGTCTTTGGCTCATGCGACCCGTTATAATTTAACCGCGAACAAAGTGCGTAAACTGATTGCAGATTTTGCCAGTAGCGGTGGCGATGCAGTGGAATTGCCCGCCAGTAATGAACCGACTTCAACCCGCCATATGGTCGATAGAGTGATTAAAGCGCATGAGTTAAAGGTGTCTATCGGTAGTGATTTTCATGGCAGCACCATGCCGTGGCGGGTGCTTGGCGGTGTGCCCAAATTGCACGAAGGGCAAGTGGGGATTTGGGAGAGTTGTTAAACACTTACCATTTCGTTGACTACCCAGCAAGGTTTTAAGGAAGCCAATTAGCTGTAACCCAGTACCTGCAACCAAGTCCCTGTAATGAGTTGACTGAAACTAAGATTTTTTATCAAACGCGGTCAGTGGCTTAAAGGCAATCGACTTCGCCATTGGCAACTCCTCAATAGCACGCAGTCGCCAGCTATTGGCTGGGTCATGCACCACAATATAGTATTTGCCTTTAGACGGGTCTAACTGTACATTGCCCGCATAACTGCCATCACTTAACCGTTTGACAATAATGTCACGGTCTTTTTGCTTTTGGGTGGCATGGGAAATCTCCACTGCCAATTGCTCAGGCGCTTTAAAGTTGTCACTGGCGGGTGCCTCAAGTTTAAAATTCACCGCTTGATGGCTAATCATCATTTGACCTGTCAGCCCCAAATCATGCGCCAGTTTGTCTTTGGACACATCCGCATATAAGGTCTTACCATCCATGTACCAGTCATCACGCACAGTAGAGTCTTGGATTCTCACCGAGTAAAACACGAACCAGATACAGGCGACTACCACAAATAGCGGCAGACCAATGACAAAAATCCAAACCATATAATTTTTATACCAAAGTTTGGATATCGACTGATTAGAAGTTGATGAAGCAGGAGAATTTGTCGGTGTTGCCATAGACCACTCAGCAGATAACAATCAAAAAGCTAGTATAGCAGAAAAACCCATGCCCCAATAACGGGCGCCAATAATTTGGCACAAAAAAAGCCGATTATCAGAATCAGCTTTTTTAGACAATCAAACTTATTTATCGGTGGTAAACACGTTATCTTTTACCGCTTTATATTTGCCGCCATCATCCACGCTCACCACTTGCATTTGGATGGGGATATTGCTTTGGGTAATCACTTTTGGATCGCCCAGTACACTGACAGGGAAGTCATAACTTTCGCCTGCTTCTAATGGAATGGTTTTAAAGCGACTATCAAGTTTTAAGCCGGGTTGTGGTGTCAATGTCACCGCATAATCATGGTTTTGCTGGGTTTTATTGGTGATTTTGATAATGTAGTTATTTTCTACCAAACCTTGCGCATTGATTGACGACAGCTGGTTACGGTCACGGCGAATATCAATCTGTAGTGGCACACGGCTGGTTAAAAAATAAACCCCCGTCCCAATCAACAACGCAATCACCGCCAAATAAGCAAAAAACCGTGGACGCAAAATTTTACTTGGCTCATTCTCTACCAATTGGCGTTCGGTACTATACCGAATCAAACCGCGTGGTTTATTGACTTTATCCATGATGTCATTACACGCATCGATACAAGCCGCGCACTGGATACATTCAACTTGCAAACCATCACGAATATCGATACCCGTCGGGCACACTTGCACACACATCAGACAGTTGATACAGTCACCTAAATTCTCATCTTCGCCGCCTTTTTTACGCGCCCCCCGTGGCTCACCACGTTTATAGTCATAGGTTACAATCAACGTATCTTTATCGAACATCACACTTTGGAAGCGACCATAGGGGCAAATATGGGTACAAAAGTGCTCACGCATATAGCCTGCATTGGCAAACGTCGCAAAGGTAAAAATAAGTACCGAAACCCAAGTTAATGGCGTCCAATCTGGCACAGGAATAACGCCAAACCATTGCCAACTATTATAAAGATAATCAGTCCCAACGGCATAACTGCTAAACGTCAATGCCGTCACCAACGCCATGATAAACCAAATCAGATATACCAAGCCGCGTTTCATGATTTTTTCGCCATTCCAAGGCGCTTTATCTAACTTAAACTGCTTATTACGATCGCCGATGACAAGCTTCTCAGTGTATTGGTACATATGCGTCCAAATCGTCTGTGGACACGCATAACCACACCACACACGGCCGGCATAAACGGTCACCATAAACAATAAAAAGGCCGCAACCATAAAGAAAAACGCAAAAATAAAAACGTCTTGGGGTAAAAAAGTTAGCCCAAATAGCACAATCTTAGAACCCGAGAAATCGAACCATATTGCTTGGTGTCCGCCATAGCGAATCCATGGCAACACCAAAAACAACAACAATAAAAAATACATACTGACAACGCGGATGTTTTGATAAAAACCCGTCACAAAACGGGGGTGTACGCGTTTTTTAGTGGCATCTATTTGGTGGACAGGTAGTTTAAAATCATTACCAGCAGGGGAAGGAGGTTGTACAGACATTGTTTGCCCTCACATATTTTCTGACATGAACATAAAAAAATGAAAGACGACAACCGCAAAACCACCGAACATCGCCTAACGAAAAATTGCTTAAACAATATATTCAATTATATATCAAATGGCACTAAATACCCACAAAATAAAGGGAGTTATCAGCGACTGCAAAATAAATCAAAAAACTTTTCGCAGTGGTATTGACAGGCAAAAAGAAAAGCGTATAATACGCACTCACTGGCAGCGACTACAG
>OCVT010001219.1_pt1 | contig 10971 bp, 8 predicted proteins | sample 1539111 | NCBI WGS metagenome assembly OCVT01 (sample SAMEA3991482, study PRJEB22521) | metagenome | biome: anthropogenic terrestrial biome; feature: sewage plant; material: raw primary sludge | place: Sweden | collected 2012-09-26 | reverse complement strand
TAAGAATCTCAATTTCTCTATCTATACTTTTTATCTCTTGTTCTTTTAAAATTTCAATTTGAGATGAAATATTTTTCATTTCAATATTATTTATAAAATCTATCTCTCTCTGTGTATTCAAAATACTATTTTCAAGAAGAATCTCATGCTCTTTTATTTTTTCACTTGATAATTCTTGTATGAATTTCAAAACTTCTTTATTTTTAGCCGTTGCAGCTTCATTTGACAATGCTTCTGTTTTTATTTCTAAGAAGTTTTTAACAGCCTTTACTTGTTTTATAGAAGTTACTATTCCTTTTTCAAAACTATCTTTTTCAAACTTCATATCTTCAACCGAAAATATAACTTTTAATTTTTGTTCTAAAGAATCTATATCTTCAATTTTCTCTTTATTTATATATCCTAATTCAACATATGACTTTACTTCAAAAATTGGTATTTTTAAATAAGTGTAAAGTCCTGCAATTATAGTTACTACTAAAGTAAATACTATTATAAAAACTTTTCTATCCCAAATAATTTTAAACAATTCTCGTAAATCAATCTCTTCTTCTAAATATGTATCATTTTCCTTGATCAAAATAAAAGTTCCTTATCTATTATAAAATATACCATTAATACAAGAAAAATTACTGAAATTAATGTTCCAATAAAATAGATTTTTAATTTCTTATTCAATCTAATCCTTTATTTTTCTTAATATTGTAGCTTATTCTAACTTTTGTATCTATTTTTTAAAGAATTATCTATTTTTTGTATCAATGTGAATTATAAAATTCTACATAAAAGGATTTTTATGGAAGTTTATGAAAAAATAAATCTATTAATACAAGAAAAAAAGCTCTCAAAAAAAGATTTCTCTGATAAATTAAGAAATTTAGAGCCAAAATTAAACAGTACCCTTGAGATTCCATCTGAAAAATCGATTTACGCATATCTAAATGGAAGAATTGGAATTAAAATCGAACTCATACCTTATATCGCTGAAGTTTTAGAAATCCCTGAGCAGTTACTTTTTGATGATAGTAGTAGAACTAGAAAGATTTATTTGAAACATATTTTACAGAATGCTTCTAGTGAAGAAAAAGAATTTATCAAATCAAAAGTTTGTCAAGAACAAACTTCTAAAATAAATATTCCAAAAGATAGATTTCATAAAATCCAAGATTTACTAGTTTATGCACCTGAGATTTTTTTAGATAATTTAGAAAGTACTTTAAAAAATTACAAAGATTTAACTATCAAATTTACAAGAGATTAAATATTGTTAGTATATTTTATTCAATTAATCAAAATAAGATAATATATTTTGCTTCTTGAGGATAAAAAATTATTTTATAATAATTGAATATTATTTTATGCTTAAAAATTAAAAAATTAGGATAAAATACAAGCAAAAATTTATTATAGAAGAAGAAAACATGAAAATTATCATAATATTATTTTTTGTTTTATTGAACCTAATAAATGCTCAAGAAAATAATAAAATAATTGCATTTGCACAAGATACAATGGCAAATGATTTTAGAAAAGCACAAGTTTTTGAAGCAAAAGAACATTCAAAAAAATATAACAATATAGATTTTGTTTATTCAGATGCAAAAGGTCAAACTTCTTTATTAATAAAACAAATTGATAATTTTATCTCAGACAAAGTTGACGTAATTATTGTTGGAACAAATGATGCAAAAGCGGTTGTTCCTGTAATTGCAAAAGCAAATAAACTAGGGATTGGTGTAATTATTTTAGATAGAGGAATACAAGGAGAAGAATATACTTCTTTTATAAACTCAGATAATATCAAAATAGGAAAATTAGGTGCACAATATTTGGCTGAACGATTAGAAGAAAAAGGTGTAATTTTAATTTTTGAAGGTTTAAAAAAAGCAGATGTAACACAACTTAGAACAAAAGGTTTTATGGATGAAATATCAAAATATAAAGATATTAAAATCATAAAAAGAACTGCAAATTATTTAAGAAAAGATGCCATTCTTCAAACAGAAAAATTAATACTTGAAGATGTAAAATTTGATGCGATTTTTTCTCAAAGTGATAGTATGTTAAGTGGTTTTAGAGCGGCTTATGAAAAAAACAATCTTGATGCTTCAAAAATTTTGAGCGTTGGTTGCGATTATACAAGTGAAGCAAAAGAGGCTATAAAAAAAGGAACTCAAACTGCATCTATTTTATTTCCTTTAGGAGCAAAAGAGTCTGTTGATGTAGCAATGGAAATTATTTCTAAAAAAGAAGTACAAAAACACATTGTAATACCAGTTGAACTTGTAACAAAAGAAAATGTCGATATTGTGAAACCCGTATTTTAATGATTAAATTAAATATAACAAACAAATTAGCAAGTATAATAGTAATAGGAATTGTATCTTTTGCCATTTGTCTTGGAATATATTTTGATAGTTATTTAAAAGATTCTTATTATAAAGAAGCAAAAAACAAACTTGAAAATGGTTTTTCACGATTAATTTTAGAAGTTCAAAAAATAGAATCAAACCTAAAATCAGGTATCTCTTTTGTTCAAAATGATGAAGCTTTTATAGCTTCAATTGATTTAGTAAACTCTTATCAAGATAAAAATAATTACAATGAAATTTTACTTGATGAAGAAAAAAAATTAATTGCTTCAAAACTTCTTGATAAAGTAAAACTTTCATTAAATGATGATATTACTTTGTATGATAAAAATGAAGAGTTAATAGCTTCTGTTAGAAAAAAAAATGGTGAATATATTTTAAAATTTTTATCTTTTGAAAATGGAAAAACTCTAATTTATTCAAAAAATGAAAATGAAGATGAATATACAAAACAAGAATTCACTCCTAATTTACAAAAAGAGTTCAAACATACAAGAGCTACTTTATTAGAAAAAAACAATTCTGAATTAACCGCAATTACCTACTTTTTTTTTAATGATACTATTTATATTAAATCTCATTTAAATATAAAAAATACAAATTCAAAAAATATTTTAGCTCATATAGAAATGGCTAAAAAATTAGATAAACCATTTTTTGATTCACTTCCTCGTGATATAAATGTATCAGTTGGAATAAATAAAACTTTTGAAGAAAACTTTCAAACAAATATTTTATCTGATATAAACCTTTTAAAAAACCTAAAAATAGAAGAAACAAGTGAGCATTATTACTCTCAAACACTAATAAATACAACAAATAAAATAGCTGTTGGAATAAAATTATTTTTGGATAAAGAAATATTACTCAATACTTTAAATGAAATAAGAATACAAATATTTTTGATGATTATTGTAATTTTAATTTTCATGCTTACTGTTTTAAGATTTTTATTTTATAAATTACTTGCAAAACCTTTTAATATTTTAATGCATCAAATTGAAAAAATTGAAAAAAGAGATTATTCAAACTCAACTATTTTACAATCAGGAGATGAACTAGAAATCATCTCTCAAAATGTAAATAACTTAGCCTTAGCACTTGAATCAAGGGAAAAAGAGCTACAAGCAACTTATGATAATCTTTTGTATTTTTCTAATCGTGACCCTTTAACTATGCTTGCAAATAGAAGATATTTTATTAGTGAATTAGATAATGCAATAAAAGAAGCTTTAGAAAAAAATCAAAAAGTAGCTCTTTTATTTATAGATTTGGATTATTTTAAAGATATAAATGATAGTTTGGGACACAATGTTGGAGATAAATTATTACAAGCCGTTTCAAATAAATTGCTTAAAATAGTAGAAGAACTTGGACTTGTAGGAAGATTTGGAGGAGATGAATTTGTTGTTTTAATAAATAAATTTGATAGTGATAAAAAAATAAAAAAAATAGTAATACAAATATTAGAATCTTTTGAAGAAAAATTCGAGATTTCCAATTTAATTCTTAAGATTTCTGCAAGTATTGGTATTTCTTTTTTTCCAAATGACGCAAATTCAACAACAGAACTTATAAAACAATCAGATTTAGCAATGTATCACTCAAAAGAATTAGGAAGGAATACTTATAGTTTTTTTACAAAAGAGTTATCAAATAACTTAGAAGAAAAAATTAAAATCATTAATGCACTAAAAGAAGCTTTAGAAAACAAAGATGAATTTCAACTTCTTTATCAACCAAAAATTTCAACAAAAACAGGGAAAATGGTCTCAATAGAGTCATTAATTAGATGGAATAGCAAAACTTTAGGTTATGTTTATCCATCAAAATTTATTTCAATAGCAGAAGAAACAAATATGATAATTCCACTTGGTGAGTGGATTTTAAAACAAGCCTGTAATGATTTTCAAAAATTAATTAAAGAAGGTTTAGAATTAGAACATATAAGTATAAATGTATCTTCTATTCAACTCCAAGATGAGAAATTTTTCTCTATTTTAAACCATGTAATTAAAGAAACAACTATAAATCCAAAAAAAATAGAACTTGAAATAACAGAAAGTTTTATAGCAACTGATTCAAAAAATGCCTTAAAAATCTTAAATAAAATTAGACAAAAAGGAATAGCTTTGGCTGTTGACGATTTTGGAACAGGTTATTCTTCTATGAGTTATCTAAAAAAACTTCCAATTAACAGATTAAAAATTGATAAATCTTTTGTAGACGAACTACCTGTTTGTCAAGAAAGTGTTGCAATTGCAAAAGCTATTGTTTCTTTAGCAAAAACTTTTGGATTACAAATAACAGCAGAAGGTGTTGAAACAAAAGAACAACTTGATTTTTTAATAAATGAAGAATGTGATGAAATTCAAGGATATTATTACTCAAAACCCATCACTCTTGAAGAGATAAAACTATTTCAAAAATAGTTTTATCTCTTGCGACCAAAGTTTATAAGCACTTCCATTTAAATGTAAATCATCAAAAGTAAACTCTTTTTTCAAAACTTTATTTGGTGCAAAAATAGGATTTAGATTTATAAAAGTAATTTTATTTTCACTTGCATATTTTTCTAATCTTTTATTTAACTCTTCAACTTTTGGATTAAAATCTGCTTTTCTACTTTCTCCAATATAAAGAGTTGATTGAATATGAATTTTGATTTTTTTTTCTTTGAAAAATTGAATAATTTTTAGATAATTAGAATAAATCTCATCCACAGATTTTCCTCTCATAATATCATTTACACCAATCATTATAAAAACTTTTTCAATATTTTTACCCATAGGATTTAATCTTTCTAAAACTCCATCTGTTGTATCTCCACTAATTCCTCTATTTTGAATAGTGTCACTGTTTAATAACTCATCCCATAAACCTTCATCCGTTATGGAATCTCCTAACATCATAGTTGTAAACTTTTCATTCATTGATAAAACCTCAAATTGACTTTTTTTGTGTTTATAATATGGGTCATCTTGTATTGTCCAAGCTTGTAACATCACAACTCCTGAAATTAATAACATTAATATCTTATTCATTTTTTATCCTAAAAAACTTTCAACTTTTTTTGTAACTTGCTCTTTTGTTAAACCATTAATCGCGGCATAACATAAAGCTCCACCGCAACCAACTCCCTCTTTTGCTTCACCTTGGTCATAAAGTTTAAGTGCGGGATGGTTTGAAAGTGCAAAATCAAAATCACTTGCATAGGCATTTATAGGAAAATCAAGTTGCTCTAAAAGTGCTTTTATATTTGAATTTTCATCTTTATTTATCCATTTTGTAGTACTTAGTGCAATATTTGAAGAGTCAATATTTCCATCCATACTTCTTAAAATTGAATTTATCACAAGTAAAACAGCAGCCATTTGGGTACCACCTGCAAGAATAACTTTTAGATTATTCGCCCTACTTCCAAGTATAAATCCAGCATTAAAGATAATCATATTATCACTTACACTTGAAAGAATTTCAAATAAATCACCTTCTAAATTTACTCTTTTTAAAGCATCTTTAATTGTTTCATTTTTAATATCACTTGGATTATATTTATATGAACTTGAAAAATATCCATCACATTCATATTGTAAACCTAAAGCTGTTGCATTTGCCGTTGTTGTTCCTGCTGGAATTGATTCTGCTAAGATTATATAATCATCATTTGTTTTGTAAGATTGACCAAATTCAATTCCCTTTTGGAAAATTTCCATGGCTTTGATTTTTGCACCATCATCAATTCGGTTACTAGGTTTCATATCAAAATCATGTATTTTAAAATGGCTTATTTGTGGTAATGTTTCTAATCCAAGATTTAAAATCTCAATATTTGAAAAAGCATTTAATTCATGAACTGCTCGAGTAATCAAAGCAGGCGTTGGCACACCTTTTGGAGTTTGTGCAATTTGTGGCATTGAACGTACTTGTTTTGTACATAAAAATTCTGCATCTAATGTTGGTGTTAAATGTAAAAATCCTGGAATTCCAGCTTGTGAGATATTTGGTATTTCGCAAGTTTTTGTAACACTTGCACTTAATAAAAATGTAGCTTTTTTACCTCTTAAAAATTCTAAAAAATCTACTTTTCCTAAAATTGTTTCAAAGTTCATTTGAACCCTTTTTGTATTTTTGAAGAAGTATAACAAATCTTAGATAAAGCCCTAGTTTTATATGTTTTTATTAATTTATTTTTTAATAATATTTAAAATATATCCCATTCCACCTTGTGAAATTATAGTTTCATCTGGAAGTTTTTTTCTAAGTCTTTTTATTAATGCTCTTATATTTTCATTTGTTGTTAAATCACCTTCCCAAACATACTGTTCTATTTGTTCAAAGGTAATAACTTTTTCTATATTTTTTGAAAATAAATTAAAAAGCAAAATCTCTTTTTTTGCTAATTTAACTTCATCTTTCTTATCATCAAAAAGTTTTTCTTTTTTAATATCATAAATAAAATCGCCCAAAAGCGCTAAATTGTCATCATCTTTTTTACATAATTTATCAAGTTTTAACTCAAGTTCATAAATATAAAAAGGTTTTTTCAGATACTCATCGCAACCTTTTACATAAGCGTCTTTTATAGTTTCAAGTTCAACATTTGCACTTATTATAATAGCAGGTGTTTTATCATCCATAACTCTTAGCTCTTTTAATAAACTTAAACCATCCATTCCAGGAACATTTATATCTAAAATAAAACAATCATATCCATTATAAATAGACTCTAAAGCAACTTTTCCATCCTCAAACCAATCTACTTTATAGCCTTTTTCTTCCAATGCTTCAATAATCAAATTTGAAAGTCGTTTGTTATCTTCTAATAATAAAATCTTCATATATTACCTATCTTTTTTATACCTATCAAAATATTTGCACCATTTTCTTGCTCTATAGCTTCTATTATTCCATTCATTTTATCTTCAATAATCAACTTTACCATATATAATCCAAATCCATCTCCATCTTTTTTACTTGTAAAAAATGGTTCAAATATTTTTTCTAAGTTCTCTTTTTGGATTCCAATTCCATTATCTTTTATACTTATATAAATAAAATCATTTTTATAAAAAGTATCTATTTTGATTTTACCTTCTATATTTTCTTCTTCTCTTTTTTTTAGAATTCCATCCCTTGAGTTATTTATAATACTTAAAATTGCTTGTTTAAATTCATTTGGGTAACCACTTATTTCATATTTTTTATTCTCTTGAAAATTCACTTCAACATTTATATAGTTATATTTTATATTATGTTCAATTACTTTTAATAACTCATCAATTGCTTCTTTTACATCAAAAGTAGTTTTTGATATGGATGGTTTTATAAAAGTTCTAAAATCATCAATTGTTTTTGTCATATACTGAACTTGTGTCATTATTTCATCTACAAATTCTTTACTATCTTCTTTACTTAACTCTTTTTTACTTCTTTTATAAAGTAATTCTTGAGCAATTGTAGAGATTTCAATTAGTGGTGTTTTCCATTGGTGAGCAATTGATGTCATTATTTCACCAATTTCTGATAATTTAGATCTTTGAATAATAAACTGTTCATCTTTTTTTCGTTGATTTTGCAGTTTTCTAATATGTGTCATATCATTTATAATAGTTACAACTCCCGCTTCTTGATTTTTTTTATTGAAATATTTTTCTCTTCTAACTAAAATTTCCATTACTTTATCATTAATAACTAAAGTTGTTTCTAGCTCATTTATAAAATTATCACTGTTTTTTATTTTATTAAATAAAGAAGGAAGAATCTTTTCTATTTTTTTACCAATTATCTGCTCTTTTTCCATATTCAGAAGTTTACATAAGGCATCATTACATCCTAAAAGTATGTCATCATTAGATTTCCAATAAATACTACTTTTTATATTGTTAAGTAGTACACTATCAAGCTTACTTTGCTCTACTAGTTTTATCTCTAAGCCTATTCTTTTTACTATATTTACAATCAAACCAATTATTAATAAAATCAATAAAGGTAATAATAAAAAAGCACTATCAATAAATTTTCTATTCTCTTCAAAAAAACCAATTGGCTCATTTACAATTGTAGATAACAATGGAACACGTGAATTATTTAAATGAAATTTTTCTAATACTTTATAGTCAAAATAGTATTTTGAAGTAGGTGTGCTGATAGCTATTTCATTTGCTTTTTTTCCATTTAATATTTCAATAGTTTTTTTAGCAGCAAGGATTCCTTGTTCTTGTGCGCTAACCATTATTCCACCAACAATACCTTCACCCAAATGAATCTTATTTAGTGCGAAAACTGGATATTTTGATGCATTAAAAAACTCTCTTAATTGAAAAGAGGTGATAAAATTTTCATTTTTATCTTTGTATAAACTAGTAAATAAAATAGCACTATTAAATGGTATTGAGTTTACTTTTTCAAGAATAGTATTCATATCAATTTGATTATCAAAAATGATTTTTATATCTTTTTTAAACTCATAAGATTCTTTTATTATTTGTTCTTTTATTGCTAATGATGAAAAAGAATCATCGCTTATGATGTACAAAGTATCTAAATCTGTGATAATTTTTTTGATTAATTCAATATTTTTCTTTATATCTTTGTATTCAATTACGCCTGTTATTTTGTCTTTTAATTCTTTTTGTATTAAGTTTTTATCAAAATTTTCTACTCCACAAAATACAATAGAAGAATTAGCAAAAAATTTTGTATAATTTTTTAATGCAAATTCATAAGCATAATTATCAGCAGCAATTATCACTTCATATTTTCTATTTGAGAACTTTTTTTCATATAAACTCATTAAAGTATCAAAATACTCTTGACTATCATTTTTCTTACTATCCATATATTCAACACTCAGTTCATATTGTGGATATTTGTCGAATATATCTTTTATTCCAGTTGAAATACCATCACTCCATTTTAAACCACTATTATAAGAATGTAAAAGCAAGATTTCTTTTGAATTATTAGCAAAAGATGAAGAAATTAGAAGTAATAAGAGAATTAAATATTTCAATAGTATTCACTTTTTTAATTATTTTTTTGATTTTAGCAAAAAAGTCCTATTTTTATCCCGTCACTTGTTTTATAGTTCTGTTATATAAAAACTTTAAAGGAGACATTATGTCAAGTCAAACAATCAAGTTGATTATTCCTGTTGCTGTTTTACTAATTTTCTGGTTTATTCCAGCACCTGAAGGTTTAACAGCCAATGCATGGCATTTCATGGCAATATTTTTTGCTGTTGTAGTAGGTCTTATAATTGAGCCAGTTCCAGCTGCTCTAATAGGATTTGTAGGTATTTCATTAGTTGCAGTACTTGGATTAATAGGAAACTCAAAAGATAGTATCACATGGGCATTATCTGGATTTTCAAATAGTGTTATTTGGTTAATTTTTGCAGCATTTATGTTTGCACTTGGATACAAAAAAACAGGACTTGGAAGAAGAGTATCACTTATTATGATTAAATATATGGGGAAAAGCTCATTAGGTCTTGGATATGCAGTTGCATTTTCAGATTTAGTTTTAGCTCCATTTATGCCATCAAACACTGCAAGAAGTGGTGGTTCTGTTTATCCAGTTGCTATTAATATTCCACATATTTTTGATTCTTATCCAGATAAAGACCCAAGAAAATTAGGTTCTTATATTTCATGGGTTGCAATTGCAACTACTTGTATTACAAGTTCAATGTTCTTAACAGCACTTGCTCCAAACTTATTAGCTGTTGATTTAATAACAAAAAGTACAGGTCATACAATTAGTTGGGGAGAGTGGGCAGGAGTTATGTTACCACTAATGGTTCCATTATTTTTAATCACACCTTGGTTAGCGTATGTTGTTTATCCACCAACTCAAAAAAGTTCTCCTGAAGCACCAGCTTGGGCAGCAGAAGAATTAAAAACATTAGGTGCTATTACATTTAAAGAGTATCTTATGGCAGGACTAGCAACTGTTGCTCTTGTTCTTTGGATATTTAATAAAGAGTTAGGTATTGATTCAACAACAGTTGCAATCTCTGTAGTATCAATTATGGTTCTAACAAATGTAATTACTTGGGATGATTTAATATCAAATAAAGCAGCATTCAATGTATTAATTTGGTTTGCTTCACTTGTAGCAATGGCAGCGGGACTTAAAAAAGTTGGTGTTTTAGATTGGATTGGAGCTAACACTCAAGTGATGTTATCAGGAATGACTCCAACAGAACTTATCATATCATTGTTAGTTCTATTTTTCTTGTTACACTACTTTTTTGCGAGTGTTACAGCACATGTTACAGCTCTTGTTCCAATTTTTATGACAATTGCTATAAACCTTCTAACACCTGAACAAATAGTACCGTTTACTATTATACTTGCAGGAAGCCTTGGAGTTATGGGAATTATCACTCCTTATGGAACTGGACCATCACCTATTTGGTATGGAGCTGGATATATTTCACAAGCAAGATGGTGGGCACTTGGAGCAATCTTTGGAGCTTTATATCTTGGAGTTATTATCTTAGGTGCATTTATATTCATTTAGTTCATCTACAAATTAAAAGAGAGAAACTTATCTCTCTTTTAAAAAATCGTTTGATAAATTAATGCTACTG
>OCVT010001202.1_pt1 | contig 11042 bp, 10 predicted proteins | sample 1539111 | NCBI WGS metagenome assembly OCVT01 (sample SAMEA3991482, study PRJEB22521) | metagenome | biome: anthropogenic terrestrial biome; feature: sewage plant; material: raw primary sludge | place: Sweden | collected 2012-09-26 | reverse complement strand
TAATGGTGAAAGTCACGCGTGCCATGAGTCCGCATCTGGTGGAAGGTGAGTTGGTAGAGGTTTTAGGGTAATTTATTACTAATCAATTTCTGCTAAAGGAAAAGACGAGTTTATGGCTCGTCTTTTTTATTTAAGTTTATTTAAGCCAAGATGGATAAAAGATTTTTTGCCCAATGACTCATTAAACCCTTTTAAGAGTTTTTGCTCGACTTGGCATAGTTTATTGTCATTCATATATTGTTTATTGAAATCCATAATATCTCGCCACGACATATTATAAATTTGCATTTCTCTTGCTATATCGATCACGTCCTCTCTTAAGAGCTGATGAAACTTTCTTTCATTCTTTTGGCAAAAATTAATTTCCTCATCAATTAGCATGGTTTTTTCATATTTGTCATGTTTGCCAGAAATAAAAATCAAAACCAGCTTGGTATCTTTATCAACAAATTCTTTAGCAATCAAAGATTTAAGCATAAATGCGTATTTTAGAATTTGGTCTTTATTTTTGCTGCCATTGAGCTTTAATTCATTGGCTATTAAGACTTTCTCTGTATGATTATAAGCAAGGTTATCCATTCCCATTTCAAATAATTCTGTGCTAAACGTGAACAAATTGCTATTACCATGAGTAGACCACTCACCGCCTTTATTAAACTGGGTAAACTGGCTATATAAGCTATCCATATAGTTATCACTCGCCAAACTTAGGAATATGTCGAATTCTTTGTTGAGATAGTCTTCTGAGAAATAAACTAAACGTCTAACTGCTTCTCTAGCATTACAAATGCCCTTATTTTTTAAGGCGTAAGTTTCGGCTTGCTCCGCCATATCCATTTGCAAAGCCAGTTTTGTGTTAACTATTTTTTCAATCTGCTCAAAAGTTTTATCTTGCATAGCTGGGTCAAGCGACCACTCAATGATTTGTCGCACATATTGTTTTTTGGATACGCCCAAAACACTTTGCGGATTCCATACCAAGAAATCTGCAAGATTTGATAAGCCCATTGTCCAGCTAATATCTTCTTTTAGATGAGTCATTTGTCCAAAAATATTGCGAAATCTCGCAGAAGCACTCGTCATAATATTTCCTTAAATTTCTTTTTCTTTTGTTACTCGCAGCACTTCTTCCAATGTGGTTTTGCCTGCCAATACTTTTTTGAGTCCATCGGCACGAATTGACGGTGTCTTACTCCGCGCATACGCTTCTAACTCAAACTCCGCCGTTTGGCTATGAATCAGTTGTCGCAGTTTGTCATCGACAGGCACCACTTCATAAATCGCAGTACGTCCTCGAAATCCTGATTGATTGCACTTCTCGCAGCCCACAGGTTTTGGCAGTTTAATCTCCCCGATTTCGCCTATTTCAGTAAAAATCTGCGTTTGGTAGGCATCGGCAAGTGTCCATGTATGGCAATGCGGACACAAGGTGCGCACGAGTCGCTGTGCTACCACGCCAATGAGGCTCGATGACAACAAAAACGGCTCAACCCCCATATCTTGTAGTCGCGTCACCGCACCAATCGCGGTGTTGGTATGCAGGGTCGAGAGTACCAAGTGACCGGTGAGTGACGCTTGCACCGCAATTTCTGCGGTCTCTAAATCGCGAACCTCCCCCACCATCACCACATCAGGGTCTTGGCGTAGCATGGCTCGCAGGCTACGGGCAAAGGTCATATCCACTTTATTATTGACTTGGGTTTGCCCGATACCATCTAGCTGAAATTCAATCGGGTCTTCAGCGGTCAAAATATTACGGGTGTTATCGTTCAAATCCGTCAAAGCCGCATACAGCGTCGTAGTTTTGCCCGAACCTGTCGGACCTGTGACAAGAATAATGCCATGCGGGCGATGGATTAAGCGTTTAAGCTCGCTATAATCATTGTCTGACAACCCCAAATAGGTCATATTTAACCGACCCGCTTGTTTATCCAAAAGCCGCATCACCACACGCTCACCAAAATTTGATGGCAAAGTTGATACCCGCACATCCACCTCTCTCCCAGCAAGACGTAATGAGATGCGTCCATCTTGCGGCACCCGTTTTTCAGCGATATCGAGTTTTGCCATCACCTTAATACGCGACACCAGTAGTGGTGACAGCTCCCGTTTTGGACTGACGATTTCTTTGAGTATCCCATCTACCCGAAAGCGCACCGATAGCCGTTTTTCAAAGGTTTCGATGTGAATATCTGAGGCGTTTAGGCGGATGGCTTCGGACAGTAGCGCGTTGATTAGCCGAATAATCGGTGCGTCATCTTCTTGGTCCATCAAGTCTTCCGTCTCAGGGACACTGTCAGCAAGACTCATCAAGTCGGGATGGTCTTCAAGCCCAGCGGCAATATGCTGAGATTCCCCGGTGTTGCCTGCATAGACAGCGGCTAACTGCTTTTCAAAATCGTCACTTTGCGCCATGGCAAAATTCAATGGCAGTAGCACCCCTGCTTGACTGGCAAAACGGTTGGCTTCGTTGATGGCTTCCATAGGGGTGTCAGCCGTCATCAACAACGTCGGCGGGTCAGTCAAATCTTGCGAGTATTGCAACAGCAGTTGATGACGTTTAGCAAAACTATAGGGCAAGGCAATCGGATTTAGCATAGGGATTATCGAATGAAATAAGCCAAGAAAAGATGCGTTCCATTGTAGCTTATCAACAAGACAAATCCTACCAAGGCGCACAAAAAGACCCTGAGACAAGCTATATTTTGTTATACTAAAGCATTTTTTACTGATTGATAACCATGACAATCAAAATCTAAAAAGGGATGACAATGACCCAAACCACTTCAACTCAAAATCCTGAAACCCAAAATCTTTCAATCCAAAATACGCTAACAGCCCCAAACGACCCGCTACACATCGGTTCGCGCACGTTTACCTCTCGTTTGCTCGTCGGTACTGGCAAATATACAGATTTGGCACAAACAGGCGAAGCCATTGCTGCTAGCGGCACGCAAATCGTCACTGTCGCCATTCGACGCGTAAATATCGGGCAGAAAAAAGATGAACCCAATCTACTTGATGTGATTTCTCCCGAAAAATACACCATTCTACCTAACACCGCTGGCTGTTTTGACGCGGCTAGCGCCGTTCGTACCTGTCAGTTAGCGCGTGAATTGTTGGATGGGCACAACCTTGTCAAACTTGAAGTATTGGGCGATGAAAAAAACTTGTATCCTAATGTCATCGAAACCGTGAAAGCCGCTAAGACACTGATTGATGATGGCTTTGATGTGATGGTGTACACCTCAGATGACCCAATTGTTGCCAAAGAACTAGAGAGCATGGGCTGTGTGGCGATTATGCCATTGGGCAGTTTGATTGGCTCAGGCTTAGGGCTATTGAATCGCCATACTTTAAGTCTCATCATTGAGCAGACCCAAGTGCCTGTCTTGGTGGATGCAGGCGTGGGTACCGCCAGTGATGCCGCCATTGCCTTGGAATTGGGCTGTGATGGTGTACTGATGAACACCGCGATTGCCCATGCGCAAAACCCTGTATTGATGGCGTCTGCCATGAAACATGCGGTAATGGCTGGACGTGAAGCCTTCTTGGCAGGTCGTATGCCAGCGCGGTATATGGCACAAGCTAGTTCGCCACAGACTGGCTATTTTTTCCGCTAATTTTTTATTGATTGATAAGGACATCCCATGCGTCTGCTCACCGCCATTGACCAGTTATTTATCTTACTTGAAAATCGCAATCAGCCGATGCACATTGGTGGGCTGTTCTTGTTTGAGATTCCCGATGGCGCAAGCGATACTTTTGTCAGTGATTTGGTGCAGCAGATGGTCACGCAAAAAACGCCGCCGAGTTTTCCGTTTAACCAAGTGTTGTATCACCTAGCATGGTGGAAAACCGATGAAAACTTTGAAGTCGACCATCATTTTCGCCATATCGCCCTGCCCAAACCGGCACGTATCCGTGAGCTATTGACTTACGTGTCCCAAGAGCACAGCAAATTACTCAATCGTGCCAAACCGATGTGGGAATGTCACATCATCGAGGGGATTGAAGACAATCGTTTTGCGTTGTATTTTAAGATTCATCATTCTATGGTCGATGGGATAGCGGCGATTCGTTTGGTCAAAAAATCGCTATCAGAATCGCCAACCGAGCGGATTAGCTTGCCAATTTGGTCGCTAATGACCCGTCATCGTCACCAACTCGATGCGTTGATACCAGAAGATAAATCCCTTCTGCGTGTCGTCAAAGAGCAAGCGCTGGCTATCCCACCTGCTATCAAAGCCTTAGGTAAAAATGTGGTAGAGCGATTTCACAAAGACTACATTACCACCACCCAAGCGCCAGATAGCCCCCTCAACCAACCGATATCAAGCTCACGGCGCATCTCTGCCCAATCTTATGAGCTTATTCGTTTTCAAACCATCGCCAAACATTACGCCGTGACCGTCAATGATGTGATTTTGGCGATTTGTTCGGGCGCGTTACGCCGTTATTTGCTCGATATCAATGGCTTACCCAAAAAACCTTTGATTGCTTTTGTACCCTTATCACTGCGCGATGACAACGATAGCGCAAGCCAACACGTTGGTAATCAAATTACCTTTATTTTAGCCAATCTTGCCACCCACCTTGCCGACCCTGTGGCACGGTTAAAGACGATTAATGGCAGCACCAAAAATAGTAAAAAACGCTTTTCACGGATGAAGCAAGCCTCATCGATTATTTATAGTGGGGTTGCTTATAGCCGTTCAGGATTGCAGGTACTTACGGGTCTGTTTCCCGATTATCGTGGTTTTAACTTGATTATCTCAAATGTACCAGGCTCGCATCAGCCTTTGTATTGGCAAGGGGCAAAACTGCAGGCGCTTTATCCTGTCTCGATTGTGCTCAATGACCAAGCGATGAATATCACCTTGTGTACTTACGTGGATAAAATCGAGTTTTGTATCGTCACCTGTAGCCAAATATTGCCCCATAGCCAACGGTTACTCGCCTATATGGAAGAGGAACTCAAGCAATTTGAATCACTCATGAGCAATTAGGCTTTGCCAAACTTTTATAATAAAAAACGGCAGTGACTGCCGTTTTTTAATGAAATAAACTTTATCTTATCTTCAGTGATTTAAGATTTTTGACAAGAAATCTCTCGCACGCTCGCTACGTGCACCGGCGAAGAATTCTTCACGGCTACAGTTTTCAACGATATGACCTTGATCCATAAAAATGATCCGGCTGGCGACTTGGCGCGCAAAGCCCATTTCGTGCGTCACACACATCATGGTCATGCCCTCATTAGCAAGCTCAATCATCACCTCAAGCACCTCTTGAATCATCTCAGGGTCAAGCGCGGAAGTTGGCTCGTCAAATAGCATTGCAATCGGGTCCATACTGAGCGCACGCGCAATTGCTACCCGTTGCTGCTGACCGCCTGACAACTCGGCAGGGTATTTTTTGGCATGCGCTGACAAGCCCACGCGGTCAAGATAACCCAAGCCTTTTTTCTGCGCTTCAGACTGACTACGACCCAGTACCTTGATTTGTGCCAAGGTCAAGTTTTCTAAGATGGATAAATGCGGAAACAGTTCAAAATGCTGAAATACCATCCCTACACGGCTACGTAGTTTTGGTAAGTCGGTTGCTTTGGCGCCGACCGACATGCCATCAATCAAGATTTCACCTTGTTGAAAGGCTTCAAGCCCATTGACGGTTTTGATTAAAGTTGATTTGCCGCTACCTGATGGACCACAGATGACAGTCACATCGCCTTTGTGCACATGCGCGGTACAGTCGGTCAATACTTGAAAGTCGCCATACCATTTACTGATTTTGTTGACATTAATCATCATATCGGGACTGGCGTGTCCACTGTTTGATACCAAGCCACCAAATTCGTTGAGCCAGGTGGTTTCATCAATTTTAGTAACTACTGACATGTTATTTTCCTTTATTCAATATTGATTAAGCCATGCGAAAGCGTTTGCGTAGGTGGTTGACAGCGGTCGATGCGGTGAGACTGACCACAAAATAAAACGCCCCTGCCAGCAAGATATAAGGGGTTAATAAACCCATCAAGTCACCGCGCACGTATGAGGCTCGGAAGAAATCCACCAAGCCAATCGCAAACACCAAGGTGGTATCTTGAAACAAAATAATCGACTGTTGTAAAAGTAGCGGAAACATCTTGCGAAACGCTTGTGGCAAAATAATAAAGCGCATGGTCTGACCATAAGTCATACCCAAGGCTTTAGCAGCATTGACCTGTCCTTTGCCAATTGACTGGATACCCGCACGTACAATCTCAGAAAAATACGCCGCTTCAAACACCATAAATGCCACCACGCACGAAGTGAACGCGGTATCCAACGTCAAATACGTGCCCGTCACCAAGTTATACACCATTGGTACAGCAAAATAAAACCAAAGCAATACCAGTAGCAACGGCACTGAGCGGAAAAAGTTGACATACAGCTTGGCAGGCACGGCTAAAATACGAATGCCTGACAACCGCATCAAGGCTAAAATCGTACCCAACGTCAAACCGCCAATGATAGCTAAAAACAACACTTTGAAGGTGATCCATAAGCCACCCATCAACCCTGGCATTGCGGCTTGTAATTCCATCATATTCATGCGCCACCCCCATCGATTTGACCTTTGATGCGTAATTTTTTCTCAAGCCAAGTCATAAAATAAATCAACACCAAATTAAACAATAAATAAATAATCGTGGTAAAGGTATACACTTCGATATTGTTTTGGGTATATTCACTGATAGTTTTGGTTTGGCTAATCAGCTCAGTAACCCCGACCAATGAAGCGACCGAGGCATTCTTAAAACAGTTGGTAAGCTCAGAGCTCATCGGTGGTAAAATCACCCGAAACGCCTGTGGCAATACGATATGGCGATACGTCTGTGGCAAGGTGAAACCGAGCGCATAGGCAGCATTGGTTTGCCCTTTTGGCAACGATTCAATGCCCGTACGCACTTGCTCAACGATACGCGCCGCAGTAAATAACCCAAGACCTATACTTGCCGAAACAACCGCCGAGGTATTTGGGTCTAACTCTTGAAACCACCATTTTTGTAAGGCAGGTGTCAGCCAAGTAGGTGCCACATAAAACCAAAAGAATAACTGTATTAATAACGGAATGTTACGAAAAAAACTCACATAAGCCGTACCAATCGCTCTGGCAGTTTTGTTTGGTAAAGTACGCATAATACCTAAAATCGTACCGATAATTAAGGCAATCAGCCAGCCACTCCCCCCAATGACCAACAGCCATTTAAAGCCTGTCAATAGCCACTGCCAGTAGACTTCGTTGCCTACGCCTGTTGGTTGCAGCAACACGCCCCAATTCCAACTATAATTCATTGCCACCCCCAAAATCCTGTCTAGCAAATTGATTTACCCAAAAACTAAAACTGACGTAACCACAATTGATAGGTGATGACGTCAGTTTTATGTTGGATAGTAACCTTCCTAACCTAGTTTGTTGTTATTCCATCAAACTCAACTCATCAAACTAGGGTTTTGCTGCACTTGCAATTGCATTGCTTGCAGATGCCACAGCGGTTGCCACATTACTAGCGCCCGTTGCTACTGCATTGACGGTAGCAGATGCGGCTGCATTAGCGGCGTCTTTTGGTTGCGCGCCATCATGTGGGTTTGCTAACAAGGCTTTTAAGTTGTCAGACATTTGGAAGTTCATGTTGATGTTTTTTGGTGGAATCGGTGACATGAACCATTTTTTGTAGATGTCGTTGATTTCACCTGATGAATAAGTCGCAACCAACGCATCATCGACTACTTTTTTGAATTCACTATCGCCTTTACGCATCATACAGCCGTAAATTTCATACGATTGTGGGGTACCAACAATGACCCATTTGTTTGGATCTTTGGCTTTGGCTTTTTCACCTGCAAGCAGTACGTCATCCATCATGAAGGCTGCCGCACGACCGCTTTCTAACATCAAGAAAGATTCGCCGTGGTCTTTGGCAGAAACGATGTTAATGCCCATTTTTTTGTCATCGTTGAGTTTTTTGATAAAACGCTCAGAGGTAGTACCTGCGGTAGTCACTAAGGTTTTGCCTTTTAAATCCGCAAAATCTTTGATGCCTGAATCTTTAGCCGTTAATAAGCGAGTACCAATCTCAAAGAAGCCGTTTGAGAAAGCCACTTGTTTTTGGCGCTCTTCATTGTTGGTGGTTGAACCACACTCTAAGTCAACCGTACCATTTTGTACCAATGGGATACGGGTTTGTGAGGTTACTAGGTTGTAACGCACTTTAAGGTCTGGCATATTCAATTGTTTTTTGACTGCGTCAACAATTTTTAATTGGAGGTCATGGGCATAACCCACCGGTTGGTTTGGCGTACCTGCGATATAAGAAAATGGAATTGAGGAATCACGGTAACCCAGTACGATTTCCCCTGATTTTTTAATTTTATCGAGCGTTTTTTCACCAGTCGCCGCTGCCGCTGGCTGGCTACCTTCAGTCCCTGCCGCTTTGTTGTCGCTGGCTTTGTTACAACCTGCAAGACCTAATGCCATAATAGCAACGGTTGCTAAGGCGATTGGCTTTTTAGAGATTAAAATCATCCTATGATCCTTGTCGTATGATACGTTCTTAGTTAATCTTTTCGCTATATGGCTGTCAATGCCAAATCGAGTGAAAAGACTCCCCCCATCTCTTTGTGTTTATCCTTCCTTGTCCTTCATCATCCCTCATTGCACCTATTAAAATCTGGCAAAACCTTGGACAATGACTGATAAAAAATAGTTTAGGATACTCAAAAGATTTAAAATGTGTGTTTATAGTAATTTACTTTTCTGTGTTGTGACAATAGATTTACAAAAAATATTTTTTTCGTCATCGATAATTTTTTTACCATTTTTTTGCTATTTTCTATTTTATCCCCATTTATAGCTCAATAAATTGATTAAAACTCACTTAAGATAGGTTATTTATGACAACAGCGACTCAAGCACTTCACGATTTTGATATGCGCCAACGTTTTTATTTTGAGAAAAGCCCGGTACGCGGTGACGTGGTACGCATCAACGACAGCCTGCAGACGATATTGCAGCAAAAAGATTACCCAGTTGCCCTGCAAAAACTACTGGGGGAAATGTTGGTTGCGGCAAGCTTGCTGATTGGTACCTTAAAAATTGAAGGTCGTCTATCCATTCAATTGCAAAATTCAGGTGCAGCCGCGGATACTGAAGAGGACAGCTTAACTTGGGCGATGGCAGAGTGCGACCACCAAGGTCACATCCGCGGTCTTGCAGAGTGGACAGGCACGTGGCAATCTGCGCAAACGGCGAATGATGCCTTTGCCAAACTCGGTAAAGTCGGTGAAGGGGTATTATTTATTAATATCCAACCTGATGCCACGTATGGCACACAAGCAGAAGGCTATCAAGGCATCGTTGAGCGTGTGGCGGATAACTTAGCGGATTGTTTGGCACACTATCAGCAGCAATCCGTACAGATTCCTACTTTAATCAACTTGGCTTGTGATGGTGAACAAGCGGGCGGTATCGTGCTGCAGTTGCTACCACGTACCACAGAAGAAGAGTATGAGACGGTGGACAATGACTTGTTCCCTCGCTTAAAAATCTTAACCAAAACGCTAAAAGCTGAAGAATTAACCACTTTGCCAGCCGATGAAATTTTATATCGCTTGTATCATGAAGAAGACGTGGTGACGGCTGAACCTATGCCGTTGACCTTTGCTTGTACTTGCTCACAGCAGAAAAGTGAATCAGCAATTTTTCAGTTGGGCAAACCAGCTGCATTAGAAATCGCTAATGAGCATGGGGGCGCGGTGGCGTTAGATTGTGGTTTCTGCGGGCATGTTTACCGTTTTAATCACAAAAATATTGAAATGATTTTTGCTTAATTTAAAGGCTTGCATAGCTACTTTTACATCATTTAAAATTGCGCAATATTGGTTACGCTTCTAGTCAATGTGATAGCCAAAACTAATACCAAAGTTACAAGTAAACTTTGGTATTTTTCTGAATTTTTGGTAAGTTATAAGTATCAGGTTAGATAAGTTAAATTAAGCTTGATAATTTTCAGATTAAAAAATTAATTACAACCGAAAATAATATAATAGAAAATAAGGATATCGTTATGTCAGTGGCAAAAAATATTGAAATTAGTAGCAGCTCAGCGGTAAGTTTTGAAGACGCGATCAAAAAAGGGATTGCACAAGTCAACAAAACGGTTAATAACGTGGAAGGTGCTTGGATTAAAGAGCAAAAAGTACGTATTAGCGATGGTAATATCACTAGCTATAACGTGATGATGATTGTTAGCTTTGTAATTGAAGATGACAGCACTGATTTAAAATAAAGATTTTATTTATCCATAAAAAAACCCCGCCTAGGCTGGGGTTTTTTGTTGGTTGCCATTATTCTTCCACCCATTTGCCTTTACGATAAACCAAGGCAAACTTAGTCGCTTTGCCGTCTTTTTCTGAGCCGATATATTGCTCTGCATTTTTACGACTCCAACGCAAAATCGTAGGATTGCCCTCATTGTCGGTATCTGGTGCGCTAAATAAATACTGGAATTTATCTTCCAACTGATCTTGTATCGCGCGTAACTCTGACAGTTTTGGTGGGCGCGTCTCGCGCACTTTGGGAAATTTTGACGCTGCCAAGAATAACCCTGCTGCCCCTTCACGCAAAATGTAATGGTCATCAAATTTTTGCGACTTGAGTTCTGGCATAGGGATTGCGGTCATGCGTGGTGGCGCTGCATCGCCATTTTTGAGCACTTTACGGGTATTATCGCACTGCTGACAGGCAAAATAGGCACCAAAACGCCCAGTTTTAAGCACCATTTGCCCATCGCATTTATCACAGGGTATGGTAGGCACATCATCATTGCCTGCGGTTTCAAAGACGCCTTTTTCTAATAGATAGCCATCACAGTCAGGATTGTTACCACACACATGGAGTTTTAACCCGCCATCGACGATGTACCCATCCATCGCGGTATGGCATTTCGGGCAGCGTTTTTTCTCAAGTAGCGCTTGGATTTCGTCGTTGTTGTCCGC
>OCVT010001199.1_pt1 | contig 11074 bp, 13 predicted proteins | sample 1539111 | NCBI WGS metagenome assembly OCVT01 (sample SAMEA3991482, study PRJEB22521) | metagenome | biome: anthropogenic terrestrial biome; feature: sewage plant; material: raw primary sludge | place: Sweden | collected 2012-09-26 | reverse complement strand
ACATAAGCATCGAATATTTGTCCGTTGAAAAATATTCCGTGTTTGATTTCTATTGTATTATTTTTGATATGGGATTTGATAATCTGTATATCATTTTCAAGAACGGTTAATCTTTGTTCTGTAATTTTATGAGTATTAATAACATAACCATTTTGAATATAATTTTTAAGTACAGAGCTTGCCCATTGTCTAAAATGGATAGCTTTAGTAGAACTTGTTCTATAACCTACTGCTAAAACAATATCTAAATTATAATACTTAATATCTCTTGTTTGTGTTTTATCTGATAGTGAACCATGTTTTGTGGTATGTGCAAAATTTGCACATACCACTTTTTCATCTAATTCATTATCTTTAAAAATATTTTTAATATGTTTTGATACAACACTTCTATCTATATCAAAAACTTTTGCAATATCATTGATACTAGCCCAAATAGTATCCTTATCAGCAGATATTTTTAACTCTATCTCACCATTTTCATAGACAACTATATCTGATATTGTTTCCATGTTTAATACTCCTAAATTTTATACATACAAAACAATAACATAAAATTTTATTTTTCTTAAAAAATATAACAAATTGCAATATAAAATCACACAAACCCAATTTTCTTAATCCCTTCTTTTGCTTCATCTTGAATATTTTGCATATTAGAAACCACATGGCACCACTTTTTGCAAAAGTTCTCTTGTATCTTTATCATTTGTTTCTAGTTTTTCAAGTCGTTTGATGATATCAAAGTATGGTACAGATTGATTTTTTAGTCTCACAAAAGTTCGCATAATTGTTAAACTCACATCTGTTGCAACTTTACTTTTCAAAACTGTTGAAAGCATATAAACTCCATGCTCTGTAAAAACTTTCACTTTTGATGGATTAAATTTAAGCTTTTGTAGGTTATCACATTTTGTGATAAGCTCATTTTTTTAACTCTCAGTCAATTCAAACATCAAATCACTTGGAAATTTTTCTATATTTCTTTTCACAGCTTGATTTAATGCTCGTGTTTCTACTTGATAAAGTTCTGCTAAGTCTTTATCAATCATCACTTGAATACCTCTTATGATAAAAATTTTATCATCAAGAGCAATATTATTTAGAATTTGATTTGTTTTTTCCATTTTATTTACCTTACAATTTAATTCCAAAAACAATAACATAAAATTTTATTTTTATTTAAAAACATAACAAATTGCAATATTTATAAAAGAAAAAAAACTCTGAACTTAAAGCCCAAAGATTTCAAAATGATTATATAAAATTATTAAATATTTCTTGTAAAAATTTTATGCTACAATAAAGAACTAAGATTTATACAAAAGGAGAGTTTGATTATGCAAAGAGAAGTTGTAATAGACAAGTTAAAAAGTGTTAAATCAAAATACCAACAAGATGGTTTTAATATAATTGCACTTTTTGGTTCATACGCTACAAACTCCCAAAATAACTCAAGTGATATAGACTTACTTTATGAAGTAGACAACTCTTTTTTAGAAAAATACAAAGGCTTTAAATCTGTCTCAAAAGTGCTACAGATACAAGAAGAACTGTCGTCATTATTTCATACTAAAGTTGATTTAACCTCTCCATCGGGACTCAATCAAAGAATCAAAGAGGAAATAATATCGAAGGCTATTTATGTCTAAAGACATTCAAAGAATCACAACTATAATAGAAAAAATTACCCATATTCAAAATATTGTTTTAAAATTTGATGGGAAAGTATCAAAAGCTTTAAAAGATGCAGAAGTGTTCCGTCCAGCTATTTTGATGCATCTTGTTGCTATTGCAGAACAATTTGATAAATTAAAAAAAGTAGATTCATCACTTATTAAATATTTCTCATCAGATGATTTAAAAGGTGTTTATGATATTCGAACATTTATAGCTCATGACTACGATGGCGTTAATTTATCTATAATCGAAACCGCAATAAGATATGGACTACCTGAATTATTGAAGTTGTGCAATGATATTTTAATTTCTAGTATGAAATCTTAATAACTAAAATCACACAAATCAATCTCTTTAATCTCCTCTTTTAGTTCTATATTTTTATATTGAAAGTTATATTTTTGAAAGTCTAAATTCAACTGTTTTGAGATACTTTGAGTATATATTTTTATTTGAGATTTTAAGTACTGATGTTGCCCATTGTCTAAATTTTATTGCTTTTGATGAAAAGGATATAATATTAATTGTAGAATTAATAAAACTAAAAAGAACCACTAATGAAAAATAGCATAACAAACAGATATGACAAAAACTCAAATAATGAACTTGTAATAAATATTTCAGCAGCAAAAGTTGAAGATTTATTTGAAGATTATGATAAAAAATCCACTTTTATAAAAAAAGATTTAAAAGAATCTTTAGAAAAATATTTGATTCAAAGTGTTGAAGAAATAGGAAATCATCCTTTTATGATTAAATTTTATTTTGATGAAATATCAAATGAAGAATCAAATAAAAAAGTGCGAAATAGTATAAAAGATTATTTTGAATATTTACAATATTGGGAACAAAGAAAGATGAAAGAACAGATAAAAAACTCTTTTATTTTTCTTATTATTGGTTTTGTTTTTGTCTCAATATCTTTTAATTTAGCCGAAAACGAGGAGTTTTATCTCAGACTTATTTCCGAGGGTGCTATGGTTGGAGGTTGGGTTTCTCTTTGGGAAGCTTTAGCAACAGTATTGATTAAATGGTTGCCATTAAGAAATAAATTAAAAATAGAATTTAACTAAATCGCTCTTCTTAAATTATGAAATAATAGAAACAATTATCTGTTAGTTGAAAAATGTTAGAATAAATAAAAATTCAAAAATAAGAATACCTATGATACAACAAGCAAAAAAAGAAAATATTACAAACCTTTCACTACTTATTTTAAATGCCATTGGAACAATAGCAAATACCCTAACGGGAGAAAATGAAAGAAATAAAATCTTAGAAACATTAGATTTATACATATCAATGGATATAAATAGAATAAGTTACAATAATATTTACACTTATAAAATAGAAAATGAATTAGCAGGATTGATAATAGCTTATAATTCAAATAAGATAAAAGAACTTGATGCTCCTATTTTAAATCATCTAAAATCAAAAAATATGTTTTTAAAAAGCTTTGATAAAGAGTGTTTTAAAGATGAATTTTATATTGATACAGTAAGTGTTTTTGAAAAGTTTCAAGGAAATGGAATAGCAAAAGAGTTATTTATTTTTATTGAAAAAAAAGCAAAAGATTTAGGCTTCAAAAAAATATCTCTTTTAGTTGATTTTGAAAACCAAAAAGCTTTGAAACTTTATGAAAAAATAGGCTTTAGAAAAAATAGTATTTTAAATGTATCAAAACATAATTATCACCATATGATAAAAATGCTTTGATAAAAAATCTAAATAAAAATCAAAAACTATTTGAATTTAATAAAAGTAATAATCCTAATATAAACATAAAAATTGGTGCAAGAATTTCTAAGATATTTTTAATTTTTTCCGATTTTTCTGATACTTTTCCTAAAGAAACTCCCAAAAATGAAGAAGCAAAAATAATTATAGCCATACCAAGACTAATGGCAATACTAGCTAATAACACAGAAAAATATGTTTTTAATAAAAATGCATAAACAAATAATAAAACAGTCCCCGGGCATGGAATAATCCCTGCTGTTAATACAAAAAGTAAATCTTGTTTTTTTCTAGCTTTTGTATCAATGATTGGTTTATTTGCACTTGTTTTTACAAAATTCATAGTAGATGAATTTGTAGAAAAACTTGTACTTTTCAAATCAATATTACAAGAACAACATGAATATGATTTTTTATTTAACTTTCTATATAAAATATATAAAGCCAAAAACATAATAATAACAGCAGATAAGGCTGTAATATAAGAAATAGAATCTTCCATAAATCTATTTAAAACACTTTGAAGTACAAATACAGAAACTAACACTAAAATTAATGCCCCAATAATATGTACAAAAGCCGTTGCAAGAGAAATTACAAAAGCTTGTACATATGAACTTTTTTGAGCAGAAAAATATGAAAATGCCAATGCTTTACCATGACCTGGTCCAAGAGCGTGTAAAACTCCATATAAAAACGAAGCTATCAAAAGAAAAAATAGTGCAAATTTATCTTCACCTTTTTCTATATCAACTAAATATTTTTTTATATTTTGAGTAAATTTATTTAATAGATTTTCATCTTTGATTTTTGATTCTTCAAGCTTTGTTTCTTCTACAACTTGTTTTGGTTCTGGATTTTTTATTTTTTCATCAATAATCTTTTCTACTTTTATTTCTTCTTTTTCTTGCTCTTGAAAAATAGGTAAAGAAGAATCATTTATAGTAAAAGAAACATCATTTATATTTGTTTGTTTTGTGATTTTATAGGGAATATTAAGTAACTGTTTTTTCTCATCAAAGATTATAAAAAAGTAGTTTTCATTATCAAATATATATATATATTTAAAATATTTTTATCATAAAGTTTGTAATTTAAATCAATATTATATTCAAAACTCAAAATAGAATCTTTGTAATTCATTTTATAATTTTTTATTGTAAAGGGATTTGATTTTTCATTTATTTGTTTATCATAAGATATTTTTGTTAAGAAGTTTTTGGGTTTTAAATAGGCTATTAAAGCATCTTCGATTAGTTTTAATTCTTTTTCATTAAAACTAGCATTCAAATCCAAATCATATAATTGGAATAACTCTTTTGTAAACTCAGGGGCAAAACTCCAATTCACATAAAGTGTTTTTATATGTGTTTTATCGGCTTTTATGGAAGTTGTTACATGGGTTTTTGGTGTATAAACAGAACATAAAGAGCAGGCAAAAACCATGCTCTTTAAAAGTAAAAATAGAAATAAATATTTTATCATTTATAACTGTTTGCTATTTCATTTGAAACTTTTTGCAAATTTTCATTCCAATTATCTGATAATGGGTCAATTGCAACTACATTTGCACCAATATTTTTAGAAATTGCTTGTGCGCTTTTTTGTGAAAATTGAGGAGATACAAAAACGATTTTTATATCATGTTTTTTTGATTCTTCAATTAATTCTACTAATTCATTTGGTTTTGGTTCTTTTCCTTCTATTTCAATAGAAATTTGTTCTAAGTCATATCTTTTTGCAAAATATCCCCAAGAAGGATGAAACACCATAAATGCTTTATCTTTATGTGGTGCTAAAATAGTTTTTATATTTGAATCTAAAGTTTCAAGTTCTTTTATAAACTCTTCATAATTTGTTTTATAAAAATCACTATTTGCTGAATCGATTTTAATCATAGCTTCATAAATATTTTTTGCTTGAATTTTCACAAGAACTGGGTCAAGCCAAATATGTGGGTCTAAACCTGAATGGTCGTGTTCTTCGTCTTTTTCATCTTTTTTGTGGTCGTGTTGGGCAACTTCCTCATGCTCATGTTTTGCCATTTCGATTTTTTCAACACCAATTGTTGTATCTACAAACAAAGTATTTTTTGCATTTTGTTTAAATTTTTCAATCCAATTTTTTTCAGTCGCATCACCAATTAAAAAATAAACTTTTGAAGCAACTAAAGATCTCATTTGAGATGGTTTTGGCTCAAAATTATGTGGAGAAGCACCTGGTTTTACCATAACATTTATAGTAAATTTATCTTTTACTATTTTTTCAACAAAATATTTTTGAGGTAAAATATTTACTGTTAATTCTTGTGTTGAAGCATTTAAAAATGAAAACATAACAATAAATAAAAATATAATTTTTTTCATAAAATTCCTTTATTCTTGCAACAAAGTTGCAGTTTTGCGAATTTTAATTAAATTTCTCTTTAATGCAACTTAGTCGTAAAAATAAAAAGTAAGTTTAAAATTAAATTGCTATAATATTTACCATGGATAAAATAAATAACTTAACAAACATTACAAATATCAAACTAACAAGCGCTAGAAAATCTATCTTGGAGCTTTTGATAAATTCAAATAAACCTTTGTCGTATGAAGATATGAAAGACAATATTTCTATGGATAAAGCAACTTTTTATAGAAATATAACAATTTTTGAAGAAGAATCTCTTATAAGTTCATTTGAATCAAATGATAAAAAAAGATATTTTGAAATTTCAAAAACTCCTCATTCACACTTTATTTGTTCATCATGTTCAAAAATTGAGTGCATTCACAAAAAAATTGATTTTAACTTACCTGAGTATAAAATTGAAAATATAATAATAAAAGGTATTTGTAAATATTGTTTAAATAAAAAGGAAGAAAATGCTTAAAAAGTTTTTAATTATTGAGGATTTTATCTCAAAAGAAGCACTTAGTGGGATATTACTATTTCTAGCAACAATTGCTGCTGTGATTGTTGCAAATTCGGCTTTAGGACAAAGTTATCATGATTTATGGCAAATGCCATTAGGAATTACACTTGGTGATAAAACAATGTCTATGAGTTTAACATATTGGATTGATGATGGGCTTATGGCTTTGTTTTTTCTAATGGTTGGTCTTGAAATCAAAAGAGAAATGGTAATAGGTGAACTTTCTTCAGTAGCAAAAGCTTCATTTCCAATAGTTGCAGCAATTGGTGGAATGGTAGTTCCAGCTCTTATTTATGTGGCTTTAAATACTGATAATCCTTTAGGATTTGGTATTCCAATGGCAACTGATATTGCTTTTGCTCTTGGTATTTTAATGCTTTTAGGAACTAGAGTAAACCCAGCTTTAAAACTATTTTTAGTGGCCCTTGCTGTTGTTGATGACTTGGGAGCTGTTTTAGTTGTTGCTACTGTTTATACAAGTGAAATAAAAGCTGAATACTTTATTCATGCGGGTGTTACTTATGCTCTTATTTGGTTATTAAACTATTTGGGTGTAAAAAAGATTTTACCTTATTTGATTTTAGGTATTTTTTTATGGATATTTATCCATGAAATTGGGATTCATGCAACAATCGCTGGGGTTTTATTAGCTTTTGCAATTCCTATTAGTTCAAAAATAAATGAAGATAAATTTATTGAAAAAACAAGAAATTCAGTAAATGAATTTGAGAAACACATGGATCCAATTCCTGTTTTAAATCACCATCAAATAGATGCCCTTGAAGATATTGCCTATGGATACGATAAGGTTCAAAATCCACTAGTAAGACTTGAACATAATTTACATGGTTTATCTGCATTTTTTATCATGCCTTTATTTGCATTTTCAAATGCTGGTGTTATTATTGATTTTTCTACAATAGATGCAAATTTAATGATTGTTTTAGGTGTTGTTTTAGGATTAGTAATAGGAAAACCAATTGGTATTTTTGGATTTACTTATTTAGCTACTAAAATAGGAATTATTAAAAAACCAGATGAAATTTCATGGGGTGATGTAATTGCAGTTGGATTCCTAGGTGGAATTGGATTTACTATGTCTATTTTTATTACCCATCTTGCTTTTAGCGATGAAACAATTATAGCAGCGGTAAAATTAGGAGTATTTACAGCTTCATTTATAGCAGCAATAATTGGGGTTACTCTTATAATGTTGAAAAAGAAAAAAGCGTAAATACGCTTTTTTCAAGCCTTTTAAATACTACTTATTTTGATATAATTCCCAATGACAAAACTACTAAAAAACACTCTATTTGAAAATGTTACTCATATAAATGAAAGTTTTTCAAAACACTATCATGATACATACACAGTGGGACTTACATATGATGGAGTATTAAAAACATATAATTCAAATAAAAGTTTTGATTTTTATAAATATTCAGTTCGAATAAATAACCCAAATGAAGTACATGAAGGAATTAGTAAACACTGGTCTCACTCAAATTTTTATCCTACAATTGAATTATTATCAAATTTATATGAGCAAATATTTTTTGAAAAAAAAATACCTTTTTTTGAAAATCATATTATCAATGATAAAGTTTTATTTTTCAAACTTCATAATTTTTTTGATGCATTTTTTAAAAATGAAGATGAAATTTTGATAGAAACTTTTTTGATTGATTCATTGTCATATTTAATACTTCATTTTACAAAATATACAAAAAACTATAATGATATTTTTGATAATAAACTTATTGTAAAAAAATCATTAGAACTTATAAATGATTGTATTGATGAAAATATCAGCCTTGATACTTTAGCTTTAAATTGTAATCTTAGCAAATACCATTTTTTAAGGGTTTTCAAAAAAGAAATAGGATTAACTCCACACTCTTTTATAATAAATGAAAGATTAAATCGAGCAAATAATCTAATCAAAGAAGGAATTACAATCAGTGAAGCCAGCCTACTTGTAGGATTTAATGATCAATCACATTTTACAAGAAATTTTAAAAAATATTTTGGATATACACCTACTCTACTTCAAAAAAATAGCAATATTATTCTATAATTAATTACTTATTTTATATACAATTGTTCTATAAAAATTACAAAAAGAATAACAATGACACTAGCAAATAAAAATATATTTTATTTTATGATGGTTTTAGCCATGGCAGGATGGGGTGCATCTTGGGTAAATGCAAAAGTTTTAAGCTCTTATATAAATGAGTATGAAATGATGTTTTTAAGAAACTTTTTTACAATTATTACTTTAGCTCCAATTTTAGTAATCACTAAAAAATATTTCTATTCAAATACAAAAAGTCTTATTTTGGCTTTTATAGCAGCAATTGTTATGATTGTTTATTTAAAATTTTATTTTTTAGGTGTAAAGTTTGGAACAGCAAGTCTTGGAGGTGCTTTGGTTACTACATTAATTCCTATTAATACTTTTATTTTAATGGCTTTGTTTTTTGGTAAAAAACTTGAAAAAAAAGATATCTTTGCTCTAATTCTTGGAATGTTTGGAGTTTTAACTATTTTAAATATTTGGACTTTTTCATTTGAAGAAATATTTACAGAACATAACTTATATTTTTTAGCTGCATCTATTTTATGGCCAATATTCACAATAATTTCTTCAAAATCAACAAAAACTTCACCTTTAGTTTTTTCATTTTATATGTATGTTTTTATGACTATTTTACTTTTAATATTTTTTGTTGAACCTGTAAAAATGAATTATGCTAGTTTTGATTGGATTTTTTGGGCAAATATTTTATGTGTTGCTGTTGTTTCAACTACCTTTGCAACTTCAATTTATTTTATAGGAATTGAAAAATTAGGAACAAATGAAGTTAGTTCATTTATCTTTTTAGTACCATTTTTTGCCATTAGTTTAAGTGTAATTTTCTTAAAAGAGCACATAAGTTATTCGATTATTTTTGGTACAATCATGACTTTAATTGCTGTTAAAATACTAAACAATATTCAAATATTTAAAAAGAAAGAAAAACTTGCATAAAAATAATAAAAAGTTAAATACATTTACCCTTTCAGGGCTTATCATTGGTCCAATTTTAGGTTCAGGTGTTATTTTACTTCCTTCTATGCTTTATAATAAAATAGGAAATTATTCACTTATAATCTGGGCTATGATTTTAAGTTTAGGTTTTATTTTTGCTCTAATATTTGGAAAATTAGCTATTTTGTTTCCAGGTGATGGTGGAGTTTCCCTTGCTACAAAAGAGGCTTTAGGGAAAAAATATCAACTACTAACCTCTTTTTATCTTATTTGTGCTGTATTTTTTGGGCCTGTTGCTGTTTTATTAATTGCAGGTCAATTTATAAAACCATATTTTCCTGATATTTCTGTTGTAAATTTAGGCTTTTTTATTTATATAATTACTTACTCTTTATTACTATTTAAAATTGATTTTATTGGTAAATTAATGCTAATTGTAAGTTCAACAATTACTATAATATTTTTAATTTCAAGTATAAATATTTTACTTCAAACAAATAGTTTTTCTTTAGTAATTCCCTCTTTAGAATTATCGCAAATTGGATACTCTTTTTTATTGGCCTTTTGGGCAATTGTTGGATGGGAAGTAATTGGAAATTATTCAAATGAAGTAAAAGAAACAAAAACCCTTACAAATGCTGTTATTTTTTCTGCAATTGTAGTTTCTTTGGTTTATATTTTGATTTGTCTTGCTATTTTATTTGGAGATTTTGAAAAAAAAGCTCTTGAGAGTTTTAAGTTAATTTGGCTAATTGAACCTATTTTTAAATCATACTCAAATCTTATATTATCAAGTATTTCTTTGATTTTGTGTATTGGAACTTTGATTTTATTTGTAGGCGGAGTAGCAAGGCTTATATCATCCCTAAAACTAACAAACTACACTTCAAAACACCTAAATAATAATACACCAATTGGTGCTTTGAACTTATTATCAATGATTTATATTATTACACTTATTTTAGTTTATTTTGAAGTTTTAACACTTGATAATCTTGTAGCTTTTGCAGATGGATTTTTTATAGCAAATGCAATTATTGGGCTAATAACTGCAATTGTGATATTTGAAAATGGCTTTTTAAGATATTGTTCTATTTTATTGGCACTTATATTTTTTGCCATATTACTATTTTCAAATATTTTTATATTACTGCTTATTATTTCACTTTTTATTTTTACTTACTTTAAAAAACAAGGCATATAATACAGGTACAAAAGCTAAAGTAAATATAGTTGAAATCATCAAACCAAAGATAATTGAAATAGCCATAGGTTCCCACATAACTCCACCACTGTACCATAAAGGAACAAGACCTAAAACTGTTGTCAAAGTTGTTAGAACTATTGGTCTAAATCTGCTAAGACTTGCTTCAATAATAGCATCGTAAGAGCTAAAACCATTTTCTTCTTCTGTTTTAATTCTTTCAAGTAAAATAATTGCATTATTTATAACAATTCCTGAAAGTGAAATAATTCCTAAAAGTGTCATAAAACCAAAATATGAATTTGTAATAAATAAACCAAAAGAAACCCCAATTATTCCCAAAGGAATTGCTGTTAAAATAATCAAAGGTTTTCGTAGTGAATTAAACTGGGCAACCATCATAAGAAGTATTGCCATAAAAGCTATTGGAAGATTTACAACAATAGAATCATTTGCTTTTCCTGATACTTCAAATTCTCCACCAAATTCATAATAATAT
>OCVT010001197.1_pt1 | contig 11086 bp, 10 predicted proteins | sample 1539111 | NCBI WGS metagenome assembly OCVT01 (sample SAMEA3991482, study PRJEB22521) | metagenome | biome: anthropogenic terrestrial biome; feature: sewage plant; material: raw primary sludge | place: Sweden | collected 2012-09-26 | reverse complement strand
GCCGGCCCGCCGGTGTTACAGGTGGCTGTCGATGAAGGCCGCCAGTTGCGACTTGGACAGGGCGCCGACCTTGGTGGCTTCGATGTTGCCGCCCTTGAACAGCATCAGGGTCGGGATGCCACGGATGCCGTACTTGGCCGGGGTCTCCTGGTTTTCATCGATGTTGAGCTTGGCCACCTTGAGCTTGCCGTTGTAGTCCTTGGCCACTTCGTCGAGGATCGGCGCGATCATCTTGCAGGGACCGCACCACTCGGCCCAGTAATCGACCAGCACGGGGCTCGAGGACTGCAGAACCTCTGCTTCGAAGTTCGCATCGGTGACGTAATGGATATGTTCGCTCATGATTCCTCGCGGTCAGGGAGTATTTGGATTTGTTGTCGGGGAGAGGGGCTTCCGGAGGGGCCGGAAAGAAGGCAGCCCGTGCAACGAGATACGGATGTCTGGATGCTATCGAATATTCTCCGGCAAGAAAAGCGCTTTTCTTGCCGCAAGCTCGCCACGCATCACGATCTGTGGTAGCCCGGGCACAGTCGCCGGGCGCTGCCAGGCGGGCACTGTGGCGGCGTCGACGCCGGGCGGATGCGGTATATTCGGCGCCACATCTGCTACATACGGTAGTGTGTTTCATCCCGGATTCCACCCCGCGGCCGGCTTCCCGCCCGGCCGCCCCCACAGACAGGAGCGCCCCATGACCTATGTCGTCACCGAAAACTGCATTCGCTGCAAATACACCGACTGCGTCGATGTGTGCCCGGTGGATTGCTTCCGCGAGGGGCCGAACTTCCTGGTGATCGACCCGGAAGAGTGCATCGACTGCACTCTCTGCGTGGCCGAATGCCCGGCCGAGGCGATCTTCGCCGAAGATGACGTGCCCGCCGGCCAGGAGGCCTTCATCGCCCTCAACGCCGAGCTGTCCGCCAACTGGAAGCCCATCGTCGAGCGCAAGGACCCGCCGGCCGACGCCGACGACTGGCGTGGTGTGAAGGACAAGCTGAAGTTCCTCGAGCGCTGAGCCAGCAGCGGGCCACGGCCCGTCGCCACGGCCAACCGAGCCGCCGACCTTGATCGCCCCCCGCCCGGGGGTGATTTTTTTGCGCCGGCCATCTGTGCGCGGCAGCCCCCGCCCCTGGGGCCCGTCGTCGGCCGGCTTGGTCGTGCCCGGGCGTCTGCCGGCCGACGGCCACCCGCATTGCGAGCGCCACCGGGAGGCGGTCGAGACCCGGTGGTCGGGGCGGCCGGTGTGTCGTGCCTTGCCGCCTGTCAGTGGAGAACCGTGCAGACTGGGGTAAATCCCTATCTCCGGCCGCTTCTCGCCACGCTGGCAATCGAATAACATGGTTGCTGATATTGTTTCGGGCGCTCGACGCCACCCAAAGGACTCCAAAATGCTGGTTAGTGAAATTCTGGCGATCAAGGGCAAGGTGCTGTTCACGGTCTCGTCCAACCGGACCCTCTCCGAGGCCGTGGCGGTCATGACGGAGCAGGACGTCGGTTCCCTGGTGGTTTTCGACAAGGGTCGCATGGTCGGCCTCCTGACCTTCCGCGAAGTGCTCGTCGCCACCCAGAAGGCCGGCGCCGACTGGCAGGCACTGCCGGTGGCAGAGGCCATGCTCAAGGATCCCGTGGCGGCCGGCGTCAACATGCAGATGGACGAGCTCCGCCGCCTGATGGTCGAGAACCACCAGCGCTACCTGCCGGTGATGGACGACACGACCCTGATGGGCGTGGTGTCCTTCCACGACGTGGCCCGGGCCGTGCTCGAAGAGCAGAGCTTCGAGAACCGCATGCTCAAGAATTACATCCGCAACTGGCCGGCCGAGGAAGACGCGGTCTGAGCGCCGCCGGGCTTCGGCCCGGATCGATTCAAAGGTAGCAAACAGGCCGCTCCGCGCAGGGGGCGGGCGGCCTGAGAACAAGGCGCAACAAGCGCCGGTCGAATACGTTGGAAGCTGGTGCCGCAGGGCGCCGGGCCGCCTGGGGAGGGCGGGTCCCCGATTCCGGCGGGTTGCTGCACTGCAGCGCCCGGCGGGTCGTCATGGACTCATCACCAACGATAAAGGAGACGCAATGAACAAGATCTGGCTGAAAAGCTATCCCCCTGGCGTGCCCGCCGAAATCGACGTGGGCGAGTTCTCCTCGCTCGCCGATCTCTTCGACAAGGGTGTTCGCAAGTATGCCGAGCACACGGCTTACATCAACATGGGCAAGACCATCAGCTACCGCGAGCTGGAGGTGCTGTCCGGGCAGTTTGCCGCTTATCTGCAGGGTGAGCTGAAGCTCGCCCCGGGTGCCCGCGTCGCGCTGATGATGCCCAACTGCCTGCAGTACCCGATCGCCATGTTCGGGGTGCTGCGTGCCGGCTACACGGTGGTCAATGTCAACCCGCTCTACACCGCCCGCGAGCTCGAGCATCAGCTGTGCGACGCCGGTTGCGAGGCGATCGTCATCGTCGAGAACTTTGCCCACACCCTCCAGGAAGTCGCCAGCCAGGTGACGTCCCTGCGCCATGTGGTGGTGACCGGGCTCGGCGACATGCTGGGCTTCCCGAAATCGCTGCTGGTGAACTTCGTCGTCCGCCACGTCAAGAAGATGGTGCCGCCCTGGAGCCTGCCCCAGGCGGTGACGTTTCGCGAGGCGCTGCGCCAGGGCGCGGCCCATCCGCTGAAGCCGGTCCCGATCACCCACGACGACCTCGCCTACCTGCAATATACGGGCGGCACCACCGGCGTCGCGAAGGGCGCCATGCTGACCCACGGCAACATCATCGCCAACCTGCAGCAGGCTCATGCGTGGATCAGCCCCTACGTGAAGGAGGGCGAGGAGCTGATCGTCACCGCCTTGCCGCTCTATCACATCTTTTCGCTGACCGCGAACTGCCTGACCTTCTTCAAGATCGGTGCCAGCAATCTGTTGATCACCAACCCCCGGGACATCCCCGGCTTCGTGGCCGAGATGGGCAAGTATCCGTTCACGGTGATCACCGGCGTGAACACGCTCTTCAACGCGCTGCTCCACAACCCGGATTTCGAGAAGCTGGATTTTTCGACGCTGAAAGTCTCCCTCGGGGGCGGGATGGCGGTGCAGCAGGCCGTGGCCGAGCGCTGGAAGAAGCTCACCGGCAAGACCCTGGCCGAGGCCTACGGGCTGACCGAAACCTCGCCGGCGGTGTGCATCAACCCGCTGGATCTGCCCGAGTTCAACCACTCGATCGGCCTGCCGATTTCGTCCACCGACATCAGCCTGCGCGACGACGACGGCTACGAGGTGCCGCTCGGCATGCCCGGCGAGCTATGTGTCAAAGGCCCCCAGGTGATGAAGGGCTATTACCAGCGCCCCGAGGACACCGTCCGCGCCTTCACCCATGACGGCTACCTGCGCACCGGCGATGTGGCCATCATCGACGAGGCCGGCTTCGTGCGTATCGTCGACCGCAAGAAGGACATGATCCTGGTGTCCGGCTTCAATGTTTATCCCAATGAAGTCGAGGACGTGGTGGCGTCGCACCCGGGCGTGCTCGAGGTGGCTGCGCTCGGGGTGTCCGACGAGCACTCGGGCGAGGCGGTCAAGATCTTCGTGGTCCGCAAAGACCCCAGCCTCACCGCCGAGGCGCTGATCGCCCATTGCCGGGGGGCGCTGACGGGCTACAAGGTGCCCAGGTTCGTCGAGTTCCGCGACGAGCTGCCCAAGAGCAACGTGGGCAAGATCCTGCGCCGCGTGCTGCGTGACGCCCCCCCGGCTGCCTGAAACGCCTCGTGCCGGCTCGCCCCGGCGCGGGCTGCTGCGATGCAAAAACTGCTTGTGTTTAAACGGTTTTGTGCTAATAATCCTGGAGCTGTCTTATACATGACCCAGCCGAACACATGAACCTTCACGCCGCAATCCTTCCGCTCGACGTCGTAGTTGTACGCGTAGTAAGCGTAGGTGCTCGCGCGTCGTAAGGGTTGCTGGCAGTAGATCAGAGATTTCAGACCCCCGCCGGCGCGCAACCGGCGGGGGTTTTGTCATTTTATTGCGCCCCCGGCCCGGACTGCAGTACGGCTCCCAAGCCCCAAGGAGAACCTCGATGATGCAAATGACTGGAGCAGACCTGATCGTCAAGCTGCTCGAACGGCAAGGAATCAGCACGATCGCCGGCGTGCCCGGCGGTGCAGCCCTGCCCATGTACGACGCGCTGTCCAAGAGCGAGACGATTCACCACGTGCTGTGCCGCCACGAGCAGGGCGCCGGTTTCATCGCCCAGGGCATGGCCCGGGTGTCCGGCCGCCCCGAGGTCTGCCTGGCCTCCAGCGGCCCCGGCGCGACCAACCTGGTCACCGCCATTGCCGACGCCAAGCTCGACTCGATCCCCATCATCGCGCTCACCGGCCAGGTGCCCCTGTCGATGATCGGTACCGACGCCTTCCAGGAAGTCGACACCTACGGGATGACCATCCCCATCACCAAGCACAACTTCCTGGTGCGTTCGGCCAAGGATCTGCTCGAAGTCATACCGGCAGCCTTCCGCATCGCCATGTCGGATCGCCCCGGCCCGGTGCTGGTCGACGTGCCGAAGGACGTGCAGAACCAGATGGTGAGCTTCGACGCCTACCCCGACGTGGTGCTGCCTGACGCTGCGCCCACCTTCGACATCGCCGCCGTCGAAGAGGCCGCGAAGATGATCGAGGCTGCCGAGCGCCCGGTGCTCTACCTGGGCGGCGGCGTGATCCACTCCGGCGCCGCGGCGATGGCCGTGACCCTCGCCGAGCAGGCCTCGCTGCCCACCACCATGACCCTGATGGCCCTCGGCGCGATGCCCATGGACCACCCGCTCGCCATCGGCATGCTGGGCATGCACGGCGCCCGCTACACCAACTACGTGCTCGAAGAGGCCGACCTGCTGATCTGCGTCGGCGCCCGCTTCGACGACCGCGCCATCGGCAAGACCGCCGAGTTCTGCCCGAACGCCAAGATCATCCACATCGACATCGACCGCTCCGAGCTGCACAAGGTCAAGGATGCCCACGTGGCCATCGCTGGCGATGTGGGCCAGGTGCTCGCCGAGCTGCTGCCGCGGGTCAAGCCGCAGCTGCGCAAGCGCTGGCTGTCCCACGTGGAGAGCCTCAAGGGCCGCTTCCCGCTGGCCATGCCGGGCATCGAAGACCCGCGCTCGCCCTACGGCCTGATCCACGCCGTGGCCAACTGCCTCGACGACAGCGCCATCATCACCAGCGACGTCGGCCAGCACCAGATGTGGGTGGCCCAGGCCTACCCGTTCCGGCGCTCCCGCCAGTGGCTCAACTCCGGTGGCCTCGGCACCATGGGCTTCGGCTTCCCGGCGGCCATCGGCGCGGCCCTGGCGGCGCCCGAGCGCACCGTGGTGTGCTTCTCGGGTGACGGCAGCCTGAAGATGAACATCCAGGAGATGGCCACCGCCGCCCAGGAAGGTGTCAACGTCAAGATCATCCTGATGAACAACCAGTCCCTCGGCCTGGTGCATCAGCAGCAGAACCTGTTCTACGGCAAGCGCATCATGGCCTCCCGCTACGAGCGCCCGACCGACTTCCTGAAGATCGCCGAAGGCTTCGGCATGCGGGCGGTCGACCTCGACCCGTCGCCCAACCCCCGCGCCACCCTGGCCGAAGCCCTGCACACGCCCGGCCCCTGCCTGATCCACGCGACGATCGACCCGAATGAGTTCGTCTACCCGATGGTGCCGCCGGGCGCCGCCAACTCCGAGATGATCGGCTGAGCCAGAGGAGAGAAAACGATGTCCGAACAAAACGCCAAGCCGCTGTCCGAGTTCATCCCCGATGTGCCGGAAACCACCGGTTTCAACAAGGTCGTGCTGGAGCTCGGCGTGGCCAACCACCCGGGGGTGATGAGCCACATCTGCAACCTGTTTGCCCGGCGTGCCTTCAACGTCGAAGGCATCCTGTGCATGCCGGTGGGCTCCGGCGAGACCAGCCGCATCTGGCTGCTGGTGTTCGAGGATCAGCGGCTCGAGAAGATGATCCGTCAGGTCGAGAAGCTCGAGGACGTGCGCTATGTCGAGCGTCACGCCGGTGACCACCCGGTCTTCGGCCGTCTCGACGAGTTCTTCCAGTAAGCCTGCCCGTCACGCCGTCGGCCCGGGGCCGGCGGCGGTGCTAGACTGTGCTATGTGTTTGTCGGCCGGCGTTGCCGGCCTTTTTCCATTTTCACCCTTCGCGAGTCCTCCATGTCCGGTAACACGATCGGCAAGCTGTTCTGCGTCACCTCCTTCGGCGAATCCCACGGCCCGGCCATCGGCTGTGTGGTGGACGGCTGCCCGCCGGGGCTGGCGATTACCGAGGCGGACATCCAGGCCGAGCTCGACCGGCGCAAGCCCGGCACCTCGCGCCACGTCACCCAGCGCCGGGAGCCGGACAGCGTCGAGATCCTGTCGGGGGTGTTCGAGGGCGTCACCACCGGTACCCCGATCGCGCTGCTGATCCGCAACCAGGACCAGCGCTCCAAGGACTACGGCAACATCGCCGAAAGCTTCCGCCCGGGCCACGCCGACTACGGCTACTGGCAGAAATACGGCATCCGCGACTATCGCGGTGGCGGCCGCTCGTCGGCGCGGGAAACCGCGGTACGGGTGGCGGCGGGGGCGATCGCCCGCAAGTGGCTCTTTGAGCGCCATGGCATCGTGATCCGCGGCTACATGGCCCAGCTCGGCCCCGTCGAGATCCCGTTTGCGTCGTGGGCCGACGTGCGCGGCAACGCCTTCTTTGCGCCCAACCAGGCCGTCGTGCCCCAGCTCGAGGCCTACATGGACGATCTGCGCAAGTCGGGTGATTCGGTCGGCGCGCGGATCAACGTGGTCGCCAGCGGCGTGCCCGTCGGCTGGGGCGAGCCGGTGTTCGACCGCCTCGACGCCGACATCGCCTACGCCATGATGAGCATCAACGCCGTGAAGGGCGTCGAGATCGGCGCCGGCTTTGCCAGCGTCGCCCAGCTCGGCACCCAGCACTCCGACGAGATGTCGCCCAGCGGTTTCTTGTCGAACCAGGCCGGTGGCGTGCTCGGCGGCATCTCCACCGGCCAGGACGTGGTGGTGAGCATGGCCATCAAGCCCACCTCCAGCACGCGTCTCGACCGTCAGTCGGTCAACAAGGCCGGCGAGCCGGTGGTGGTCAACACCCACGGGCGCCACGACCCCTGCGTCGGCATCCGCGCCACGCCGATCGCCGAAGCCATGCTGGCAATCGTCCTGATGGACCACGCCCTGCGCCACCGTGCCCAGAATGGCGACGTGACCACCTCGACCCCGAAGATCGCCGGCCTCGCCCCGGGGCTTGTCCAGGCCGTTCCGTCACCGCGTGCCGAGGATTGACCCCGGTCAACTTTTTGCCTGCCCCGGCGGCGTAAAGTGAATCGCATGAAAGGTTTGCAATTCATTTACGAAGTGGGAGAAGCGGCATGCAGCAACATGATCTGGTCCACGAATTGCCCGAGTTCAAGGCTAAGGTGGAGGCACTGAAGGCATCCGACGGGCAGTTTTCACGTCTCGTCGATGAATACGAGGAAGTCAATCGGCATGTGGTGAGCGTCGAGTCGAACGTCGAACCGGCGACTGATTTCGCCCTCGAGGACATGAAAAAGCGCCGCCTCAAGCTGAAGGATCAACTCTACGACATCCTGAAGTCCGCCTGATTCGCCTCTGATCCCGGTGTGATCCGGGGCCGAAAAAAGAGCGCCTGAGAGCGCTCTTTTTTTATCCGGCGGCAGTCTTCCCACGAAGCTTTCCGATGATTCCCTACTGGCGCCTGTCCGGCTACTACTTCTTCTACTTTGCCTTCGTCGGCGCCTTCTCGCCGTACTTCAGCCTCTACCTCCAGTCCGTCGGCAGCACCGCGGCGCAGATCGCGGTGCTGATGTCGCTGATGTCGGTGATGCGGATGCTCGCGCCCGCCCTATGGGGCGCGCTGGCCGACCGCCTGGGGGTGCGGGTGCCTATCGTGCGCCTGTCGGCGCTGCTGTCGATGCTGGGCTTCGCCGGCTTTCTGGTCAGCGATGCCTACGCCGCGCTGTTCGCGAGCATGGCTTTTCTGGCCTTTTTCTGGAGTGCCGCGCTGCCCCTCGTCGAGGCGCTCACCTTCGCCCACCTGGAGGGGCAGTCTGGCCGCTATGGCAACATCCGGGTGTGGGGTTCGGTGGGTTTCATCCTGGCGGTGCTGGGCCTCGGCTATCTCCTCGACGATCTGCCGATCCGCACCGTGTTGTGGGTGACCCTGGCCACCCTGGGCGGAATCCTGGCCTGCGCGCTGGTGATTCCCGAGGCGGGGCGGCCTGCGCACATGCCGCCGCATCGGCCCCTGGGCACGATCCTGCGGCGGCCGGAGGTGCGTTCGCTGCTGCTCGCCTGCTTCTTCATGTCGGCCGCCCACGGCGCGCTCTACGTTTTCTATTCGCTGCATCTTGTCGAGCATGGCTACAGCAAGACCCTGGTCGGCTGGATGTGGACCCTCGGCGTGATCGCCGAGATTGCCGTTTTCATGGGCATGCCCCAGCTGCTGCGGGCCTTCTCGCTGCGCGGCATCCTGGTGTTCAGCTTTGCTGCGGCGATCCTGCGCTTCCTGCTGATCGGCTGGGCCGCGGATTCCCTGGCCCTGCTGCTGTTCGCCCAGGTGCTGCACGGGGCCACCTTCGGCGCCTACCATGCGGCGGCCGTGGTGGCGGTGAATGAATGGTTCGGCAGCCAGCACCAGGCCCGCGGTCAGGCCTTGTACGGCAGCATCTCCTTCGGGGCAGGAGGAATGATGGGTGGTGTGCTGAGCGGCTACACTTGGGACTGGATCGGATCGGCCTGGACGTATTCCCTGGGCGCCGTGTTTGCGTTGATCGGCTTGCTGGTGCTCATCGGCGGCTGGCGGGAGCCTTCCGCGGGCGAGCGGGTCTGAAGAGAGCGTTGTAGTTGTGGAGATCGGGATGATGAAGATGCTTGTGGCGCTGGGTCGCCGGGTGGTGGGGCTGCTGCCCCTGGCGGTGCTTGCCGCTCTGGTCACGGGGTGTCAGACGGTGCAGACGACCCAGGGCGGGGTGGTGGGGGTCGAGCGGGAGCAGCGGATGATGGTGTCGGCCAACGAGATGGTTTCGGCGTCGGCGCAGAGCTATCAGAAGATCCTGCAGGAGGCCCGCCAGAAAAACGCCCTCAACCGCGACCCGGCCCAGGTGGAGCGGGTGCGTAACGTGGCCCGGCGGCTGATCCCGGCCACTGGCGCCTTCCGCCCCGATGCGCCGGCCTGGAAGTGGGAGGTTAACGTGCTGAGCTCCAACGAGCTCAACGCCTGGTGCATGGCCGGCGGCAAGATCGCCTTCTACACGGGAATCATCGACCGCCTGCAGCTGACCGACGACGAGATCGCCGCCATCATGGGCCACGAGATCGCCCACGCCCTGCGCGAACACGCCCGCGAGCGCGCCTCCCAGACCATGATGACCAACATCGGGGTCAGCGTGCTGGGGGCCGTGCTGGGCGCCGGCCAGATGGGCACCGACCTCATCGGTACGGTGGCCAAGGTGAGCTTCCAGCTGCCCAACAGCCGTGAACACGAGACCGAGGCCGACCGCATGGGGGTCGAGCTGGCGGCCCGCGGGGGCTACGATCCGCGGGCCGCCATCAGCCTGTGGCAGAAGATGGCGAAGGCCTCCAACGGTGGGCCGCCCCAGTGGCTGTCGACCCACCCGTCCAACGAAACCCGCCAGGGCGATCTCGCCCAGTATGCCTCCCGGGTGATGCCCCTCTACGAGCAAGCTACTCAGCGGCCGAGGGCTGTGAAATAATTGAAGTTTAATTGCTCCTGACGCCCTTCATTCGCCCATGCAAGCGCAAACGCTCTACGAAAAACTGTGGTCCAGCCACGTGGTGCACGTCGAAGACGACGGCACCGCGCTGATCTACATCGACCGCCACCTGGTGCACGAAGTCACCAGCCCGCAGGCCTTCGAGGGCCTCAAGCTGGCTGGGCGCAAGCCCTGGCGCGTGGACTCCATCGTCGCGACGGCCGACCACAACACGCCCACCGACCACTGGGAGAAGGGCATCCTCGACCCGGTCTCGCGTCAGCAGGTCGAGACCCTCGACAGCAACATCCGCGAGGTCGGGGCGCTGGCTTATTTCCCGTTCAAGAACGAGCGTCAGGGCATCGTGCACGTGATCGGCCCCGAGAACGGCGCCACGCTGCCGGGCATGACCGTCGTCTGCGGTGATTCCCACACCTCCACCCACGGCGCCTTCGCCTGCCTGGCTCACGGTATCGGCACCTCCGAAGTCGAGCACGTGATGGCCACCCAATGCCTGCTCCAGAAGAAGTCCAGGACCATGCTGATCCAGGTCGACGGCGAGCTCGGCGCCGGCGTCACCGCCAAGGACATCGTCCTGGCCATCATCGGCCGCATCGGCACCGCCGGCGGTACTGGCTACGCAATCGAATTCGCCGGCAGCGCGATCCGCAGCCTGTCGATGGAAGGGCGCATGACCATCTGCAACATGGCCATCGAGGCGGGCGCCCGCGCCGGCCTGGTGGCCGTGGACGACAAGACCGTCGACTACCTCAAGGGGCGCCCCTTCTCGCCCACCGGCGAAGCCTGGGAGCGTGCCGTGGATTACTGGCGCACCCTGCACTCCGACGAGGGCGCGCAATTCGACGCGGTGGTCGAGCTCGACGCCGCCAAGATCCTGCCGCAGGTCACCTGGGGCACCTCGCCCGAGATGGTCGCCGCCATCGATGGCATCGTCCCCGATCCGGCCCTCGAGTCCGACCCGGTGAAGCGCGAAGGCATGGAGCGGGCACTGCAGTACATGGGTCTCAAGGCGCGCACGCCGATCGCCGAGATCCCGGTCGACAAGGTCTTCATCGGCTCTTGTACCAACTCGCGCATCGAAGACCTCCGCGCCGCCGCCGAGGTCGCCAAGGGCCGCCGCAAGGCCGACAACGTCAAGCTGGTGCTGGTGGTGCCGGGCTCCGGCCTCGTCAAGCGTCAGGCCGAAGCCGAAGGCCTCGACAAGGTTTTCCTGGCCGCCGGTTTCGAGTGGCGCGAGCCGGGCTGCTCGATGTGCCTGGCGATGAATGCCGACCGCCTC
>OCVT010001188.1_pt1 | contig 11130 bp, 8 predicted proteins | sample 1539111 | NCBI WGS metagenome assembly OCVT01 (sample SAMEA3991482, study PRJEB22521) | metagenome | biome: anthropogenic terrestrial biome; feature: sewage plant; material: raw primary sludge | place: Sweden | collected 2012-09-26 | reverse complement strand
AACACGTCCTAATATACGTTCATACAACGTAGAAATAACCTCATCACCATTCTTCAAAGCCGTGCAGACAAGTCCGCGCAATGTGCCGCAATCATCCTCTGTAATAATCACATCATGAGAGACATCTACAAGACGACGGGTAAGATAACCAGCATCGGCTGTTTTCATGGCAGTATCGGCAAGACCCTTACGGGCACCGTGAGAAGAGATAAAGTACTCGAGCACAGACATTCCCTCTTTAAAGTTGGAAAGAATAGGGTTCTCGATAATCTGCTGACCTTCGGCACCTGCCTTCTGAGGCTTTGCCATCAAACCACGCATACCTGAGAGCTGTTTGATCTGGTCCTTGGAACCACGGGCTCCGGAGTCAAGCATCATATATACAGCATTGAATCCCTGATCGGCTTCGGTCATCTCTTTCATAAGCACATTTCCGAGGTCATTATTAACATGAGTCCATGTGTCGATAACCTGATTGTAACGCTCAGTATCGGTAATGAATCCCATATTATAGTTCTCTTTAATCTGGCGAACTTCCTCATTACCTTTCTCTACGATAACATCTTTCTCTACTGGAATGATTATATCATCAAGGTTGAATGAAAGACCGGCAACATAAGCCATGTGATAACCAAGGTTCTTAATACCATCCAGGAACTCACACGCACGCGCCATGCCTACACCCTTGATAACATCTGCGATGATTCCACGAAGTGTCTTCTTTGAGATAATATCATTGAAGAAACCTATCTCATCAGGAATGATTCCATTCGCAATCACGCGTCCGACAGAAGTTTCAACCATACGTTTCTGGATTCTCCCATCGACGAGGTCATTTACTACAACTTTGATTTGGGCATGCAGATCACACTTGCGTTCATTATGGGCGATAATAGCCTCTTCTGGTCCGTAGAAGGTAAGACCTTCACCCTTAGCTCCCGGACGGAGTTTGGTAATATAATATAATCCGAGCACCATATCCTGTGAAGGAACAGTGATAGGAGCACCGTTGGCAGGGTTCAAGATATTGTGGCTCTGAAGCATAAGCACCTGTGCCTCAATCACAGCCTCATTGCTAAGAGGGAGGTGAACGGCCATCTGGTCACCATCGAAATCGGCGTTGAACGCCGTACATGCCAATGGATGCAGCTGGATTGCCTTTCCCTCAATAAGTTTTGGTTGAAATGCCTGAATACCGAGACGGTGAAGTGTAGGGGCACGGTTAAGGAGAACAGGATGACCCTTCATCACATTCTCAAGAATATCCCAAATAACCGGCTCACGACGGTCTACGATCTTCTTGGCGCTCTTTACAGTCTTCACGATACCGCGCTCAATGAGCTTACGGATTATGAATGGCTTATAAAGCTCCGCTGCCATCAACTTAGGCAAACCGCACTCGCCCATCCTCAACTCTGGTCCAACAACGATAACCGAACGTGCAGAATAGTCGACACGCTTACCAAGGAGGTTCTGACGGAAACGACCGCCCTTACCCTTCAATGAATCTGAAAGTGACTTCAGCGGGCGGTTGCTCTCGCTCTTAACGGCAGAGCTCTTGCGTGAGTTATCAAACAAGCTGTCTACCGCCTCCTGCAACATACGTTTCTCATTACGGAGGATAACCTCTGGAGCCTTGATTTCCATCAATCTCTTCAGACGGTTGTTACGTATGATAACACGACGATAGAGGTCGTTCAGGTCGGATGTGGCAAAACGACCGCCATCCAATGGTACCAACGGACGAAGTTCAGGTGGAATGACGGGTACAATCTTCATAATCATCCACTCAGGATGGTTCACATCCTTGCTTGAGCGGAAAGCCTCCACTACCTGAAGACGCTTAAGAGCCTCGGTCTTGCGCTGCTGACTTGAATCATTGTTTGCGCGGTCACGCAGTTCGTAAGACAAGGCGTCTAGGTCAATGCCGGCAAGCAAGTCATAAATGGCCTCTGCGCCCATCTTGGCAATAAACTTATTTGGATCAGAATCATCCAAATAGTCATTATTCTGATCGATCTGATTGTCTATGATGTCAATATACTCATCTTCCGAGAGCAAATCAAACTTATGAGAACCGTTCAACTCTACACCCTCCGAATCTTTGCGATCCTCAAGGACACCAGGTTTGATTACTACATACTTCTCATAGTAAACCACAGCATCAAGTTTCTTTGTAGGCATACCCAACAGATAACCAATCTTGTTAGGCAGGGAACGGAAGTACCAGATATGAGCTACCGGCACAACGAGTTCGATGTGTCCGGAACGCTCACGGCGAACTTTCTTTTCAGTAACCTCCACACCACAACGGTCGCAGACGATACCCTTATAACGGATGCGTTTATACTTTCCGCAGGCACACTCATAGTCCTTGGTAGGACCGAAGATGCGCTCACAGAAAAGACCGTCACGCTCCGGCTTGTATGTACGATAATTGATGGTTTCCGGCTTAGTAACCTCACCAAACGAATTTTCCAGGATTTCCTCAGGAGAGGCTAGTCCGATGGTAATTTTCGTGAAATTATTCTTTACCTTTGTATCTTTTTTAAAAGCCATGTTACTTTTTAATTAGGGGTTCAAATTAATCCAGTTTGATGCTGAGTCCGAGACCACGCAATTCGTGCAACAACACGTTGAGAGACTCAGGAATGCCAGGTGTGGGCATTGGCTCACCCTTAACGATTGCCTCATAAGCCTTAGAACGTCCTACAACATCATCACTCTTTATGGTAAGAATCTCCTGGAGCACGTGACTTGCGCCAAATGCCTCAAGTGCCCAAACCTCCATCTCTCCAAAACGCTGACCGCCAAATTGCGCCTTACCGCCAAGTGGCTGCTGGGTGATAAGTGAGTACGGACCGATTGAACGGGCGTGCATCTTATCTTCTACCATGTGACCGAGTTTTAGGAAGTATGTGATACCAACAGTTGCAGGCTGGTCAAATTTCTCACCAGTCTCACCATCATACAAATATGTAGAACAGAGGTTTGGCAGACCAGCTTTGTCTGTCCACTCTGAAAGGTCCTCAAGCTTGGCACCATCAAATATAGGTGTGGCAAACTTAAGACCAAGTTCCCTACCTGCAGCACCGAGGATTGCCTCGAATATCTGTCCCAAGTTCATACGGGAAGGCACACCCAACGGGTTCAATACCAAGTCGACAGGACGACCATCCTCAAGGAATGGCATATCCTCTATACGAACGACCTTAGATACGATACCCTTGTTACCATGACGACCGGCAAGTTTATCACCGACACTAATCTTACGCTTTTTGGCAACATATACCTTCGCCATCTGCAGAATACCTGATGGTAATTCGTCGCCAATGGTGATAGCAAACTTGCGGCGCTTCAATTCGGCATCAAGTAACTTGTATTTACGGATATAATTCATGATAAGCATCTGGATCATATCATTGGTATGTGCGTCATTAGTCCAGTTGTTGCTCTCAATACCGTCATATTCGAGATTTTTAAGAGCCGTAGCGGTAAACTTGCTACCCTTGGTGATAATCTCAGCACCAGTATAGTCCTTGACACCCTGTGCTATTTTGTCCTCTGTCAGAGTAAGCAATTTATCAACCAAGATATCTTTCAAGTCATTATTCTTTGCCTCGTATTCCTCGTCAATCTTACCCAGGATAACCTTATCCTGTTTCTTTGATTCACGAGTTTTGACAGCGCGAGAGAATAATTTTTTATCAATAATGACACCACTCAACGAAGGATTGGCCTTGAGTGAAGAGTCTTTCACATCACCAGCCTTGTCACCAAAGATAGCACGCAGTAATTTCTCTTCCGGAGAAGGGTCACTCTCGCCCTTAGGCGAAATCTTACCAATCAAGATATCACCCGGTTCAACACGGGCGCCAACACGGATAATACCGTTGTCATCGAGATCTTTGGTTGCCTCCTCACTGACATTTGGAATATCACTAGTAAACTCCTCCATGCCACGCTTCGTTTCACGCACATCGAGTGAATATTCATCTACGTGAACAGATGTCAGCACATCATCACGCACCATGCGCTCAGACAACACGATGGCATCCTCATAGTTGTAACCTTTCCAAGGCATATAAGCCACCAATAGGTTACGGCCCAATGCCAGCTCACCATTCTCAGTGGCATATCCCTCTGTAAGGATGTCACCATCCTTGACACGCTGACCGACACTACAGATTGGACGAAGGTCAATCGTCATATTTTGGTTCGTACGGCGGAACTTAGGAATACGATATTCCTTAAGTGCCGGCACAAAACTTACAAAGTCTTCCTCTTCGGTGCGGTCATATAGAATACGTATCGTCGTTGCATCAACATATTCAATAACGCCATCACCTTCGGCCGTTATCATTGTACGTGAATCCTCACACACCTGTTTCTCAAGACCTGTTCCTACGATAGGTGCATCATTGTGAAGCAATGGCACAGCCTGGCGCATCATATTACATCCCATCAACGCACGGTGACCATCATCATGCTCCAGGAATGGAATAAGACCGGCTGACACAGATGCAATCTGCTGAGGAGAAACATCCATCATGTCTACCTGGGAAGGCTCTACTACCGGGAAGTCTGCATCCTGACGACACTTCACATAATCGCGGATAAATGTACCGTCTGCATTCAACGGGGCGTTACCCTGGCCGATAATGTGACTTTCCTCTTCCTCTGCAGTCATGTAAACAATATCCTCATTCTTCAGGTCCACAACAGCGTTATTCACCTTACGATATGGAGTCTCGATGAAACCAAGCTCATTGATTGTAGCATACACGCACAGAGAAGAAATAAGTCCGATATTAGGACCTTCAGGGCTCTCAATTGGGCAAAGACGGCCATAATGGGTATAATGAACGTCACGAACCTCAAATCCCGCACGCTCACGCGACAGACCACCAGGGCCCAACGCAGAGAGACGACGTTTGTGGGTAACTTCTGCCAAAGGGTTTGTCTGGTCCATGAACTGAGACAACGGGTTTGTACCGAAGAAAGAGTTTATTACGCTCGAAATAGTCTTTGCGTTAATCAAGTCGGTCGGTGTAAACACCTCATTATCACGAACGTTCATACGCTCACGGATAGTACGGCTCATACGAGCCAAACCGATAGAAAACTGATTGCTCAACTGTTCGCCAACTGTACGCACACGACGATTGCTCAAGTGGTCAATGTCATCGACAGTAGCATTAGAGTTGACCAGTTGAATCAGATATTTGATAATCTCGATAATATCTTCCTTTGTCAAGACGCGGACGTCCATATCTGTATTAAGACCTAATTTCTTATTAATACGATAACGACCGACCTCTCCCAAATCATAACGTTTGTCAGAGAAGAACAAATTCTGGAACACCTCACGTGCACTTGCGTCATCAGCAGGATCCGCATTACGAAGCTGTCTGTAGATATAAAGCACAGCCTCTTTTTCAGAGTTGCTGGGATCTTTTGCAAGAGTATTAAAAATAATAGTGTACTTATTCGCAGCTTCCTCATCCTTATGTAAAAGAATTGAAGACGTACCGCTTTCAAGAATCTCATACACATTGTCTTCAGTAAGTTCTGTCTCACGTTCCATGATAACCTCATTACGCTCGATAGAAACCACCTCACCCGTATCCTCATCAACGAAATCCTCATTCCAACTCTTCAAGACGCGTGCAGCAAGTTTACGTCCGATAGCCTCTTTCATGTTCTTCTTGTTAACCTTAACTTCCTCAGCAAGGTCAAAAATCTTAAGGATATCCTTATCGGCCTCGAATCCCATTGCTCTCAACAGTGTTGTTACAGGCAATTTTTTCTTTCGGTCGATGTAAGCATACATCACATTGTTAATGTCGGTGGCAAACTCAATCCAAGAGCCCTTAAACGGAATGATACGTGCAGAATAGAGCACAGTACCATTGGCATGAACACCCTGACCGAAGAAAACGCCAGGAGAACGGTGCAACTGAGAAACGACAACGCGCTCAGCACCATTGATTACAAAAGTACCATTCTTTGTCATGTAAGGAATAGTACCAAGAAATACATCCTGAATAAAAGTACCAAAATCCTCATGATCAAGATCAGTACAATACAGTTTCATCTTAGCCTTCAATGGTACGCTATATGTCAAGCCACGCTCCAAACACTCATCAATAGTGTAACGAGGCGGGTCGATATAGTAATCCAAGAACTCGAGAACGAAATTATTACGAGTGTCGGTGATAGGGAAGTTCTCTGCGAACACCTTATACAGGCCGTCATTCTTGCGTTCCTCAGGCGGAGTGTCTAACTGTAAGAAGTCTTTAAAAGACTTTAACTGCACATCGAGAAAATCCGGATATGGCATCGGATTATGGACGCTGGCAAAATTTACTCTGTTATCAACAATTTTTGAAGCCATTAGAAGATATTAAACGGTGATAAAAATTCTATTTATGTATAAAAGACACAAAAAGGTTAGAATTCACCGACTGGGTAAATCCTAACCGTATTAAATTTTGATCAGTGATTGAATACTATCAATCACAAATCATTAATTCAAATTACTTGAGCTCAACCTTAGCGCCAGCTTCCTCGATAGTCTTCTTCAGATTCTCAGCCTCTGCCTTAGCCATACCCTCTTTCAGAGTAGAAGGAGCACCATCAACTAGATCCTTAGCCTCTTTCAGACTCAGACCACAAGCTTCCTTAACAGCCTTTACAACCTGTAGCTTTGTAGCACCAACTTCAGTGAGAACAACGTCAAATTCAGACTTTTCCTCAACTTCAGCTTCTGCACCAGCAGCAGGACCAGCAGCTACAGCAACAGCTGCGGCAGCGGGTTCAATACCATACTCGTCCTTCAGGACTGTTGCCAACTCATTTACTTCCTTAACTGTCAAATTTACCAATTCTTCAGCAATAGCTTTAATGTCTGCCATTTTATTCTAAAATTTAATTATTTTTAATTTTTGTTTGTCGATGACTTTATAATTTACTCAGGACGCTCGCCTAAAGTCTTGAGCACACCATGGATAGTGTTTGCGCCTGATTGAAGAGCTGAAACAACATTCTTTGCAGGAGACTGGAGCAATGCCACAATGTCTGCAATGAGTTCGTTCTTGCTCTTGATAGCTACCAAATCCTCGAGCTTGTCAGCACCAACAAAGATGCTTTCCTCGGCATAGGCAGCCTTTAGTGCAGGAATTCCTTCCTTTTTGTATTCTTTCAACAGTTTTGCAGGTTCGTTAGCTATATGTGAGAACATAACAGCCGTGTTACCCTTCAATGTACTGTATAAAGGTTCAAAATCAACATCAGAAGCCTCGAAAGCCTTGTGTAGAAGTTTATTCTTCACAATAACCATCGTGATTTCATTCTTGAAACACTTGCGACGAAGTGAGCTCGTAGCCTGCGCATTCAAACCGGTAACATCTACCAGATAGAAATGAGGATACGCCTTTAGCTTCTCACCAAGTTCTACGATTATAGTATCTTTTACTTCTTTCTTCATTTTACAAAACTTTTAGAGTTATTCAACTGATTTAGGATCAATCTTGATACCCTTACTCATAGTGCTAGAAATAAAGATACTCTTGATATATGTACCTTTAGCAGCAGCAGGTTTCAGTTTAATAACAGTAGCAATAAATTCCTTTGCGTTATCGTACATCTGTTCCGGAGTGAAATTCACCTTACCGACAGATGTATGGATAATACCGGCCTTGTCAACCTTAAAGTCAATTTTACCCTGCTTTACTTCCTTAACTGCCTTAGCAACATCCATAGTTACAGTACCGCTCTTTGGATTCGGCATCAAACCACGAGGACCGAGAACACGACCCAAAGGACCAACCTTACCCATACAAGACGGCATAGTAATAATTACATCAACTTCTGTCCATCCACCTTTGATCTTGTCGATATACTCATCAAGACCAACATAATCAGCACCTGCAGCCGTAGCAGCAGCTTCCTGATCAGGAGTGCAGAGGCAGAGTACACGTGTGACCTTACCAGTTCCATGAGGAAGAGATACCACGCCACGAACCATTTGATTAGCCTTGCGTGGGTCAACACCCAAGCGTACATCGATATCGAGAGAAGCGTCAAACTTAGTAGTGGTTATTCCCTTTACTAATTCTGTAGCCTCTTTCAAAGAGTATGCTTTCCCTGCTTCAACCTTATCAGCTACTGATTTTTGATTTTTTGTCAGTTTACTCATTTTCTTAATTGAAGTTATAAATTATTTACCAGGGAAGTCCCCTTTTACAGTGATACCCATGCTTCTTGCAGTACCGGCAATAAGTTTCATAGCACTCTCAACTGTGAAGCAGTTGAGGTCTGTCATCTTATCTTCAGCGATTGCCTTTACCTGATCCCAAGTAACAGATGCAACCTTCTGACGGTTAGGCTGAGCAGAACCACTCTTTATCTTTGAGACCTCTTTCAACTGAACAGCTGCGGGAGGAGTCTTGATAACGAAAGTGAATGACTTGTCGGCATAGTAAGTGATAACAACAGGAAGAATCTTACCTGCTTTATCCTGGGTTCTAGCGTTGAACTCTTTGCAAAAACCCATAATATTGATTCCCTTAGAACCCAAAGCAGGTCCTACTGGAGGAGAGGGATTCGCAGAGCCACCTTTAATCTGTAATTTGATTAATCCAGCAACTTCTTTAGCCATTTCTTTGTTAATATTAAAATTTTGAAATTATAAAGAATATACCCATCCGTAACAATGGCATTATTCTTTTTCTACTTGCATAAAACCAAGTTCCAACGGAGTTTTGCGTCCGAAGATCTTTACCATCACTTTCAGCTTACGCTTCTCGGCGTTTATCTCTTCGACAACGCCACTGAAACCGCTGAATGGACCATCTGTAACCTTGACCGCCTCATCGACAATATACGGGATGTTTATTTCATCCACCAATTCTGTCTCCTCAGCATTGCCAAGCATACGATTGATATCGATTTGTGATACGGGTGACGGATTATCCAAACCACCTAGGAACCCTAAAACATTAGGTACGAAACGCAGTGTATGCCCGACATCACCCACAAGCGACGCCTCTACAAACACATAGCCCGGGAGACTGATCTTCTCCTTGACAACCCTCTTGCCATTACGCAAAGAGGCATGCTTCTCCATAGGTATCAAAACCTGAGAAACATGTGCCTGCAGCAACGCGTTGTGCTTGATTTCAGCTTCGATGTATTCTTTCACCTTAGCTTCCTTCCCGCTTACAGCACGAAGTACATACCAATTTTTTCCTGTTTCAGACATCTTCCTAAACAATTAATTTGGATAGATTGCACCCATAACAAACCTGAACACCGAGTCCAAAGCGAACACTAATAGCGCAATGATAAGGGAAGCAGATAATACTACCATTGCACTATGGGTTAGTTCGGCACGTGTTGGCCAAGTAGTTTTATGCGCAAGTTCATCGTAACAAGTCTTGCAATAATTTGCTATCTTCTTAAACATATTATCTTCTTATTAGCACGGGTTGAAAGACTCGAACTCTCGACACCTGGTTTTGGAGACCAGCGCTCTACCAACTGAGCTAAACCCGTAAAAAAGTTCCCGCAACCGCGGTTGCGGGAACCGGTATATTATATATTATTATTCTTCTACGATCTCTGTAATCTGACCAGCACCTACTGTACGACCACCTTCACGGATAGCGAAACGCAGACCTACATTCAAGGCAACAGCATAAATCAAATCAACTGTAATCTCGACGTTATCACCCGGCATAACCATCTCAACACCTTCCGGCAGAGTAATTTCACCAGTGCAATCCATTGTACGGAGATAGAACTGAGGACGATACTTGTTTCCAAATGGAGTATGACGACCACCCTCTTCCTTCTTCAATACATAGATAGAAGCCTTAAACTTCTTGAATGGCTTAATCTGTCCTGGATGGCAAAGTACCATACCACGCTTGATTTCAGCCTTGTCGATACCACGCAGAAGCAAACCTACGTTATCACCAGCTTCACCTTCATCAAGGATCTTACGGAACATCTCAACGCCAGTAACAACTGACTTCTTGTCCTCACCAAGACCGAGGAGTTCAACTTCCTCACCAACCTTGATACGACCTGTCTCGATACGGCCAGTAGCAACTGTACCACGACCTGTGATTGAGAACACGTCCTCAACAGGCATCAAGAAAGGCTTATCAACCTCACGTGGAGGCAGTGGAATCCATGTATCAACAGCGTCCATCAACTCCATTACAGAGTTAACCCACTTCTCTACTCCGTTCAACGCACCAAGTGCAGAACCACGGATAATAGGAGTGTTATCGCCATCATATTCATATTGATCGAGGAGCTCACGCATTTCCATCTCAACGAGCTCAAGCATTTCATCATCCTCAACCATATCGCATTTGTTCAAGAACACAACCAACTTAGGTACGTTTACCTGACGAGCGAGCAATACGTGCTCACGTGTCTGAGGCATAGGACCATCAGTTGCAGCTACAACGATAATAGCACCATCCATCTGAGCAGCACCAGTAACCATGTTCTTCACATAGTCGGCGTGTCCCGGGCAGTCTACGTGAGCATAGTGACGATTAGCTGTCTCATACTCAATGTGGGCTGTGTTGATGGTAATACCACGCTCTTTCTCCTCAGGAGCGTTATCAATCTGATCAAAAGACTTGATTTCCTGTTTACCGAATCCCTTCTCAGAGAGAACTTTTGAGATAGCGGCGGTCAGAGTAGTCTTACCGTGGTCTACATGACCAATAGTACCAATGTTTACATGCGGCTTGGTACGAACAAATGTCTCTTTAGCCATAGCTTTACTTTTTTATATTATAAATTAAATGATCAAAATATCTTGTTTTTCTTCTGTCTCATAAAAGAACTGAAGTAGAGCTGTAACTGAGAGTTGAACTCAGGACCTCTTCCTTACCAAGGAAGTGCTCTACCACTGAGCTATTACAGCATCGGTTAGAGCGGAAAACGGGACTCAAACCCGCGACCCCCAGCTTGGAAGGCTAGTGCTCTATCAACTGAGCTATTTCCGCAAAACTTCTACTGAGTGGGTGGTGATGGATTCGAACCACCGTAGGCATAGCCAGCAGATTTACAGTCTGCCCCATTTGGCCACTCTGGTAACCACCC
>OCVT010001185.1_pt1 | contig 11137 bp, 8 predicted proteins | sample 1539111 | NCBI WGS metagenome assembly OCVT01 (sample SAMEA3991482, study PRJEB22521) | metagenome | biome: anthropogenic terrestrial biome; feature: sewage plant; material: raw primary sludge | place: Sweden | collected 2012-09-26 | reverse complement strand
GCGTGACGGGGTGGTGACCCACACCGGGGTCTTGCTGTTTGCGCGCCGGGAGGTATTGGCCCGCTGTTGCCCCCAGGCGCAGTTCCACTATGTGCTGCACGACAGCGAGACCACGGTGGCGCGCAACGATATTGATCGCTTGCCATTGCTCGAAGCGGTGGAGCGCATGGAGCAGGTGTTTGTGGGCCCGCTGAATCCGGAGCGGGAAATTGAGCTGGGTCTGTTCAAGCTGCGCATTCCGCAGTACCCCATTGAGGGCGTACGCGAAGCGGTACTGAATGCCTTGACACACCGCGACTATCTGAACCCTGGCGAGATTTTGGTGCGGCATTCAGCCCAAGAGCTGGTGGTGACCAGCCCTGGCGGGTTTGTGGCCGGCATCACGCCCGAGAACATCCTGCGGCACGAGGCGGTGCCGCGCAACCGCACACTGGCCAATGCGCTGGTAAAGCTGCGGCTGGTGGAGTCATCGGGCATTGGGCGGCGGCGCATCTTCCGCTCTGCCCTGGTGTACGGTAAGCGCCGTCCGCAATACCAGACCGATGGCTACACCGTCACCCTGCGCTTATTCAACCGCGAAACCCACAGCGCCGTCGCCCAAGTGGCAGCGCGGCTGGATGCCGCAGGAGCAGTAGTGACGCTGGACCATTTGCTGGTGCTGGATGCCCTGGTGGGCCAATCGTTCATGGATGTGGGCCAAGCAGCGCAAGTGCTGCAGCTGCCGCGTGACGATGCGCGCGCGGTGCTAGAGGCCATGTGCGCTGCACCGCTGAATTTGCTGGAGCGCAAAGGGCATACCTCGGCAGCGACGTTTCACCTCTCGAAGGGCGTCGCCACGGTTATCAAAGGCAAAGCGGCCTACACGCGGACACGGGGGCTGAACCCGGTGCGCTATGCAGAGCTGGTACGCGAGTACCTGAGTGACCACCAGCGGATCGACAATGCCCTGCTACGGGAGTTGCTCGGGTTAGGAGACTCTCCTTCTGCGCAGGTGCAGGCGTCGCGGCTTTTCAAGAAATGGTGCTTACCAGAAGGTTTTCTCACCAAGAATTCAGCGCAGGGGAAGCCGTATTACACGTTGCGTTGAGATAAAACAGGGCGTTTTAAAAGTGTTTAAAAAGTGTTTAACAAGTGCTTAGCAGTTGCTAAACGAATCGATAAAACTCAATAAAATCAATGTATTGCATTGCATTTTGCTAAGTACATTGCCTTTCAAGATCTTGACATGACAACCCCCACCCAACCCCGCAACCCGCTGCATGGCCTGACGCTGGAGGCCATCGTCACGGCGCTGGTGGCCTATTACGGCTGGAAGAAGCTGGGCCAGCGCATTCCAGTGCGCTGCTTTACCAGCGATCCCAGCGTGTCCTCCAGCCTCAAATTCCTGCGCAAAACCCCCTGGGCACGCGAGAAGGTCGAGGGGCTCTATCTGTTCATGCTGCGTGAGCAGCGGCGCGATTCAGGCTATCAAAAAACATAGCTGCTTCCGCTTGATAGTATTGGGCTAGAGGCCAAAAAATGTATAAAACGACGCGTCCAGCGTTGGTGTTAGCAACAGGGAGTCGCACGCCATGACCGAAGATCAATTAGAACAAGAGACACTGCAGTGGCTGGCCCAGGTGGGCTACACCGTCAAACACGGCCTGGACATTGCCCCCGATGGCAGCACCCCGCTGCGCAGCAACTACCAGCAGGTGCTGCTGCAAGACAACTTGCGCAAAGCCCTGCAGCGGCTGAACCCCCATATGCCGCAAGCGGCGCACGATGAGGCGTTGGCCCAAGTGCTGGATTTGGGCGTGCCGGCGCTGCTGCCATCGAACCGTGCGTTTCATAAGCTGCTGGTCAATGGCGTGCCGGTGAGCTACCAAGTGGAGGGTGAAACCCGTGGCGATTTGGCCAAGCTGGTGGATTGGGGCAAGGTGGCCAACAACCAGTTTTGGGCGGTGAACCAGTTCAGCGTGAAGGGCCAGCACCACACGCGCAGGCCGGATATTGTGCTGTTTGTGAATGGCTTGCCGCTGGTGGTGATGGAGCTAAAAAACCCCGCCGACTTGCATGCCGATATCTGGATGGCATACGACCAGATCGAGACGTACAAAGCGCAAATCCCCGAGCTGTTTCGCACCAATGCGCTGCTGGTGATTAGCGATGGCGCAGAGGCACGCATGGGCTCGCTCTCAGCCGACCGTGAGCGCTATATGCAGTGGCGCACGATTGATGGGGTGAACATTGACCCGCTGGGCGAGTTTGGCGAGTTGGAAACACTGATTCGCGGTGTGCTGGCACCAGAAATTTTGCTGGACTACCTGCGCTACTGCGTGCTGTTTGAAGACGATGGCCGCTTGGTGAAAAAAGTGGCGGGCTACCACCAGTACCACGCGGTGCGTGCGGCGATTGCGCGGGTGCTGGAGGCGGCCAACAAAGATGCGGCCGCCACGGTGCGCGGCAAGGGTGGGGTGGTGTGGCACACGCAGGGCTCGGGCAAGAGCATCACCATGACCTGCTTTGCCGCGCGGGTGCTGCAAGAGCCCCAACTGCAGAACCCGACGATTGTGGTGATTACCGACCGCAATGATTTGGATGGGCAGTTGTTTGGCGTGTTCAGCCTGGCGCAAGACCTGTTGCGTGAGCAGCCGGTGCAGGCCCACACGCGCCAAGCGCTGCGGCAGGTGCTGGCCAATCGCCCATCGGGCGGCATTATTTTTGCCACGATTCAAAAGTTTATGCCCGGGGAGGATGAAGATACCTTCCCCGTGCTGTCAGAGCGCAGCAATATTGTGGTGCTGGCCGATGAGGCGCACCGCACGCAATATGGCTTTGCCGCCAAGTTAAAAATCCGCAAAGCCAAGTATCCAGTGGCCACCCCCAGCGTGCCATTGACGACCGATGGCCAGCCTGTGGCGCAGCAAGCGCAGTTTGCCCCGCCAGAGCATGAGGTGCTGACCTACCAAGCAGGCTACGCCCAGCACCTGCGCGATGCGCTGCCGCAAGCCACGTTTGTAGCCTTCACCGGTACGCCGGTGAGCAGCAGCGACAAAAACACCGAGGCAGTGTTTGGCAGCCACATCCACATTTACGACATGCAGCAGGCCAAGGAGGATGGGGCGACGGTGCCCATCTACTACGAAAGCCGCTTGGCCAAGCTCAAGCTCAATGATGAGGTGCTGCCGCTGCTGGATGATGAAGTGGATGAGCTGGCCGAGGATGAGGAAGAAGACCAGCAGGCCAAGTCCAAAAGCAAATGGGCAGCACTGGAAAAAGTGGTGGGCACACAAACACGCATTGACAGCGTGGCGCTGGACATCGTGACCCACTTTGAGGCCCGCAATGCCGCCAACCGGGGCAAGGCCATGGTGGTGGCCATGAGCCGCGATATTTGCGTGCATCTGTACGACGCCATCGTCCAACTGCGCCCCGACTGGCACAGCGAGGACCCTGAGCACGGGGCCATCAAGATTGTGATGACCGGTAGCGCCAGCGATAAAGCGCTGCTGCGCCCGCACATTTACGGTAGCGCCATCAAAAAGCGCTTGGAGAAACGCTTTAAAGACCCGGCAGACCCGCTCCAACTGGTTATCGTGCGGGACATGTGGCTTACCGGCTTTGATGCGCCGTGCGTACACACCATGTACGTGGACAAGCCCATGAAGGGCCACAACCTGATGCAGGCCATCGCCCGCGTGAACCGGGTGTTCAAGGACAAGCAAGGCGGCCTGGTGGTGGATTACCTTGGCATTGGCAACGAGCTCAAAGCTGCCATGAAGGAGTACACCGCCAGCAAAGGCCGTGGCAAGCCCACGGTGGATGCGCGCGAAGCTTTGGCGGTGATGCTAGAAAAGCTGGATGTGCTTAAAGCCCTGCTGCATGGCTGTGATTGGAGCGGCTTTCGCACGGATGGCTACCAATCGCTCAAAGCCGGTGCCGACCATGTGCTGGGCCTGCCGCCCTCACAGCCCGGTGGCGAGCGCGATGGCAAGAAGCGCTTTTGCGACAACGCCTTGGCGCTGAGCCAAGCCTTTAGCCTGTGCTGCACGCTGGATGAGGCCAAGGCACTGCGGGACGAGGTGGCTTTTATGCAGGCCATCAAGGTGATACTGACCAAGCGCGATGCCAGTAAGAAAAAACTGTCTGACGAGGCCAAGGATGCGGCCATCCGCCAAATCATCAACCAGGCGGTGGTGAGTGAGGATGTGGTCGATATCTTTGCCGCTGTGGGCTTGGACAAACCCAATATCGGCCTGCTGGACGATGAATTCTTGGCGCAGGTGCAGAACCTGCCCGAGCGCAACTTGGCCGTGGAGTTGCTGGAGCGCTTGCTGGAAGGCGAGATCAAATCGCGCTTTGCCACCAACGTGGTGCAGCAGAGAAAGTTTTCTGAGCTGCTGGGCAATGTGGTAACACGCTACCAAAACCGCAGCATTGAGTCGTCGCAGGTCATGGAAGAACTCGTCGAGATGGCCAAGAAGTTCCGCGAAGCCTCGCGGCGCGGCGAGGTGCTGGGGCTGAGCGAGGACGAGGTGAAGTTCTACGAAGCGCTGATTGAAAACGAATCGGCGGTGCGCGAGCTGAGCGACGAAATCCTTAAAAAAATTGCCCAAGAGCTGACCGATAACCTGCGTAAAAACGTGACCGTGGACTGGGCCGAGCGCGAAAGCGTACGCGCCCGGTTGCGCCTGATGGTCAAGCGCGTGCTGAAAAAATACAAGTACCCACCCGATTGCGCCGAGAGTGCGGTGGAGATGGTGCTGGAGCAGGCCAAGGCGCTGGGCGAGCAGTGGAGCTGAGGGGGGGCCGCGCGCGCTGCTTGCTTAGGGCTCCAGTGCCAGCGCCTGCAGGCAGCGCTGCATGTGCAGCGGCCCGCTGTCGGTGGCAATGTGGGTGCCGCTGGGCAGGCGCAGCTCCCAGCGGTGGTTTTTTTCGTGGGCTTGCAGCACCCAGGCGGTCAGGCGCGAGAGCTGGGCTTCGCGCTCGTGCAGGCCGGTGGCTTCGGGATCGAGGCTGAGCAGGTGTCCGCTTGGGGGGTGGTAGCTGCGCACCACCAAATCCCCGCTGCCGCTGGCCAGGGTTTGGGCCGATTTTTTCCAAACGATGTCGCGCAGCCGGTCGCCGCGCTGGTAGGGGCGCACGCTGTCGTGCTGACCTTGGCCGGACTGTGGCGCGGCCGCGCTGGTGGGGGGGGCGGCGGGGTTGTGCGCTGAGGGCAGGGGCGGGCAGGGGGTTTCGGGCTGCGGGTAGGCCAGGATGCGGCTGTGCGGTTGCCAATAGCTCCATAAACGAAATACCCCCAGGGGGTAGAGCGATTGCAGCAGCACTTTGGGCAAGGGCTGCCAGCCACGGGTGCGCGGGGTAAAGCTTAAAGCGGTGTTTTGGCTAGTGGTAACGTCATTAAGAACAAAAGATTTATTGTCTTTTTGCTCTAAAAATCTTATAGCAACAGCGTAACGTGCTCTTTTTTTTGAGTTTTTTAGCTGGATCGGAATATCCAGCGCTTGTCCGGCAAAGACCGGGGACAAGGCCCCCAGCTGAATTTGCAGTCCGTGCAGGTTGCGATGCGCCACCCCCACGCTGGCCGCAGCGGCCGCCAAGAGCCAGAAGGTGACCAGGTAGCCCAGGTTGAGTTGAAAGTTGATCGAGGCCACCAGCAAGATCAGCAAGGTCAGCCCTAAAAACCAACCAGCCCGGGTCGGCAAAATATAAATGCTGCGCTGGCTAAGGGTGTGCTGGTCGCCGGGTGGGTGGCGTGCGTCCAGCCAATGCTGCCAGCGCCGTTGCCACCAGGAAAGGCGAGGGGGGCGCTGCTGCTTCATGGCAGGGCCGTAGCAGCCAGCATGGCCTGGGCTTGTGCGCTGCTGCTGCGCCCGGCGCTGGCGATGGGGTGCAAGCGGTGGGCCATGGTTTGCACAAAAATGGCCTGCACATCGTCTGGGGCGACATAGTCGCGGCCCTGAATCAGGGCGTGGGCTTTGGCGGCACGCAGCAAGGCGATGCCAGCGCGGGGCGACAGGCCTTGTGCAAACCATTGCCCATTGCGCGAGGCCTCCAGCAAGTCCTGGATGTAGTGCAGCAAAGGCGCAGCGGCATGCACTTGCAGGACGGCGGCTTGCAGCTGTGCCAAGGTGGTGCTATCAATGTGGGCGGGCAGGGCATCGGCCAGTTGGCGGTGGCCATGGTTTTGCAGCAGCTGCAATTCGGCCTCGCGGTTGGGGTAGCCTAGGCTGATGCGCATTAAAAAGCGGTCTAACTGGCTTTCTGGCAGCGGGTAGGTGCCCAGTTGCTCCAGCGGATTTTGGGTGGCAATGACAAAAAATGGCGTGGGCAATGGGTGGCTGCGCCCTTCGATGCTCACTTGCTTTTCCTCCATGGCTTCGAGCAAGGCGCTTTGGGTTTTGGGGCTGGCGCGGTTGATTTCATCGGCCAAAAGCACTTGGGCAAACACCGGGCCGGGGTGAAAGCGAAAGCCTTGTTCGGCGGCTTCATAAACACTTACGCCTGTGAGGTCGCTGGGCATTAAATCGGCGGTGAATTGCACCCGGGAAAATTGCAAGCCAAAACTGTGGGCCAAAGCGTGTGCCAGGGTGGTTTTCCCTACCCCGGGGATGTCTTCCAGCAATAAATGTCCTCCTGCCAACAAACAGGTCACGCAGTCCTGCACCTGCTGTTTTTTGCCGACAAGCACCGTGTTAAGCTGCAGCAATAGAGATTCAATCGTTTGTGTGAACATGCGTAAATGAAGTGAAAAAGAAGGAAATCGGAGACAAGAACTTATGAGTAAAACTGGGTATTACAGCCATTCTTTATTTCGTAAACATGAAATGGGTCCCGGTCATCCCGAGTGTCCTGAGCGGTTATCAGCCATTGAAGATCGTTTGCTCATCAGTGGTGTCTTTGATGCGCTGGAGCGCATCGATGCACCGCAGGCCACGTGGGAAGATATTGAGCTAGCCCATGATCGCATGTATGTCGCTTCACTGCGGGGATTGACAGAGCGCTTGTTGGAAGAGCAGCAGGCAGGCGGCCCGGATTATGCGCAAATCGATACCGATACATCGATTAACGCGTTTACGTTTGATGCGGCGCGGCATTCAGCCGGTGCGGCACTGGCGGCAACCGATGCCGTGTTATCGGGTGAGTTGGAAAACGCCTTTTGCGCCATTCGCCCGCCTGGCCACCACGCTTGCCGGGATAAGGCCATGGGGTTTTGCTTTTTCAATAATGTGGCCATCGCCGCTTTGCATGCCGTCAATCGCCGTAATCTGGAACGCGTGGCCGTGATTGATTTTGATGTGCACCATGGCAATGGCACAGAGAATATTCTGGCCGGAGATGATCGGGTATTGATGGTGAGTTTTTTCCAGCATCCCTTTTATCCGTACAGCGGCGATAAAGAGCCTGCATCGAACATGCTGAACGTGCCCATGCCTGCCTATACCAAAGGCATGGAGGTGCGCGAGATGATTGAAATGATGTGGTTGCCGCGCCTGGAAGCGTTTAAGCCCGAAATGATTTTTATCAGCGCCGGTTTTGATGCCCACCGCGAGGACGATATGGGACAAATGGGGCTGACTGAAAACGACTACACCTGGATTACCGAAAAAATCAAGGATGTTGCCCGCCGGTTTTCCAAAGGGCGCATTGTTTCCTGCCTGGAAGGCGGCTACATGATGAGTCCACTGGCACGCAGTGTGGAAGCCCATTTGCGTGTTTTGGCCGATGTTTAATTGAGGAGATTGTGAGCAATGGGTGAGAGGAATACGGCAGATCAAGGCTTGGTACTGGTTGAGCGCGATGCCCGTGGGGTGGCGACAGTCACTTTGAATGATGCCAAGCGGTTCAATGCCCTGGGGCAGGAAATGCTGGCGGCATTGCAGCAGGTGCTGGACACTTTGGCCCAAGATGCGCAGCTGCGGGTTGTGGTGCTGGCAGGCAGTGGCAAAGCGTTTTGTGCCGGGCACAATTTGAAGGAAATGTCCGCCCACCCAGAGCTGGCCTGGTACCAGCAGCTGTTTGCCCAGTGCTCACGGGTGATGCTGTCCATCCAAAATTTGCCTGTGCCAGTCATTGCCCGTGTGCACGGCATGGCCACGGCAGCGGGGTGCCAGCTGGTGGCGCAATGCGATTTGGCGGTGGCCAGTACAGAGGCGAGCTTTGCCACCAGCGGGATTAACTATGGGCTGTTCTGCTCGACCCCCAGCGTTCCTTTGGTGCGCAATCTGCCTATCAAGCAGGCCATGGAAATGCTGCTGACCGGTGACTTTATCGATGCCCAGACTGCTCAGGCACAAGGCTTGGTCAATCGCGTGGTGGCAGCCCCCAGTTTGGATGTGGAGCTGGACAAGCTGGTAACGGCCATCTTGCAAAAACCCCAGACCGCAGTTCGGATGGGCAAGGCCATGCTCTACCGCCAGCGTGAGATGGGCCTGGAGGCAGCTTACCAATTGGCTGGGCAGACCATGGCGCTGAATATGATGGATGCCGATGCCCAAGAGGGTGCGCAGGCCTTTGCGGAAAAGCGCCTGCCTGCTTGGCGACATTAATCCTAGGGTTACCCCTTGGTTTTAGAGGATAAAAAAGCTTGAAAAAGAGCGGTAGTCCACTAAAATCGAACGATCGTTCTATTTAAAGTGTTGGATGCATTTTGACCAAATTTCTTTTTGAACCTTGGTTTTTTCTGCAATCACCATTGGTAATGGTTGGGAAGTCTAAATTTCCTGCCCTAGAATGTGCAGTTTACGTAAACGTCAATTTAAGGACAGAAGGAGCCGTAGCATGAAGGTATTGGTCCCAGTCAAACGCGTGGTGGACTACAACGTCAAAGTTCGCGTCAAATCGGACGGAACCGGCGTTGATATCGCGAACGTCAAAATGAGCATGAACCCCTTTGACGAAATCGCCGTCGAAGAGGCGGTGCGTTTGAAGGAAAAGGGTGTCGTCACTGAGGTGATCGCCGTCTCCTGCGGTGTGACCCAGTGCCAAGAAACGCTGCGCACCGCCATGGCGATTGGTGCCGATCGCGCCATCCTGGTGCAAACCGATGCTGAGCTGCAGCCTCTGGCGGTGGCTAAATTGCTCAAAGCCTTGGTGGACAAAGAGCAGCCTGGCTTGGTGATCTTGGGCAAGCAAGCCATTGATGATGATGCCAACCAAACCGGCCAAATGCTGGCGGCTCTGGCCGATTTGCCCCAGGCTACTTTTGCCTCGAAAGTAGAAGTTGCTGGGGATAAAGCCACCGTCACCCGTGAAGTCGATGGCGGTATGGAAACTGTGGCTTTGAGCCTGCCTGCTGTCATCACGACCGACCTGCGCCTGAATGAGCCGCGCTTTGTGACCCTGCCCAACATCATGAAGGCCAAGAAAAAGCCCTTGGACACCGTCACCCCCGAAGACCTGGGTGTGGATGTGGCCCCGCGCATCAAAACCTTGAAAGTGGCTGAGCCCGCTGGTCGCCAAGCCGGTGTGAAAGTGCCTGATGTGGCCACCTTGGTCGAAAAGCTGAAAAACGAAGCCAAGGTGATCTAAGGAGGATATGAAAATGACCACACTCGTTATTGCTGAACACGACAACGCCTCCTTGAAAGGCGCAACCTTGAACACCGTCACGGCCGCTATGGCCTGCGGTGGCGATGTCCACGTGCTGGTGGCCGGTGAAAACGCTGCCGCTGTGGCCCAGGCCGCCGCCCAGATTGCTGGCGTAGCCAAAGTACTGCACGCCGATGGCGCTGCCCTGAAAAACGGCTTGGCCGAAAACCTGGCCGCCCAAGTGCTGGCGGTGGCCAGCAACTACAGCCACATTGTTTTTCCTGCGACAGCCAGCGGCAAAAACGCAGCTCCTCGTGTGGCGGCCAAGCTGGATGTAGCGCAAATCTCTGACATCACCAAAGTGGTGAGCGCCGATACCTTTGAGCGTCCCATCTACGCCGGTAACGCCATTGCCACGGTGCAATCGAGCGATGCTGTGAAGGTGATCACCGTGCGCGGCACCGGTTTTGACGCTGCAGCGGCTACCGGTGGCAGCGCTGCTGTAGAAACAGTGGCTGCTGTGGCTGACTCGGGCAAGAGCAGCTTTGTGGGCAGCGAACTGTCCAAGAGCGACCGCCCCGAGCTGACTGCCGCCAAGATCATCGTCTCCGGTGGCCGTGCTCTGGGTAGCAGCGAGAAGTTTGACGAAGTGATCACCCCGCTGGCTGACAAGCTGGGCGCGGCCATTGGCGCTTCGCGCGCGGCGGTCGATGCGGGCTACGCCCCCAACGATTTGCAAGTGGGTCAAACCGGCAAAATCGTTGCGCCCCAGCTGTACATTGCTTGCGGTATTTCGGGGGCCATCCAGCACTTGGCTGGGATGAAAGATTCCAAAATCATCGTGGCCATCAACAAAGACCCCGAAGCCCCGATTTTCTCGGTGGCCGATTATGGGCTGGAGGCCGACCTGTTCACGGCGGTGCCTGAACTGGTCAAAGCCCTGTAAGCCAGGGAGCAAAGAACAAAGGGGGCCTGTCCCCCTTTTTTTATACGTAAGTAGTGATATAGAACGATCGTTCTTTTGAAAATTAGGAGATCTGTGATGAGTTTTTCTGTCCCTGTCAAAGACATGCTGTTTGCCATGGAGCACTTGGCCAATCTGGACCAAGTGACCCAAATCCCCGGTTTCGAAGATGCCAACCTGGAAACGGCCCAAGCGGTGCTGGAAGAGTGCGCCAAGCTGTGCGAGGGCGTGATTGAGCCGCTGAATATTGTGGGCGATAAGCACCCGTCCAGCCTGAACGACGGTGTCGTCACCACCACTGCCGGTTTTAAAGAAGCATTTGCCCAGTTTGCCGAAGGTGGCTGGCAGGGCTTGCAACACCCGGTCGATTTTGGGGGCCAGGGCCTGCCCAAGACCATTGGTGCTGCGTGCCTGGAAATGCTCAACAGCGCCAACCTGAGTTTTGCCTTGTGCCCCTTGCTCACCGATGGGGCCATTGAGGCCTTGCTGATGGCGGGAAGTGACGAACTCAAGGCCATATACCTTGAAAAACTCATCTCTGGCCAGTGGACGGGCACGATGAACTTGACCGAACCCCAGGCCGGCTCCGACCTGTCGCTGGTGCGCACCAAGGCTGAGCCCCTGCCCGATGGCAGCTACAAAATTTTTGGCACTAAG
>OCVT010001183.1_pt1 | contig 11169 bp, 10 predicted proteins | sample 1539111 | NCBI WGS metagenome assembly OCVT01 (sample SAMEA3991482, study PRJEB22521) | metagenome | biome: anthropogenic terrestrial biome; feature: sewage plant; material: raw primary sludge | place: Sweden | collected 2012-09-26 | reverse complement strand
AAAGAAGGTGTGGTCGAGTATGTCCACCGCAGAAGTAGTAGCACGGGTGCGCCCGCTGATAAAATCGAAGTATCACAAATCGCTGCGCACGTGTTGGCGCAACTGGGTCAATAAAAACTCAGCCAATAAACCATGCGTATGCGCACCCACCACCATCGTCAGTGCAACGTGGGCGAGAACCAACGGGTTCGAGTCGTCCACGTTGCCCGCACATCTTGGCGGCATGTATTCAAATTAAAAATAAAATCGTGGGCGCAATCCACGCTACTTGGGGTGCTTTTGACTTGGGGTACGGTGGTTCACGCAGGCGCGCAAAAACCCGAAGTGCTGGCCGACAGCGTGCGCACACTGTTGCGTCAATCAATATTGGCGAGTGCACCGATGCAACGCCCATTTTTCAGTGCAGAAGAATTCGATGCATATCAAGCATGGCAGATGCGCAGCAGCGCGCGTTTGCTGCACTACATTCCTGCCGCGCCAACACGCCAACAACTGCTCGCCATTGTCGATTATGAGGCTCATCGTGCGGGTTTAGAGCCTGCTTTGGTCATGGCAGTGATTGAGGTTGAGAGTCAATTCAAACCTCAAGCCGTGAGCCGCGCAAGTGCACGTGGATTGATGCAAGTCATGCCGTTTTGGGTCAAAACCATTGGCGATGGGCAGGTCAAAAATCTACACAATGCGCGCATCAATGTGCGTTACGGTTGCGTGATTCTGCGCCATTATTTGGACATGGAAAATGGTGACTTGGTGCGTGCGCTCGGCCGCTACAACGGTAGTTTGGGGCGGTTGGATTACCCCAAAAAAGTCTTTGCGGCATTGAACCGTTGGCGTTGATGATTCTTCAGTTACTTCAGTTGCACCACTTCGCCATCTTCTTTGGTAAACGTTCCGCCTTGTGCCGACGCAGGCAAAATGTCCAACACCAACTCTGAAGGACGGCACAGTTTCGTGCCCAACTCGCTCACCACAATCGGACGATTGATTAAAATCGGATGCGCCATCATTGCATCAATCAATTGCTCATCGGACAGCCCCGCATCATTCAAACCCAATTCACTAAAAATCGTTTCTTTGCTGCGCATCACCTCGCGCACGCTGATGCCTGCATCTGCAATCAATTGCACCAATTCTTCGCGCGTCGGTGGATTTTTGAGGTATTCGATGATGACGGGTTCAAAACCCGCATGGCGTATCATCGCCAAGGTATTGCGCGAGGTGCCGCATTTGGGGTTGTGATAAATCGTGATGTCCATGTTGTCTCCTGATGCCAATTGATTGAACGCATTATTGTACTACACCCTTAAAAATAGCAAAGATGGCATAATGCAGGCTGATTATTTTTTGGATGTATCACGTTATGAATTTTGAAAACAACAACCCTCTTTTGGATCTCAGTGACCTGCCGCGTTGGGCAGACATTCAACCCGAGCATGTGGCGTTTGCCATGCAAACCACTTTGACGCGTGCGCGTGAAGCCATGGATACAGTGGTGCGTTTGGATGAGCAAGCAGTGAATTGGGACAATTTTGTCGAGTATTTGAACGATGCCATCGAGGCACTCTCACGCGTGTGGGGGGTGGTGACGCATTTGCACCATGTGGTTGATAACGAGCAATGGCGCGCCGCGTACAACGAATTTTTACCTCAAGTGACTGAGTTTTGGACCGAGCTGGGGCAAAACGAGACCCTCTTGGCGCACTATCAAGCCTTGGCAAAAGAACCGATGTTTTCAAGTTTGACACCCACGCGCCAGCGCATCGTGACCAATGCCTTGCGTGATTTTGCGCTGTCGGGTGCTTTATTGAAAGGCGAGGCTCGTGCTGAGTATGCCCAATTGGCAAGCGAAGCGGCGCAATTACAGGCGAAGTTCTCTGAAAATGTTTTGGATGCGACCAATGCCTATGCGTACTACGCGCGACACGATGAACTGGCAGGCATTCCAGAGGACAATGTGATTGCGATGCGCGAAGCCGCGACCGTCGAGGGGCGCGACGGCTACAAAATCACTTTGCACTACCCGAGTTACTTTCCCGTTTTGCAATACGCGGATGACCGCGCTTTGCGTGAACGGGTTTACCGTGCGAATGCGATCCGCGCATCGGATTTGGGCGATACGAATTTGGACAACACCGCCATCATGCAACGTTTGCTGGAAATTCGCCAACGCGAGGCGCAATTGCTCGGCTACGCCAACCATGCCGAGGTCTCGCTCGCATCTAAAATGGCGGAGTCGGTGTCTCAGGTTGCTCAGTTTTTACTCGATTTGGCGGATAAGGCGCGACCTTTTGCCGAGCAGGACATGGCGCAATTGCGCGCGTTTGCAAGCACCCACTTGCAACTCAATGACCTACAGGCTTGGGATCTGCCGTATGCCAGCGAAAAACTGCGCGAGCAGCAATACGCATTTTCTGAGCAAGAAGTTAAAAATTATTTTCCTTTGCAAAAATCCTTGGCAGGCTTGTTTCGAGTCATTGAATCCTTGTTCAAAGTTCAATTGGTGGCGCAACCCAAGGCGCAGGTTTGGCACAAAGACGTGCAGTATTTTGAGGTTAAAAATAGCAATGGGCAAACCATCGGTGGCGTGTATTTAGATCCCTACGCGCGTCCTGGTAAAAATTCGGGCGCGTGGATGGATGAAGTGCGTGTGCGTCGCCAACTCGGCGATGCAGTGCAGACCCCCGTGGCGCATATGGTGTGCAATTTCACCGCGCCGTTGCAGAACGAAGCCGATACTTATTTGTACCACGATGATTTGCTGACCTTGTTTCACGAATCGGGTCACGCGCTGCATCATTTGCTCACGCAGGTCGGCGATATGGATGTGTCGGGCATTCGTGGTGTGGAATGGGATGCGGTTGAGTTGCCCAGTCAGTTTATGGAGAATTTCTGCTGGGATTACGAGGTGCTCTCGAGCATGAGCGCGCACGCGCAAACGGGCGAAGTTTTGCCACGCGCATTGTTTGATAAAATGCTTGCGGCGAAAAACTTTCAATCGGGCATGCAAATGTTGCGCCAAGTTGAGTTCTCTTTGTACGATTTGCGTCTGCACGCCGAATACGCGCCCGAACAAAAAGAATTGATTTTTGACATCATGAACGATGTGCGCAAACGGGTGTCGGTTGTGCCTGTGCCAGAATTTAACCGATTTGCGCACAGTTTCAGCCATATTTTTGCGGGTGGTTATTCGGCGGGTTATTTTAGTTACAAATGGGCAGAGGTTTTATCGGCCGACGTGTTCGCACAATTTGAGTCCGCGCACGCGCAAGGCGCACCACTGCTCAATCCCGAACTGGGTCAAAAATATTGGCGCGACATCCTTTCGGTGGGTGGTTCGCGCCCTGCGATGGATTCATTCAGGGCGTTTGTTGGGCGCGAGCCGAATGTCGATGCGCTGTTGCGTCACAGTGGTTTGATGGCTTGAGAATCCGATGTCATGATTGGATGCAGTACTCGATGTAAAAACTCAATACAAATCAGGCACAATCATTGTCGGTTGAACAGGGTGGCGCACGTAGTCAGGGTGACGCGTGCGCTCAGGCAACTCAATGCGCGGTCGGTCGATTTCATGATAAGGCATTTGTGCCAATAAATGACTGATGCAGTTTAAACGCGCGCGCTTTTTGTCCACCGCAGGCACGACCCACCACGGTGCTTCGGTGATGTGGCTGCGCTCGAGCATGGTTTCTTTGGCCTGAGTGTAGGCTTCCCAGCGGCGACGACTTTCCAAATCCATCGCGGAGAATTTCCATTGTTTGAGCGGATCGTTCAAGCGGCTCAAAAACCGTTTGTGTTGTTCTTCATCCGAAATCGAAAACCAATATTTCAAAATTCGTATGCCTGAACGCGCCAACATTTTTTCAAACTCCGTCACCGAGCGGAAAAACTCTTCGTACTCATCATCGGTACAAAAGCCCATGACTTTCTCAACACCCGCACGGTTGTACCAACTGCGGTCAAAAATCACCATCTCACCACCCGCAGGTAGATGCGAGACATAACGCTGAAAATACCACTGTGTGCGCTCGCGGTCATTCGGTGCGGGCAGGGCGGCGACGCGCACCACGCGCGGATTGAGTCGTTGCGTGATGCGCTTAATCACGCCGCCTTTGCCTGCGGCATCGCGCCCCTCAAATATCACCACCACTTTTTGTTTGGTGTGTTGAATCCAGTCTTGTAGCTTAACCAATTCGGCTTGCAAACGCAGTAATTCTTTGAAATAAATCCCTCTATCAAGGGTCGAGTCGGAGGATAAATGCTCACCCTGAGTATCAATGTCCTCCAATTCCATTTCTAAAAATTCATCATAATCATCCATGATTTCTGAGGACAATTGTGCATACCACGCTTGCATGGAGGGGTGCGTACCTGTCATGTTAAACCTTTGCAAAAAATCGCATTATATGAAACATTGGCGTGAAAAATGATGACAAAAATATGACAAAAAAATCGCTGCGTGTTTGCATCAAACAGTTGTTGAAATAATGACCCTTAAAAACCAACGTCATGCCGTACACCAACTGCATCAAGACGGACAGCCCAATCAGTGCAATCTGCACAGCACCCAATAGACAGAGCATCTCGTGAAATATGTGTTGAACACATCCCATAAATTTACATAAAGAACCCCCAAGCCCGTGCTATCATGCCCACGATTTTTAGTGCTTAAACACAGATAAAGGAATGGTTTTGGATTCAATACAAGGCTTGTTAAACATCATGTTGCACATCGATGAGCAATTACGCGATTTGGTGATTCAGTATGGTACTTATATTTACGGTATTTTATTCGCGGTGATTTTTAGTGAAACGGGTTTGGTGGTGTTTCCGTTTTTGCCAGGGGATTCGTTGCTGTTCTTGGCGGGTGCTTTATCGGCAGATGGTTTGATGAATGCGTGGGTGTTGACGTTTTTATTGATTTTTGCGGCGGTTTTGGGCAATACCGTGAATTATTGGATTGGCAGTAAAATTGGACACAAAGCGTATGAAATTGACACCCCTTGGTTCTCGCACGAGCATTTGCGCAAAACCCATGATTTTTATGAAAAACATGGAGGTAAAGCCTTGGTGATGGCACGGTTTTTACCGGTGATCCGCACCTTCGTGCCATTTGTCGCGGGAATTTCTGAAATGTCGTTTGGTAAATTTCAAAAATGGAATATTTTGGGTGCCATCCTATGGGTGGTTCTGTTTGTTTGGGGCGGATATTTTTTTGGTCAATTTGAGTTCACGTTGTTTGGTTACCGCATTGCCATTAAAGAACATTTGAGCACCATCGCTTTGATTGGCTTTGCAGCGGCATTTGTCCCTGTCGTTGCAGGGGTGGTGTGGCGTTTGACAACCCATAAGAAAAAATAAAAACATGTTTGCTGTGAATAGTCAGAAAAAAGCCGAAGTTAAAGATTTCGGTTTTTTTGTTTCTAATTGAGTAAAAGCACTGAAAACATGCTCTTGCACTCTGATGTGACAAAAATATGTCGAAAAGATGCGTTTAAGACTTGCTTTTTAAACAACATCTGCATAATAATCGTGACCATGTGTCGTGGCTGTACTGGTCGTTTATGCACGACACTTATATTTAATGGCGAGCGATTGTAAAAAACGCGTAAACGTCTAACTTTTGGAGAAAAATATGCACACAATTTTTAAATTAGTACCTTTGACAGCAGCCATCGCTTTGGCGGCCTGTGATGCTGCCTGCGGTCAATTGGAAGCCAATCAGATTTGCGTGAAAATCGGTAGTGGTGCACCCAAAACAGGGGGTATTGCGCATTTGGGTAAAGACAATGAAAACGGCGCGCAATTGGCTGTCAATGAAATCAATGCGGCAGGTGGTGTGAAAATTGGTGACAAAGTAGCCAAATTCGCCTTGGTTGGGGAAGACGACGCGGGCGATCCAAAACAAGGTCCAGTGGTGGCACAAAAACTGGTGGATGCGAAAGTCGTTGGTGTGGTCGGTCACTTGAACTCAGGTGTGTCGATTCCAGCCAATGCCGTGTATGCAAAAGCAGGTTTGGTACAAATTTCTCCATCATCGACCAATCCTGATTACACCATCAAAGGCAATAAAACTCCCAAGGGTTCTGTAAGCTCATACCGTGTGGTCGCGACGGATGCACAACAAGGTCCTGCTTTGGGCAAATATATGTTGGGTAAAAACGCTAAAACAGTCGCTGTTTTGGATGATGCCACTCAATATGGTAAAGGCTTGGCCGATCAAGTGGCAAAAACCATGGAAGGTGCGGGTGCTAAAGTGGTTGCTCGTGAAGCGGCGACCGATAAAACCACAGACTTTAAAGCGGTCTTGACAAAAATCAAAGGCTTGAACCCTGACTATGTGTTCTGGGGTGGTATGGATGACACGGCTGCATCATTGGTCAAACAAATGAAAGAATTGGGTATGACGGCTAAATTGGCTTCTGCCGATGGCGCGTGTACTGACAAATTCATTGAATTGTCTGGCGATGCTGGTGAGGGTGTGATTTGTTCACAAGCGGGTATGCCTTTGTCTAAAATGGCCAAAGGTGCAGAATTCAATACGAATTATGAAAAAGCCTTCCCAGGTCAAAAAGTTCAAATCTACTCTCCATTCTCATACGATGGCGTCTATACTTTGGTTGAAGCGATAAAAATTGCCCAATCGGTTGACCCAGAAGCGATTGCAGCGGCAATGCCAAAAGTCAGTTTCGAAGGTTTGATCGGCCCAATCTCGTTTGATGAAATTGGTGATATCAAGGGTGGCGCAATCTCAATTTTTGAAGTTAAAGCGAAAAAATTGGAAGTCATCGACATCGTGAAGTAATCTTTAAGAAAGCCCCAGCGGTGCTGGGGCTTTTTTAGAGGTATATCAAAATAATACAGCGGCTAATGCTCAATAAGCCGTGTTTTTGTACTTCGACACACAAAAATCAATTGCTATCGTTATTAACCTATGCTGGTTTTAAGTTAATATCAAGTGGGTTCATGACTTGAACGACACTGACGGGTAGTCTAAAAAAAACAGAAATTATAAAAGGAGTGCGACAGTGAGTGCATTCGATCTATTCATACAACAATTTATTAATGGCTTGGTCAAAGGCAGTTTATACGCCATGATTGCGCTGGGTTATACCATGGTTTATGGTATTTTAGGCATTATCAACTTTTCCCATGGCGAGGTATTCATGATTGGAGCCATGGTTGCTATGACCGTCACCACACTTTTAATCGGCATGGGGATGTCAACGATTCTTTCTTTGTTGATAGCTATTTTAGCGGCGATGTTGGTATGTATGTTCACCAGTTATACCATTGAGCGCGTGGCTTATCGCCCATTGCGTCATGCGCCAAGACTTGCGCCGCTCATTACAGCGATTGGTGTATCGTTTATTTTGCAGGCAATTGCGATGCAGGTTTGGGGCTTGGAGCATTTCCGTTTTCCAGATGTGTTGCCAGCACAGCGCATCAATTTATTTGGCAATGTGGGTGTCACCATGCGCGAAATCATCATTGTGGTCGTCTCGTTTGTGATGATGGGCGGTTTGTTTTTCTTGGTCAACCGCACCAAGCTGGGTCGAGCCATGCGCGCAACCTCTGAGAACGTCAATGTGGCGGGCTTAATGGGGGTCAACCCCAATCGCGTAATTTCTGCTACGTTCATGATTGGTGCGGCACTGGCAGCGGTGGCGGGTGTTTTGTTTGCGACCAATTATGGCGGTAAAGTACATTTTTATATGGGTTTCATTCCAGGGATGAAAGCGTTTATTGCGGCGGTATTGGGCGGGATTGGTAATATCCCTGGCGCGTTGGTGGGTGGCTTGGCTTTGGGCATGGTTGAGGCAATGGGTGCGGGCTATATCAGCGCGGAATACGAAGACGTGTTTGCATTCGTGGTTCTGGTCTGCGTGTTGATTTTCCGTCCATCTGGATTGCTCGGTCAACGTGTTGCTGACCGCGCTTAAATAGGGATGAGGAGCGAATAATGAATAAATTTCTCAAACAACTCAATCCCACACAGTCAATCGTTGGTTTGGTGATTTGTATGGTGCTTTTGGCACTGATGCCGTTTATTGCCAAAGAATTGGGCGGTACGACTTGGGTGCGGATTATTGACATGGCTCTGCTGTATGTGATGCTGGCACTTGGGTTAAATATTGTGGTTGGTTTTTCGGGCTTATTGGACTTGGGTTATGTGGCGTTTTATGCGGTCGGTGCGTATATGGTGGCACTGCTGTCATCAAGTCATTTATCAGACAACTTTGCATTTTTTGCGCAACATTTCCCCAATGGTTTGCATATCCCATTGTGGGTAATTGTGCCGTTGGGCGCGGGTTTGGCCGCCTTGGCGGGGATTATGCTCGGCACACCGATTTTGAAATTGCGTGGCGACTACTTGGCTTTGGTGACTTTGGGTTTTGGTGAAATCATTCGTATTTTTATGAATAACTGGGGTAAGACAGGTTTTAACCTCACCAATGGTCCGCGTGGTATCAATAAAATCGATCCAGTAACGGTGTTCGGTTATCCTTTGGACAGAACCTTGACCATCGGCGGTATTGATTTTACCAAGGAATTTTTGTACTACTACCTGTTTTTGGCATTGGCAATTATCACGATTTTTGTCTGTTATCGCTTACAACACTCGCGCTTGGGGCGAGCTTGGATGGCACTGCGTGAGGATGACATTGCCGCAAAAGCGATGGGCATCAATGTGCGCAACATTAAATTGCTTGCATTTTCACTCGGCGCAACTTTTGGCGGTGTGGCGGGCGGTATGTTTGCTGCGTTCCAAGGCTTTATCTCACCTGAATCTTTCTCGTTCATGGAGTCGATTGTGATTTTGGCGATGGTGGTTCTTGGGGGAATGGGGCATATTCCTGGGGTGGTTTTGGGTGCAATTATTTTATATGCTTTGCCTGAGGTTTTGCGCTTTACGGTTGAACCGATGCAAAAAGCGGCGTTTGGTAAACTGATTGTTGACACAGCGATTTTGCGTCAATTTATTTTGGGATTGTCGATGGTGTTGATTATGTTGTATCGTCCAAAAGGATTGTGGCCGACCCCTGAGCGTGAAGATAAAAAAGATTTGGATATTGATGTGAATGCGCCCACGGATAAAACCGTTAACAACGCAACCGCCGTGTGAGAGGAACAATGATGAGTGAAAATAATATCATGCTCTCAGTGAAGGGCGTTAATAAAAGTTTTGGTGGTTTGAAAGCCTTGTCCGATGTCGGCATTGAAGTCAAAAAAAACACCGTGTATGGTTTAATCGGTCCCAATGGCGCGGGTAAGACCACGTTTTTTAATGTGATTACAGGACTGTACGAGCCAGACTCGGGGGAGTTTATCCTCAATGGTAAGCCCTATGAGCCGACCGCAGTGCACGAAGTTGCAAAAGCAGGGATTGCACGAACCTTCCAAAATATACGATTGTTTGGTCAAATGACAGCAGTTGAAAATGTCATGGTCGGTCGCCATGTACGTACCCACGGCGGTGTACTTGGTTCCATTTTGGGTTTGAAATCAGTCAAGGCTGAGGAAAAAGCCATTCGTGAGCGTGCGATGGAGTTACTCGAATACGTTGGGATTGGCAAATACCATGACTACGTGTCGCGCAACTTATCCTATGGGCATCAACGTCGTTTAGAAATTGCTCGTGCACTGGCAACCGACCCAAAATTATTGGCGTTGGATGAGCCTGCGGCGGGGATGAATGCAACAGAGAAAGTTGAGTTGACCCAATTATTGCGTAAAATCAGCAACGACGGTGTGACCATACTCATCATTGAACATGATGTGAAATTGGTCATGGGCTTATGTGATGAAATGACCGTATTGGATTACGGTAAAATTTTGGCACAAGGTTTACCTGAAAATGTACGCAAAGACCCGAAAGTCATTGAGGCGTATTTGGGCGGAGGACACTAATGAATACAACAGCAAAGCAACCGATTTTAAGCATCAAAGGACTACAAGTTGCCTACGGCGGTATCCAAGCGGTCAAAGGCGTTGATATGGACGTATATGAGGGTGAGCTCGTTACCTTGATTGGTGCGAATGGCGCGGGTAAAACCACCACACTCAAAGCCATCACGGGGATATTGCCTTATAAGTCGGGCGATGTGATTTATCAAGGTAAATCCATCAAAGGCGCGAAAGCATGGGATTTGGTCGCGCAAGGCTTGGTCATGGTTCCAGAGGGGCGTGGTGTGTTTGCGCGTATGACGATTGTTGAAAACCTGCAAATGGGTGCGTATCTGTTCAACGATAAAACACTGTATGACAAAGGTGTGGACTATGCGTTTGAAACCTTTCCACGCTTGAAAGAGCGTGCCAATCAATTGGCGGGGACTTTGTCGGGTGGTGAGCAGCAGATGTTGGCAATGGCACGGGCTTTGATGAGTCAACCGAAATTGTTGATACTGGATGAGCCGTCTATGGGCTTGTCACCCGTGTTGACCGAAGTGATTTTCAAGGTGATTGATAAGGTCTCCAAAGAAGGCATCACCGTGGTATTGGTCGAGCAAAACGCGAACTTGGCTTTACAAGCGGCTGACCGTGGCTATGTGATGGATTCGGGTAATATGATTATGACGGGCAATGCGCATGATTTATTGACCGACCCCAAAGTGCAAGCGGCTTATTTGGGTGCGTGATTGAGTCCCATCCATTTGACTGGAAAACCTCGGCTGTACTGGCTGGGGTTTTTTGGTTTTATAGCTCAAGCGGCTTTCGGAGCAGACTAAGGTTCGGATTGAGGTGTGTACGCATTGTTAATTGAAGCCAAATGATGCAATAGACGACTGCTTATCAATGTGCTTGAAACGGCTCTTATAATGACTTGCGTCAAGATTTTAGATGTCAGCACTTTGGTTATGAATTGTGTTGTGCATACGATGTGCTTTACAGAAGTGATAATAATTCGCGTTTACAGGTTCGAAAAATCCGTGTAATATGATGCCAACCTTTATCTTACTTAAACAATTGTCCTGCCATGAATAGTACCGCCACCCTGAACCTCAACCAAGCCGCGATTGCTCGAGATTGTGTGATTATCCAATTGGTTGCACCCGCAGATGCACCCGACTGGTTGCCGTGGTTGACTGAAATTGGCTTCATTGTGGGTGAGCATGTGTCGGTGGTGGGGCTGGTGGCCAACTTGGTGGCGATCCCGTGGGTGACGCTGGT
>OCVT010001176.1_pt1 | contig 11221 bp, 8 predicted proteins | sample 1539111 | NCBI WGS metagenome assembly OCVT01 (sample SAMEA3991482, study PRJEB22521) | metagenome | biome: anthropogenic terrestrial biome; feature: sewage plant; material: raw primary sludge | place: Sweden | collected 2012-09-26 | reverse complement strand
CCATAGGCATTTTCGGGTGCGATGGTTGCGTTCAACTCATCGCCTGCTTGTTTGCCCAACAAAGCCGCTTCCAAACCAGGGATGATTTGATGATGACCGTGCAAATACATCAAAGCTTCGCGACCATCGGATGTATCGAGAACCTCACCTGCATCGTTGGTCAAAGTGTAATGAATGTTTACAACTGAATTTTCGGAAATTTGCATGGTGTCCTCAAAGTGTATGCGTTAATCGAGCAGGCATTATAAAGTAAAACCCGTATTTGGATATGAAATCCGTGTGAAAGTGTTTCAAGCAACCCCCATTAAGAAACACACTCAATCAGTGCGCTTCAGTCACAACGCAATGATTTTGAAACGATTTTTGAGTTGGGGATTACTGAAGTGTATTGGGATCAATCGGCGTGCCGATGTCTTTTTGCGTGCGCAGTTTGTGTTGTTTGCGTTGATGGCGCACGAGTTGCTCGGCCACGCGTTCGCGCCATGAATTTTTGCGCAGCACCAACCAACGCGGCGATTTAAACTGCACCATACGTCGATACAGCCACACATAGACCACCACAAACCCCAGTGCCACCAGCATCAGCGCGGTGGTGTTTGACCAGAACAACACCGCAGGTATCACCGTGAGCAGCGTCATGCCCCACAAATACGGCGCGGTCATTGAGTTGCGTTGCGTGCGCACGTGCGCGTCTGGGTCACGTATCATCCAGCGCACAAGGCGTTTATACACCATCATGTGAAAATGCAAACCATCGGGCTCACCAGGGGATTGGCCGCGCAGCATTTTTTTACGATAAATCGAAAATAAGGTTTCCCACACAGGGTAGAGCATCAGCACCAAAGGAAACCAAGGCGATACTGTGGTGTTGCGCTCAATCAATAACACCGACAACACACCGAGCACAAAGCCCCACAAATACGCACCGCCGTCCCCAGCAAAAATCATGCCACGAGGAAAATTCCACACCCAAAATCCCAAAGTTGCACCAAACAATCCACAAGCCACTGCCAAGACCTGATAATCGGCGACTTTAAACGCCACATAAGCAATCGCCGCGGTCATCATCAGCACCACCATGCCCGCCAAACCATTGTAGCCATCAATAATATTGACCGCATGCGCCACACCACCGACCGCAAACATGGTGAACAACAGCGAAAAAACCGAGATGGCCAACAAACTGTCTAAACCAGGAACTGCGACATAAGTAATCCGCGCATCGAGCAACCACCACGCCAAACCCGCCGAGACAAAACTGGCGAGCAATCGTTCGCGCGGTCCGACTTTTTTGGTTAAATCTTCAATCAAGCCCCCCGCAAATGCGGGAATCAAACAGACAATAAAAATCACCCACCACAGCCCACGTATCGGCGCAATGCTGGATGAAATAATTGCGGCAATCAATAAGCCCGCAAAAATTGGAATGCCGCCGACGCGAGGCGTACTCTGTGCATGGAATTTTTGCGGTCCCTTATCCTCGTGCGCATCGTGGGTCAAATGCGCGTGCATGTGCGCGTAATGCAGCAACCAAACGGTTACTGCAAAACTAATGACCAATGCACCGATTAGGGTTAATAACATGCGTTACCTTTGTGAAACGTACTTGTGCTGTGATGACGCACTGTGTTTTGTGTTTAAAGACAGTTTGACATTGTACTCTACAGATGTGCGTTAAAACCACAACCTGATGATTGAATTATGCGGTTTGACACCCATTAATCAGGTTGAATGAATACCATATGCAAATAGGCGACAAAAAACCCCGTAAACAGTGATGTTTGCGGGGTTTGTTTGCTGACCTGTGGCGTTCTAAGTCAATAATATGGTAGGTCGTGCGTGATTCGAACACGCGACCATCGGATTAAAAGTCAGGTGCTCTACCAGCTGAGCTAACGACCCATAAAATTAGAACGAAATTATACCGCTTGTTTTTATAGTGTGTCAATAGTGTTTTGAATTTTTTGCTGTGCGATTTGAGATTTTTTAACTTGCTTGCGCTTGTGCGAGTTGGTGGGTGTTTCAGAAATGTGGCGGTTTTGTCGCGTTGATAACGAAATGACAACGACTTGGTTGCAAACCGCGTTTTGATTAAACACGGATGCGCTTGGGTAATTCTGCGGCGATGCGGTGCAAAAAACAGTACAATAGCCCATTAAAAAATATGCCCTGCAGGTTGATTTGCTGAATCAATGGCTTGGATGGGTTTGAATCAAATATAAACACGCAGCATGAGTGAATTTGAAAATTATGAATAATATTGAGATGGGTGATGATTTGTCGCTGTTGCGCACGCCGCCGCATTCTGTCGAGGCGGAGCAATCGGTCTTGGGCGGCTTGATGCTGGATAATATGGCGTGGGATAAAATCAACGACATTGTCCACGAGGACGATTTTTATCGTTTTGACCATCGGGTGATTTTTAAAACCATTGTGGGTTTGATGGAGAAAGACCATCCCGCCGATGTGTTGACGGTGTTTGAATCACTGCAAAATCAAGGGCGGCTCGATGATGTTGGCGGTATGTCGTATCTGAACGCATTGGCAACGGGCGTGTCGTCAGCCGTGAATATTCGCCGTTATGCCGAGATTGTGCGTGACCGCAGTTTGCTGCGCAAATTGATTTCGGCTTCGGACAATATTGCTGAGTCCGCGCTCAGTCCGCAGGGGCGCGATACCAATGAAATCATTGATTCGGCCGAAAAAGCGATTTTGCAAGTTTCGCAAGATGGTCAACGTGGCAACAATGAATTTTTAGAGTTGCCCGTAGTGCTCTCGGATGTGTTGCAAACCATTAATGAATTGCACGAGCGTGAGCATTTGGATGATGTCACGGGCGTGAGCACGGGTTTTATCGCGCTGGATAAAATCACTTCGGGTTTACAAAAAGGCGATTTGGTGATTGTCGCAGGTCGTCCGTCTATGGGTAAAACCTCGTTTGCTATGAATATGGCGGAGCATATTGCGATTGAGGAGGGCTTGCCCGTGGCGGTGTTTTCGATGGAAATGGGCGCGGAGCAACTCGGTATGCGTGTGCTCGGCTCGGTCGGGCGCATCAATCAAAATCATTTGCGCACAGGGAAACTCACCGATGAAGATTGGGAGCATTTGACCGTGGCGATTGAGAAAACCCGGGATACGCAATTGTTCATTGATGAATCTCCTGGACTGACGGCATTGGAGTTGCGTTCGCGTGCACGCCGCTTGCACCGCACCTGTGGCGGTTTGGGCATGATTATGGTCGATTATATTCAGTTGATGAGTGGCGCGGCATCCAATAATTTTGAAAACCGCCAATCACAAATTTCGGAAATTTCGCGTGGCTTAAAATCTTTGGCGCGTGAGTTGGATTGTCCCGTGGTCGCGCTGTCGCAACTCTCGCGTGCGGTGGAAAGCCGACCAGACAAACGCCCGCTGATGTCCGACATTCGTGAATCGGGTGCGATTGAGCAGGATGCGGACATCATTATGTTTGTGTATCGCGAGGAATATTATTTACAAAAAGATGGCGACTCAGCCAACCAAGCCAAACTCGAAGAAGCAAAAGGCAAGGCCGACATCATCATTGGCAAACATCGCAATGGCGCAACGGGGGTCATCAAATTGGCATTTCACGGCGAGTTCACGCGCTTTGATAATTTGGCTTATAGTGGCGACTATGCTGATTACTAAGACAAATTAAGAGGGTCGTGATGATGGTGTACGCCATTCCGCTGTTGTTGAGTGTGTTGCTGTTTGCACTCGCGTATTATGTGGGGCGAAGGTTGATCAACCCGAGTTGGTCTGAAGGTGTTCGCTTAACGCTTTGGACAATGCTCATCGTGATGGCGGCGTGTGTGCCGCTGTTGTTTGTGTTTCGCCGCTTTGCGTTTTTGCACCAAGATTCAATCATCCTTCAGGGAATGCAGTACGCGCTTGGCTTGTACACCATTGTGCTGTTTATGACCATTGCACGCGATGTGTTTCTAATTTTGATTGCGGCAATTCAAGCCATCCAATCTGTTTTTAAAAAATCCAGTCAAACCTTTCAACCTTACGCCACTTATCAACAGCAGTTGCACAGACGGGCATTTCTCTTGCAGGCAACGCGCATTGGCGCGCTGGTTGGTACGGTGGGGGTTTTTGGGCGTGCAGCAGTCAGGGCAAATAGTGCGCAACCCACGGTGGTCAGCAGTGAGGTTGTGATTGCCAATTTACCCGTAGCATTGGACGGTGTACGGATTGTGCAAATTTCGGATTTGCATGTTGGTCAAATACACCACGCTGCGCCACTGATTGAGTCCATTGTTAAAACGGTGCAAGAACTTCAGCCCGACATTATTGCCGTTACGGGCGATATGACCGATGGTATGGTGGCGCAATTGAGCGCGCAACTCGCGCCATTGGCTCAACTCAAAGGCAAATACGGGCAGTATTTCGTGACGGGCAACCACGAGTATTACACCGACACACCTGAAAACTGGCTGGCGCATTGGGCGCAACTGGGATTTACCACTTTACAAAACCAACACCAAGTGTTGTCTATCAATGGCGCGCCTTTGGTCATCGCGGGTGTGCATGACTATCGTTCGGGCAAACGCCATGCGGCGCATGTGTGCAGTCCACAACTGGCTCTGCGCGACGCGCCTGATGCCACCACCATTTTACTGGCGCATCATCCCGATACGGCTTATTTAACCGATGATGTGCGGGTGGATTTGCAATTGTCGGGGCACACCCACGGCGGGCAGTATTTCCCTGGAACTTTGCTGGTGCGTTGGGTACACAAATTCAATATTGGCTTGAGCCGTTATCGCAATGGCTGGGTTTATGTCAACTCAGGCACGGGGTATTGGGGGTCTGCGTTGCGCTCAACCGATGTGGTCAGTGAAATCAGTTTGCTCACCCTCAAACGGGTTTGATGCCGCTTCATGAGTGGTGTTTTGACTTGATTTTTACGGATATGCCCAACCGCCATGGGTACCAATTTCCAACAAAAATAATATGCCCACAACCCGAGTGATTCCGACACCGTATACTGTGGTTTTCTCGTATTAAACCATCGCATTTATGAACGCTTCAAACAACATCGATCACCAACATTTCAAAACCTATGTTCTGCTCATACTGACCAACTTGGTGTGGGGCAGCACGTGGGTGGTGGCGAAGTTGTTGACTGCGCAAGTGCCACCATTGACTGCTTCTGCGGTGCGCTTTATCATGGCGACACTCGCACTTGCGGTGCTGGTGCGGCTGTATGAGGGGCGCATTCCCTCGTTACCCCGTACTGACCGACGAGTGGTTCTGGGCATGGGCTTGACGGGGATTTTTTTGTACAGTCTGTGTTTTCTCATCGGTTTGAAATTCACTTCAGCGGGGCGAGGTGCGTTGATTATCGCGCTCAATCCTGCGGTGATTGCATTGGCAGCGTGGTTGATTTACAAAGAGGTGATGACCCCCATCAAGGGCTTGGGCATTGCCTTGGCATTGATTGGCTGCGTGTGGGTGGTCGGCAATGGCCATCCGATGAAATTATTGCAAGGTGAGGTCGGCTGGGGCGAGTTGCTGATTGTGGGTTGTGTGTTGGCGTGGGCGGTATATACGTTTATCAGTCGCCGTGCCAGCGGAACGGTCTCGCCCGTGGTGATGAATTTTTATGCCTGCTTGGTCGGCGGCGTGTTGCTCTCGGTGGCAGCATTGTTTGAGTCACCGTGGCGCATCATTCCGCAAATGGCTTGGCAGTCTTGGGCGCAGTTGGCGTATTTGGCTTTTTTTGCCACGGCATTGAGTTATACATGGTATTTGAGCGCGGTGAAAACTTTGGGCGCGGGGCGTACGGCTTTATTCACCAACCTCACACCTTTATCGGGCGTACTGATGGGCGCGTGGTTCATCGGCGAGCGTTTGCCGTGGGCGGTTTTGGCAGGAGGTGCAGTCACGATTTTGGGTGTGGGCTTGACGATTTGGGCCGATTATCGTTACAAGCACTTGCATTAAGCTGGGGTGAATGCCGTGTCAACTTGCCTTATAATGGGCGCATCAATTGAATTTTTGGAGGAATGATGCAAAAAACCAATATCGTGCATTGGGTGCGCTTTGCCTTGACGGGTTTGGGCTTGGTGCTCAATGTGATTGTGTTGCCGACTGTGTTGATGTTGACAGCGTTGTTGCGTGCCTTGCCGATTCGCCCGTTGCAGACGTTTAGCCAACACTTGGCGGTAGGCATTGCGCAAACATGGATTGCGATTAACTCGGCTTTGTTTCGTTGGTTTTTACCGACTAAAATTACCAGCAATGTGCCCGACACGGTGCAAGCGAATCGCTCGTATTTGGTGGTGAGCAACCATCAAAGTTGGGTGGACATCGTGGTGCTGCAAGCCATATTCAACCGCAAAGCACCGTTTTTTAGATTTTTTCTCAAACGTGAATTGATTTATGTGCCCATCATGGGCTTGGCATGGTGGGTGTTGGACTTTCCGTTCATGCGCCGTTTGACCAAAGAGCAGATTGCCAAAAATCCTGAGTTGAAGAACATTGACAAACAAGAGACCATCCGCCGCATGCAAAAATTCAAAGATGTGCCCGTCGGCATTATGCTGTTTCTCGAAGGTACGCGTTTTACCCAAGCCAAACACGACAAGCAACAGTCGCCGTATCAACACTTACTCAAACCACGTGCGGCAGGCGCGGCGTATGCCTTGAGTGTGCTCTCGGATAAACTCGATCAAGTGATTGATGCGACCATCAGTTATCCGCACGGCGTGCCAACCTTTGTCGAATTTTTAATGGGTAAATGTCCTGAAATTCACGTGGATGTGCAGGTACGCCCGATTCCATTGGCTTTGCGCCAAGGTGATTATGAAACCAATAAGGCGTTTCGGGTGGAATTTCAAAATTGGATCAATGGCATGTGGCAAGAGAAAGATGCACAATTGGCTCAAATAGTTTCCGACGATCCAAATTTTAGCCGTCCTAAAAACTAAATGGGTGCTGTCATTGCGAGCTGATTGACCGCGAAGCAATCCAACGTTTGATGCGGTATGGATTGCTTCGCGGATAAAGCATCGCTCGCAATGACCATAGATGTTAACTCAGCTCAGAGTGGTGGGAATTGGTAATGAAATATTTTGAGGAGAAGTAAAATGAAATGGACTGAAGTTTTAGAAATTGCAATTCAACTGGCTGAGGCGCATCCGGAGGTTGACCCAGCGACCGTGCGCTTTACTGATTTGCACAATATGGTGGTGGATTTGCCTGAGTTTGATGACGACCACAGTCGTGGTGGTGAAAAGGTTTTGGAGGCGATTCAGCAGGCGTGGATGGATGAGGTGAAGTAGAGTAAAATCATCATTAATCCGTCATGCCGTGCCTGACACGGCATCTCCATACATTATGGAGATTGCGGGTCAAAGTCCGCAATGACCTCAGATTGTTAACTATAAAAGGCACGACGTATGTTCGAGATTCAAAACTACCCCCAATTCATTTTAGCGATTATTTTGTTTCAACTCATCCCTGGTGCGGGCACACTGGCGATTTTAAATGCCACCGCGCGTCGTGGTGTGGGTGCGGGTTTGTCGGCGGTGACAGGTACATTGGTCGGTGATGCGGTGTGGATGATCGGCGCGGCGATTGGTTTGGCGGCGGTGATGCAGGCCAATCCGATGGTATTCACGGCTTTGCAATATTTTGGTGTGGCGTATTTGTTGTGGTTGGCTTGGGGACTGTTGCGTGCGGGGCGCAGTGAGTTGGATGTTGACTCAACACAAAGCAAATCCCACTGGCAATATGGCAAACAAGCGGCACTGGTGAGTTTAACCAATCCCAAAGTGATGCTGTTTTTCGTGGCGTTTTTCCCCTTGTTTTTGAAGCCCTCCGCCAGTCCCGTGACTTTGGGCGTGATGATGCTGCATGTGACGGTGATTAGTTTTGTGTATCAAGCGATTTTGGTCTTGGCCGGCAACTGGCTGGCGCGCCAATTCAAAGACGTGCCACAAGCCCAAGTGTGGGCAAAACGCTTTGCAGGAGTGGCACTGGTTGGATTTGCTTTGAAATTGGCGGTCAATAACCGCTGATTGTTTCACTGATTAAAAACGCACCGAACAAGGTGCGTTTTTTGGTGGCATGGTGGATTATCGAAACTTTGCCAATTTGTTTTGCGTTTTGCGCTTGGCAGAGTATTTGCCTGCGAGTTTGACCCCGCCCAAGCCTGTGTCTATCGGCTTGTTCCGCTGTGTGCTCACGGTTTTTTTCACACCTGTGCTGCTGTTGGCACTGTTGCGATTGGGTGCGTCTTGGAATCGCTGGCTTGGGTGGTGCGCGGTTCTGGCATTGGGTTTGGCGTTGGCGGCAGTTGTGCTTTGCACCATGTTGGCAGGTTGGCGCGTGGGCACGAGGTGAGACTTGGAGTAACCAATCAAATCGCTGCGCCCCATCGCGTACAGCGACTCGCGTATCATTGGCCAGTTGTTGGGGTCGTGGTAGCGCAAATAGGCTTTGTGCAGGCGGCGGCGTTTTTCTTCGCGCACCACATCGACTTTTTCGGATGAGCGTGAAATTTTTTCGAGCGGATTGCGTTGGGTGTGCCACATGGTGGTTGCCATCGCCATTGGCGTGGGCAAAAATGTCTGCACTTGGTCCAAGCGGAAGTTATTGCGTTTGAGCCACAGCGCGAGGTTGAGCATGTCCTCATCACTCGTGCCTGGATGCGCGGCGATGAAGTAGGGAATCAGGTATTGCTCTTTGCCCGCTTCTTTGGAGTACTGCTCAAACATTTGTTTGAAACGGTTGTACGAGCGCATTTCGGGTTTCATCATTTTTGACAAAGGTCCCGTTTCGGTGTGTTCAGGCGCGATTTTCAGATAACCACCGACGTGGTGTTGCACCAATTCTTTGATGTATTCGGGCGATTCGACTGCTAAATCATAGCGCAATCCCGATTGAATATTGATTTTCTTCACGCCTTTAATCGCGCGTGCTTTGCGGTATAAATCAATCAGGCTGTCGTGGTCGGTGTTGAGGTTTTTGCAAATATCGGGGTACACGCAAGAAAGTTTACGACAACTGGCCTCAGTGATTTCATCCTTGCAACCGAGCCGATACATATTCGCCGTCGGCCCGCCGAGGTCAGAAATTTGCCCTGTGAAACCATCGGTTTTATCGCGGATTTCTTCAATCTCATGCAAGATGGATTCGTGCGAACGGCTTTGAATGATGCGCCCTTCGTGCTCCGTAATCGAGCAAAACGTGCAGCCGCCAAAGCAACCGCGCATGATGTTGACCGAGTATTTAATCATATCCCACGCAGGGATTTTCGCATCACCGTAAGACGGATGTGGGTTGCGTGCGTAGGGCAGACCATACACATAATCCATTTCTTCGGTGGTCAGCGGAATGGGTTGCACGTTGAGCCAAACATCACGTTCACCATGCTGTTGCACCAAAGCCCGTGCGTTACCTGGATTGGACTCAAGGTGCAACACGCGCGAAGCGTGCGCGTACAGCACAGGGTCGTGCGCCACCGCTTCAAACGCGGGAATGCGAATCACGCTGTGCAAACGAATTTCATCGCGTTTGGCAATCAGTTCGGCTTTGCGCTGTTCTTTATTAAAAAACTGAATGGGTAATTCAGTCGGTTGATCGGTTTTGGATGCTTCGCTTGCGGGCGGTGTATCGGTTTTCGTGCTGTCCAAATACGGGTCAACGTGGGTGTATTGCGCGTCTTTGGCATTCGGCGCATCCACAGTGGTTGAGTCGATTTCCTGCCATTGCTCAGTTGGTTTCCAACCATGCGGCACAATAAACGCCGTGCCACGCACATCACGAATTTCGTTTAATTTTTCGCCGCGCGCCGCACGATGAGCAATTTCAACCAAGGCGCGTTCAGCGTTGCCAAACAATAAAATATCCGCTTTGGAACTAATCAATGCCGAAGGGCGCACGGTATTTGACCAATAGTCAAAATGCGCAATGCGGCGCAAACTCGCCTCAATGCTGCCAACCATCACGCCGACACCTGGATACGCCTCACGACAACGCTGCGCATAGACATTCACCGCGCGGTCTGGGCGTTTGTTGGGTGCGGCATTGGGGGTGTAAGCGTCGTCTGAGCGCGGTTTGCGGTCTGCCGTATAGCGGTTAACCATCGAGTCCATATTGCCTGCGGTCACGCCGAAAAATAAATTTGGTGCGCCCAAGTTTTGAAAATCATTTTTGCTGTGCCAATCGGGTTGGCTGATGATGCCAACGCGAAAACCTTGGTTCTCTAACAACCGCCCGACCAATGCCATGCCAAAACTCGGATGGTCAATATACGCATCGCCCGTAATTAAAATAATATCGCAAGCGTCCCAACCGAGCGCGTCCATCTCAGCGCGGGTGGTGGGCAAAAATGGCGCAACACCAAACCGCTTCGCCCAATAAGGGCGGTATTTGTGGATGGGTTTGATGACTGTGGACATAGGGGCTTTCGGGTGGGTACGACGGGTTCGCGAATTATAACAGAACGCCTCAATTTATATTGAACCTGTCTAAAAACACAATCTTGGGAAAAATATCTCTTTTCATGCATCAAAGTTATGCGGCGATTTTATGAAAATGATGTTAGCATTCGTTCGCAGTTTGTACATATAGTCATAATAATTTTAACAATAGGCAATATCGAGACATGTGTTGCCACACACAAAAGGATGGTCTTATGGAAGCATTTCACGGGTTTATTAACGACATCAACGGCGTTTTGTGGTCGTATGTGTTGGTGTATTTATTATTGGGAGTGGGAATTTTTTTCACCATTCGCTTTGGTTTTGTACAATTTCGTGGACTCAAACGTGCCACCCAAGTTGTTTTTGCCAAAGCAGGTCCAGGCGAGATTACTTCCTTTCAGGCATTTGCCACAGGTTTGGCGTCTCGGGTGGGTATGGGCAATATCGCCGGTGTTGCCACGGCGATTAGCGTTGGCGGACCGGGTGCGGTATTTTGGATGTGGGTCACGGCTTTGCTTGGTATGTCCTCTGCATTTGTCGAGGCAACGTTGGCGCAAATGTTCAAAGTCAAAAATGGAGACGGTACATTTCGCGGTGGCCCTGCTTACTACATACAGCAAGGTTTAGGCTCACGCCGTTGGGGTATCGCATTTGCAATCAGTTTGTTACTGGCGTTTGGTTTGGTGTTTAACGCATTGCAAAGCAATGCCATTGCTGAATCCATGGAGTTTGCTTTTGGTATTGACCGCACTTTGATG
>OCVT010001175.1_pt1 | contig 11221 bp, 10 predicted proteins | sample 1539111 | NCBI WGS metagenome assembly OCVT01 (sample SAMEA3991482, study PRJEB22521) | metagenome | biome: anthropogenic terrestrial biome; feature: sewage plant; material: raw primary sludge | place: Sweden | collected 2012-09-26 | reverse complement strand
GTTCAGACGTGTGCTCTTCCGATCTGGTTGTTGAGCAAACCGCGAGAAATGCGGGTAGCGCTTGGTGTAGTTGGGATATAGGAGAAAGCGCTTTCCAGTTTGATGGCTGATCACCAAAGGCTTGATCATAAAAACGTGAATGTCGATTTTGCATAATTTTTTCGACATGATAAGCGGCACTGTCTAAAGCCACCGTAGCACGCCAAGGCTGGGGCTGTGATGTTAGCCAAAGAGGGCGTGTTGCGAGCAGGCTGACTAAATGTGCGCCTGCTGAATGTCCCATGAGAACCAGCCGTTTTGAGTCAGCATGCCAATTGGGGGCTTGGTTTTGGATATAAATGAGTGCTTCTGCAATATCTTGGGTTTGTTGCTGTAATGTCGCATCAGGAACTAATCTATAGTTGATCGAAATAAAAACCCAACCTTGTTTATTCCAATAATCCATTTTATTTTTGACTACAGCAGCCTTATTTTTATCACCTATTATCCAAGCTCCACCATGTACCATCACGATTAATGGTGCTGGCGTTTTATCTGTTAAAGGTTGGGTCGGGAAATAGACATCCATTGCTTGTTGGGGATGAGACCCATAAGCAATATTTTTTAAAGCTTTAGTTTTGCTGAGTAGATGCGTAGCAAAATCATTGGAATATGCTGATGGATTGAAGCAAAGTAATATAAATATCGACAAAAGTAGTTTTTTCATCTGGACTATCCTTCACGGTTAAGCACGACAGCACTTTAAAATTTTTGTTATCAGATCATGGATCCATTGCAATCCTTTAACTGCTTTTTGGATGTTTGGCTGGAACAGTTAAGGCTTTATTGATTGAATTGATCTTTTAGTGTTTTAATTAAAATCGGATTACAAAATGAAAAGAATGCACGCATGGTAATTACATAATCTGATCATTTGGTACAGAAAATAAGATTAGGCTTTAATTATAAAGTAGAGGAGTCGTAGAGATGAAAAAATCAATTGGTTTAATTTCTGCTGTGATGCTGTCTACGATTATGTTTACAGGCTGTGAAAGTATGTCAGCCAATGAACAGCGTATTGGTGCAGCAGCACTGGGTGGTGCCGTGGGTGGTGGTGTGGGGAACAAAGTCGGTGGTGGTGTCGGTGCCGCGCTTGGTGGTGGTGCGGGTGCAGCTGTCGGTAGTAAAACCCAAGGTGGTTCTAACCGTAATGCAACTTATAGTGGTGTCGGTGGTGCAATTGGTTCTGCTGTAGGTAAAAGTGTCATTGGCGGAAATGCAGGTGCTGCGATTGGTGGCGCTATTGGCGGTGGTGCAGGAGCGGCCATTGAACAGAAAAAACGCTAATGACATATTTGCAATGAGGTAAAAGTGCTTGTTGATCAAGCACTTTTTTATGCGGTTTGCCTGTTAAAAGCATTTTTACGCGCAGAGGATCGTTCCTTAATTTATGTCATCAACTGCAATATTTGCCCTGTGATATGAGGTATTGGAGCTGAATAAGAAATTTAGAGCGAACAGAAATTGTCTGTAGTTTTGTTAAAAGGCCGATTTGGGTCAATTGTTTTTTTCTTGTCTAAGACCATACTAGAATAAAATTTGTACGGCAGCATGGATTTCGTTGTCTAACTGTTGCAATAAATTGCCAATAACAAGAAAGGAAGAACATGGAAGCGCAGACTCAATGGGTGCATACCCAAGACCAACAACGTCTTTATGTGAAAACATGGGGCAGTGATGACAAACCAGCCTTAGTCTTGGTACATGGTTATCCTGATAATCAAGATGTGTGGGAGCTGATTATTCAGCAACTGAAGCAAGATTTTTATATTATTACCTATGATGTACGTGGAGCAGGGCAGTCCTCTATTCCAGCCCGTATTCGTGATTATCGTTTAGAACAGCTATCTCTAGATTTAGAAAGTGTGGTCAATGCCGTATTAAAAGACCGACCTTTCCATTTGGCTGCACATGATTGGGGGTCGATCCAGTCTTGGGAGTCAGTCACCGAAGCGAAATTTAAGACCCGAATTTTATCTTATAGTACGATTTCAGGTCCTTGTTTAGATCACGCGGCTTTTGCAATGCGCAATCAATTTAAACAGCACAAAGGCAAATTTTTTAAGCAATTAACTAAATCTTGGTATATTGCCGTTTTTCAATTGCCCTTGCTGGCACCGACAGTTTGGAATTTTTTTACGCCGAACAAATGGGCTAAAGTACTGGAGCAGTTGGAACGTCAAAAAGACTTGCCTTTAAATCACAATATCGCCTTAGATGGGAAGCATGGCATCGGCTTATATCGGGCTAATTTTATTCCACGTTTAACCCAGCCTCGGCAGCGTTTTGCTGTGTGTCCAGTACAGGCAATCGTGCTACAGCGAGATCATTTTGTTAGCCCTGAATTGATTGATGAAATGCCAAAATGGGCAGAACAATTTCAGCGGGTGGAAATTGATGCCAATCATTGGGCCGTTTTAAGTCAGCCAGAAAAAATTGCGGGTTATATTAAAACTTTTGCACAGCATCATACAACTACCCATTAAGCCGTGTGAACTTAGTGGAAAAATATAATTGCGTTGCTGAACAAGGGTATTGAAGAGCAATATTTTGATCAAATTCTGATAAAATGCCTCTTTTTTCAAAAACCTTTTCTTATGATTGCAATTATCGCTGCTATCGTGGTCATGTTCGGACTTTCTTTAGCCCGTGTACCGGTTGTGTTTGCACTAATTATTGGTGCCGTGACTGGTGGGTTATTGGCTGGTTTAGGTCTGCAAGGGACTTTAGATGCTTTTAATAATGGTTTGGGTGGCGGCGCTAAAATTGCTTTAGCCTATGGCGTGCTAGGTGCCTTTGCTTTAGCTTTAGCGCGTTCAGGTTTACCAGATTTACTGGCGTATAAGTTAATTCGAACTTTAAAAGCGGATAGCGACAGCAAATCTCAAAATAAAGTGAAGTATATTATTTTTGTGACCATTGCTTTAGCCGCAGTATCTTCTCAAAATTTAATTCCTGTGCATATTGCATTTATTCCGGTTTTGATTCCGCCGCTATTGGGTGTATTTAACCATTTAAACTTAGATCGACGTGCAGTTGCTTGCTTATTGACTTTTGGTTTATGCGCAACGTATATGCTTATTCCCGTGGGTTTTGGTGCAATTTTCCTCAATGATATTTTAGCGCAGAATATTAATACTTTTGGTAAACCTTATGGATTTATGATTACGAATGAACAAATTCCACATGCCATGATGATTCCTGTATCTGGTATGTTTGTTGGTTTATTGATTGCATTATTCATTAGTTATCGTAAACCAAGATATTACCAAGAGATTAAAGTAGAACAAAAAATTCATAGCATTACGGGTGAGATGACCACCGCTGAAGCTGATGATGAAGTACCCAAAATTGCGAAGTTCACCTTGTTCATGGCGGCCTTTGCGGTTTTGGCAACTTTGTCGGTGCAGTTGTATTCTGATTCTATGATTCTAGCAGGGTTGGTCGGTGTTGCAATTTTGAGTTGTGCGGGCATCTTTAAATGGAAAGAGGCAGACGACGTTATTATTACCGGTATGCGGATGATGGCATTGGTCGGCTTTATTATGATTGCTGCACAAGGTTTTGCTGCGGTGATTGAAGCCACGAATCAAGTGCCTGCGTTGGTTGAGGCTTCAGTGCAATGGATTGGTGACAGTAAGGCTTTAGCAGCTTTCTTAATGTTACTCATTGGTTTACTGATTACTTTAGGTATAGGTTCTTCATTCTCGACTGTGCCTATTTTAGCGATTATTTACGTACCATTATGTCTGCAATTTGGCTTTAGCCCAGCAGCGACAATTGCCATTATTGGTACAGCAGCGGCATTAGGTGATGCAGGTTCTCCAGCTTCAGATTCAACTTTAGGACCCACTTCGGGCTTAAATATGGATGGACAACATGATCATATGAAAGACAGTGTTATCCCTACATTTATCCATTTTAATATTCCATTATTGGTATTTGGATGGATTGCGGCAATGGTACTTTAACTGAAAATGATATTTTAATTTATTTGAATTTACATCTAATATTAATAGATGTATTTTAAATAAATATTTAGATGATTCATTATAATAAAACCAAGTTGTACACTCGGAATATAATAAATTAATCTGATTAACTTGGTTGGTGTTAAAACCAACCAAGCTGGTCTGATTAAAATAAATATCAATTATTATCAATAACTTAAAAATAAATAAAATTATTATTAATTAACAACTATTGCATATTAATTACACCCATGTTTATTATTAATTAATGTTTGAATTTTATTGTTATTATTCTTCCGTAGGTTATTAAAAATGTTAAAACAAGCTACTTTTATTGTATTATTGGGGTTGTCTGCTTCAGCGATGGCAGATGGTTGGCAAGTTAAAGTTGGTGCTTCTGCAATTGCTCCAACGAGTGATACCAATTTAAATGGTATTGGTGTTGTAAAAGCGGATAGTGAATTGGCTTTTACCCCATCTGTTGAGTATTTTTTTAACGATAACTTCTCTGCTGAACTATTATTAGCGGCACCAATTAGTCATGATGTTGCAATTAATGGTGCGAATGCAGTCAAAATTAAACATTTACCACCAACCATTACAGCGAAATATAACTTTAAAAACTCAACTGGTTTTACGCCGTATATTGGTATAGGTGGTACAGCATTTATTGCTTGGGATGAAGAAACAACGGGGCCATTGACAGGTACAAGCGTTAAAGTGAAAGAAGACTTTGGTTTTGCAGGTCAGATTGGTTTTAACTTCCAACCTGCTGATGCAAAAAACTGGGGCGTATTTGCAGACATTCGTTATGCGCAATTAAGTCCAGAAGTAGAAGTAAAAAATGTCACTACATTTGATTTAGACATTGATCCTGTGATTTATACCCTTGGTTATAGCTACAAATTCTAATGTTTAGAATTTGAGTTAGCCTTAAAAAACCCATCTTTTGATGGGTTTTTTTAATTGCACTAAAGTACGAGAGTAAACTACTGTAATTGAGCAAAAAGGTCTTATTTAATGACGGGCTTGTTGCTAAAGTAACAGCAGAAAGATAATCAAATAAAAAGGCAGAAAAAAATGAAAATATGGAAATGTGCTGCTTTATTTTTATGTAGTGGTTTTAGTGTTGCGACTTACGCAGCCAGTTTTAATTGTGATAAAGCGCGAACCCAGACGGAACACGCAGTCTGTGAATATCGGGTGGTCAATGATGCCGATGTAAAAATGGCCACAACCTATAATATTATTAAGCGCTTAGTGCCTATGGGAACACGAGGCATGATTCAGGATGAGCAAGTCAAGTGGTTACAGTTACGAGATCAATGTGGCGATTCTAGTCGTTGTTTAAGTGAAGTGTATAAGATGCGCCAGCAAAAACTGGATATGTATATGGATCGTGTTTATAAACAAGGTCCTTTTTAAGAAAAATTTATCGGGCGCTATTGAAAATTGTGCCAGTTACTCCAATTCATTAAGCATTCGATAAAAGTGTTTAATGAATTTAAGGAATGATGATGACCGAACAAAGTGCAAAAAAACACAGTTTCCAAGCCGAAGTTGCCCAGCTTCTCCATTTAGTGACCCATTCACTGTATTCTAATCCTGAAATTTTCTTACGTGAATTGATTTCAAATGCTTCCGATGCATGTGATAAGTTACGTTTTGAAGGGATTAACCATCCTGAATATTATGAAAATGACCCTGATCTACATGTTCGGGTTAGTTTGGATAAAGTGCATAAAACCATCACCATTTCAGACAATGGCATTGGTCTAACGCAACAAGAAGCGATTGATCACCTTGGGACGATTGCGAAATCGGGTACCAAAGACTTTATGTCTAAATTGTCGGGTGATCAAAAAGCCGATGCGCAATTGATTGGTCAATTTGGGGTCGGTTTTTATTCAGGTTTTATTGTTGCTGAAAAAATTACCGTTGAATCTCGTCATGCGGGTGTAGATGCAGCCGAAGCTGTACGTTGGATCAGTACGGGTACAGGTGATTTCGAAGTTGAGCAGATCAACAAGGCTTCACGTGGAACAGACATCATTTTGCATTTGCGTGATGATGCACTGGATTATTTAGAATCGTCTAAAGTGAAACAGATTATCAATAAATATTCTGACCACATTAGCCTGCCAATTGAAATGCAAAAAGAAGTCTGGCAGGAAGAAGCGGTTGCTGAAGGTGAAACTCCTCAAGGTGGTCAGATGGTCAAGACTGACGAGTGGGAAGCGATTAACTCAGCCAGTGCTCTTTGGACGCGCAATAAAAATGAGATCACTGACGAGCAGTACGTTGAGTTCTATAAGAACTTAAGCCATGACTTTGAAGCACCACTGGCATGGGCGCATAATCGCGTGGAAGGCAGTACTGAATATACCCAACTACTTTATGTGCCAAGCAAAGCCGCACATAATATTTTCACCCGTGAAGCGAAAGCGGGGATCAAGCTGTATGTCAAACGTGTCTTCATTTTGGATGAAGCGGACAATTTAATTCCGAATTATTTACGTTTTGTACAGGGCGTGGTGGATAGTGCCGATCTACCACTCAACGTCAGTCGTGAATTGTTACAAGAAAGTCGTGATGTGAAAACCATTCGCGAAGGCAATACGCGCCGTATTTTGACCATGCTGGATGCTTTGGCCAAGTCGGAAGATGAGCAAGATCAAGAGAAATTCAAACAGTTTTATGCTGAATTTGGTTCAGTGATAAAAGAAGGTTTGGGTGAAGACTTCGGAAATCGTGAGCGTATTTTAAAACTTCTTCGTTTCTCGACCTCGAACAATGATGACATTTCAACGTCATTGGCAGATTACAAAGCACGCATGAAAGAAGGGCAGAAAGCCATTTATTATGTGACTGCTGACAGTTTAAGTGCAGCGAAAAACTCACCACAACTTGAACTGTTCAAGAAAAAAGACATTGAAGTGCTGTTGATGGCGGATCGTGTCGATGAATGGGCAATGGAGTTCGTCAATGAATTTGATGGCACAGCAATGCAGAACGTATCCAAGGGTGCCGTTGACTTAGGCGATTTGCAGGATGCCGAAGAGAAGAAAGCACTGGAAGCTGCGGCTGAACAATTCAAGCCTGTGGTCGATAAACTGTCTGATGCTTTAAAAACCAAAACCAAAGAAGTTCGTGTCACGACACGTTTGGTTGACTCTCCTGCATGTCTAGTCACCAGTGAAGGTGAGCTTTCTCCACAGCTGGTTCGTATGTTGAAACAAGCCGGTCAAGCAATTCCTGAAAGTAAACCGACTCTGGAAATTAACCCAGAACATCCATTGGTGAAAAAACTGGAAAGCTCGAACCAATTTGATGATTTGGCCCATGTGATTTTCGATCAAGCGGTGATTGCAGAAGGTGGTTTACCTGATGATCCTGCTGAATATGTCAAACGTATTAACAGCCTATTGTTGAAATAACTGAGATTTTCATCCTCAAAATGAAAAACCTCCTTCGGTATAATGCCAGTCAGTTAAGAAATTGACTGGTTTTTTTATTTTAAATTCATGATGTTATTCGATACGCGGAAACGTCATCCGCAACTGTTCGAGGTAAAATTACTTTGAAAAAGTAAGGTTTCTGCGATTAATTGATTAATAAAAGGTATTTGACGAGTTTTGCGGATGAGAATGCCTTTGGTTACTTTGGGCTTATCCAAAGTAATCGATGATCTCCAAGTATATGATTTAAAAAAACATAAGACTCCGTCATGAATAGCTAAAAAGCTAAAAAGCTAAGGAGTTAATTGTAAAACCCCTTAACTGATCAGCACTATTCTTTCGGGAGATTTTTTTATTCACAAACATTGTGGTTCACTCACTCAATTAAAATAAGGCTTCGAAACGGATCGAGGTGCTAATGAAATGACTACGATCATCACGATGATCGTTCATATAATTTAAATTCCCTTGCACATAAAACCATTCACGCCATAACGGTTGACGCCAAGAAATGAAAGGTCCCCAACTATTTAAACGTAAATCTTTATTGTTTAAAAAACCACCGGTATAAATGCCATAACTAAAGCTATTTTCATGGAAAAATTGGTGTTGTCTAAACAGACTATTATCCCAAGTTAAATCATCATCTTGATTGTCAGAATAAGTGAGATTCAATTGATTCGACAGGAAAGCTTGATTTGGGCGCGCATGAGTCAGCTCGAGATTGGTTCTTAAATAATTTTTACTATCAATGCCATAACGATAAATTTGTTCCGCATGAAAACTAAAATCATTTTCTAATTTCCAATCTTTAGAGGCTTTTAGGCGCAGATAAATATCATCGCCTGAACGTAGTCCCAAATCTAAATCTGTTTTAAAAGGGATGTACTTAGAAAACTCTGACCAACGTAAGGCAAAAGAGCTGTTATTTTCTCGAGTTTGTTGTCGGTCTAGGGTTTTGTCATTGCTGTTGCCCGGGTTTTCATTGGTAATGGCAACATTATTGTCCAGTTCATTGTCTAAGGAATCATCCCCGAAGACCAAACTGAGTTGACGCTCTAAAGTGGGAAGTTTAATTCTGCCCCGAATACGCGGTTTAATTTCATAACCATCATATTTATTCCAACTGTTATCCACGATCACGCGTAATGTTGCAGATGCTGGTTTTTCTGGATCTGTCTCGCCAAACCAATTGTCAATTTTATTTGACGTATCATCTGCCCAGCTTCGAATTTGAAATTGTTTACGGTCTACCCATGTCCGATCTGCGGTTTCGAGGATAGAGCGCACCATCAGTTCATCTGATTGCTGGGGTAAAAATGTCGGTACGGCATCAATCCAACTGGGCAGTTGATATAGCAAATTGAAGTTTTCATCCGTTGCGGGTAAAGGCCAGTTTTTTTGCTCCGTTACAGATTCTGCGCTTGTTGCCCAAGTCGAGTTATACGCCAGCCCCGATAAGAAGATGAATAAAAGTGGTTTTGATAAATTTATTTTAATGTGCGGCATATCCTTGCTCTTCTATTTTTGATCATTGAATAGTCTTGTAAAAAATGCGACTAAAAAGCAAGCGTTTGCTACAAAAATAGAACCTAATCTGAAATATGTTTTTGAATGGCTTTATATAATTGATGGCAGTCGATTGGGGGCGCTAACTGGGTCAGAATGGTTTGGATCAGTTGCCAACTGACGCCTTGATGACGGTCTAATAATAAATAAGGATAAGCCACTTCAGTTCGTGACAGATTTAAGCGGTTTTGTCCATGAATCAGACGAATTTTATGCCGCTCTTTTAATAACAATAGCGGGGTCTGGATGTCCGCTGGGCTTTCCTCAAATTGAATAAATTTTTGCGTTTGGATTAGTTGTGCAGGAATAAAAGGGGTATAACCTTCAGTATGCCAGATTAACGTGGCTTTTTGGCTATAGCTATCAAATAGAGTTTCAAGATGCGTCAAACTGTCCTGTAGATAAGGCCAAAAAATTTCTTTAATCGCAGCGGGTTGATGCTGATATGGATCAGTAAATAAATGGATTAAGCGAATTGCTTGCAGTTGATTTTCTGTACCCAATAACACCAAATATTTAATAAAGCGACCTTGAGGATTGATTTGCTCAGCGAGATAAATCGGCAATTGCTGCCAACGCTGTACATTGGGGCCATACAATAATAAATCTGCATGTTGTGAGATTTCAGGCGAGTCGAGTATTTCTAAGCGATATAACGCTTGCTCAGGTTTATTACCCTCATAAAGAGGCTGAATATGTGCAATATGTTGGCCGAGTGCTAAAGTTTTTGGAACAGAGTTTTGCGTTAAATTTTCAGCTAAATTCGTTTCTTGAATGCTTAAATGTGCCGATACAGGGGTTTCCTGTGGATGATGATTCAATGCAGATGGCTGTTCTAAATGGAGAGCAGTATGACTTTCATTTTGCTGTACAAGTGAATCTATGACCATAATTTGCGGCTGAGGATCAAGCATGACAGGGGAGTGATCAATGCCATCAGGTGTATCTGTGTGATTCTGTTCTGCTGCGATATGCATAGACGGCTTTAAATTTTTCTCAGTCTCAGCCCATGCTTTCACCCGTTGATGCTCTAAAAGGGCTTGCTGTTTTAATTCATGGTCGGTATGTAAACAGCTATAGATCTGTTGTTGTGCCAGCATCCAGTGATAGATCTCTTCTAAATCCCCCCATTCACTGACCAAGGCCGTTCTGTTTGCGCTTGGAATTAACCAAATTTGCCAACCTTTTTCAGCATCATACAAAATAGCCCAACCCGCATCCGCATTTTCATAGAGCACTTTTTCTAAAATACTGTCCTGTAGAAATACGCCACGAAAAGACAGTTTATACAGGGTATTCGCAGCGAAATCATGGGCTGCTTTTTCCGGTTGAGTATGGGATTTAAATTTCAAAATTTGTTTTTTAAAAATGGGCTCATCGCATAAGCCAAAAATTTCGGTTAAACGTGATTTCGATTTTGCAATTTCAAAGAAAGATAATGATCGGTGCTCTAATCCATCAATTAAGAGATTTAATTCTTTGATCAGCAGCGCTTTTTCTAAGGCATTCATCAACTGACCTCTAAAGATGTATTTGTGCTTTTTCGAGATAACTTGCCAAGACAATATTGATGGCCAGTTCAAGTAATTTATATTCAGCAGACATCGGTTTAGGGTAGCGTTCAGCAAGCACAATCAACAGCTCAATATTGATGGCTTGAGGAGGAATCTTACCTTGAATCAGTGCTTGAAGTTCTTGCATAAGAAAACGGTTTCATTCGATGAAATGATGAAGGTCATGCTTTTGATTATATGGATTTAAAAATAAAAATCATGCAAAAAATTGTCATATTTTGAGAGTTTATAGACATAAAAAACAAAAATTGTAAATTTTGAATAATAAATATTCGATTCTTGAGTGTAGCGAAAGAGAAGAAATGCTGATTATGAGGTGAATTGTTTGATGTCACAGGTCGTAAATCGGGTGAATTAGAGTAATGGGTCTGTTTTTTTATTTCTGCATCAAACCTCTGCTGTTTGAAAAACACATCCATCAAAATCTCGAATGCCTCTCTAATTAACTAATACCAGTCAGTTAAGAAATTTCCTAGAATTTTATTTTTTAAATTCATGATGTTATTCGATACGCGGAAACGTCATCCGCAACTGTTCGAGGCAAGACTACTTTGGAAAAGTACAGTTTCTGCGATTTATTAATCAATAAAAGGGATTTGACGAGTTTTGC
>OCVT010001172.1_pt1 | contig 11231 bp, 12 predicted proteins | sample 1539111 | NCBI WGS metagenome assembly OCVT01 (sample SAMEA3991482, study PRJEB22521) | metagenome | biome: anthropogenic terrestrial biome; feature: sewage plant; material: raw primary sludge | place: Sweden | collected 2012-09-26 | reverse complement strand
AAGAAATTTTAGCTTCATCTAAAAATAGTTTTTGAATTTCAATAATTGCTTTTTTAGGAATAATAAATTGTGTTTCTTGATTAGTGATATTTTGCAAATGTGAAACTGCTAATCTTCTAGTATCAGTTGAAACAAAATTAATTTTTTGATTTTTAATATCTAATAATGCACCATTTAATTCAAATTTAGGATTGTTATTATCAATTGCAGGTGTAATTTTTCTAATAGAATTAATAAAATTAATTGTAGACATTGATAATTCTTTTAAATTTTCTGATTTATTTAATGATGGAAATTCTTCTGCATCATAAGTAGGTAATTTAAAAGTTGATTTATTTTGTTTTATAACTAGATTATTATTTGAAGTTTCTATAATAATATCTTCATTTTTTAATCTTTTTATAATTCCTAATAAATTAGAACCATTAACTGTTGCTTTTCCATCTACTGTATCAGTAATATTATCAATATATGATTCTAATCCAATTTCATAGTCTGTTGCTTTTATAATTAATTTTGCATTATCAATTTCTAAATAAATATGTGATGTTATTGCACTAGAATCTTTTTTTTCTAAAAAAGGTTGCATTGAAGCTACAACATTTTCAAAGATATTTTTTGTAATTACAAACCTCATTTTATCTCCTATATTTTTATTTAATTTAGTGGAAGTAGTAGTCTATGTGAAAAGATGAAAATACCTTTGAAACCTCTGTGTAAGCGAACTTTACTCCAGTGATTAGAAAAGTCATTGTATTCACATCTTTTCACATAAGTCTTTAAAACTTATTTTGTTCTAAAGTTTTTACCACTCCTTATTTATGATTTTATTCTTTAAATTTTCAATAATTAATTTAAAGTTTTCATCTTTTTCAATTAACTCATTTGCTTTTTTAATATTATGAGAAATTGAGCTGTGATCTTTCATTCCAAGGAATTTTGCAATATCTGGCATAGAATTATGTGTTAATTCTCTTGTAAGATAAATTACAATTCTTCTAGCATTTGCAACTGTTGCAGTTCTTTTCTTAGATTTTATATCACTTGGCTTAATATTTAATTGATTTGCAACAATATTTATAACATCAGGAAGTTTTATATTCTCTTTTGTCTCTTTAATTTGATCTTTTAATAAACCTTGAACCATTTGTAAAGTAATTTCTTGATTTAGTAAAGATGCACTTGCATTTATTCTTATTAAAACACCTTCAATTTCTCTAATAGAGTTATCAAGTGTAGCTGCAATAAAATTAATGATTTCTCTTGAAAGTGAAATACCATTTAAATCTGATTTCTTTTCAATAATCGCAATTTTTGTTTCAAGTCCTGGAATTTGAACATCAGCTGTTAATCCCCATTCAAATCTTGATTTTAATCTATCAACAAGTCCAGCAATTTGTGATGGAAGTCTATCACTTGTCATCACAATTTGTTTTTTTGCGTTATGTAATTCATTAAAAGTATGAAAAAACTCTTCTTGAGTTTGTTCTTTTCCACTTAAAAACTGAATATCATCGATTAAAAGTACATCACATTTTCTGTATTTATTTCTAAAATGTTCCATATTTTTATTTTTAATTGAGAAGGTAAAATCATTCATAAACTGTTCAATAGTTACGTAAATAACAGTACTTCCCTTTTCAATTGCATGATTTCCAACAGCTTGTAAAAGGTGAGTTTTTCCTAAACCAGTTCCTCCATAAATAAAGAGTGGATTGTATTGTGTTCCTGGTTTATTTGAAACGGCAAGTGAAGCATTATATGCCATTTGATTTGAAGGTCCAACAACAAATGAATCAAATGTATATGATGGATTTAGTATTGTACTTTCAGCAGTTTCATTTTGAACTTGCTCTTTTAAAATCTCTTTTTTAGATTTTTTTTCACCTGTAAGTTTTATCTCTATAGAGGGTTTTGAACCATCAAAAATTTCAAAACAATGCTGTATTAATCCAGTAAATTTGCTCTTTATCCAAGATGCAATATATTTATTATTTACTTCAAATATGGCAATTTTTTCATCAGAAGATATTTTTTTATAAACTAATTGCTTTAAGTATCTTTCATAATCAGTTTTGTTAGCTTCTTTTTGAATTATTGTTAGGAAATCTTTGGTTGTCATTTATTTGTAAACTCTTTAATCGTAATTGTAAATATTATACCTAAATTTTTTATAAAAGAGTTTGAATAGGATAATTTTATAAAATAAAACAAGTTATACACATAGTGAATAAGTAGTGAATACTTTTTTTATTTTAAGTTAAATCTTATTTAAAAGATACCATTATACGGGCTATATAACTATGTGAATAAAAATTAAACAAAAAGAGTGAAAAGTTGAAAATATTAGGAATTGACCCAGGAACTAGAAACTGTGGATATGCTATTGTTGAAAAAAATGGAAATAGTGTAAGACTTCTTGAAGCAGGGTTGATAAAAATAAAAACAAAAATCTTACAAGAGCAAATTGTAGAGATGACAGAAGGTTTTGATTTAATATTTGCAAAACATGAAATTAATGAAGTTTCAATTGAAGATATGTTTTATGCATTTAATCCAAAAACAGTTATAAAACTTGCACAATTTAGAGGTGCAATTTCTTTAAAAATTTTACAAAAATTTGGTAATTTTGCAGAATATACTCCACTTCAAGTAAAACAAGCAGTAACAGGAAATGGAAAAGCTACAAAAGAGCAGGTTGCTTTTATGGTTAAAAGGCTTTTGGGAATTAAAAAAGAGATAAAACCACTTGATATTACAGACGCAATTGCAATTGCTTTAACCCATGCTCAAAGATTGTAAACTAATTATAAAATAGATATAATCTAGCCCTCAAAAATTAGGAAAAATAATAATGAAAAAAATTGGAATATTAGCTTCTTATAATGGAAGTGGATTTGAAACAATACAAAAAGCAATACTTGATAAAAAATTAGATGCAAAAGTAGTTGTTGTAATTACAAATAACACAAATGCAGGAGTTTTACAAAAAGCTGAATCTTATAATATTCCTTATTTTATAATAAATGATAAAAGATATCCTGAGCAAAATATTGATGATAAAATAGCTAGATTACTTGTTGAATTTGAGTGTGATTATATATTTTTATCGGGATATATGAAAAAAATTGGATTAGATATTTTAAATGCATTTCCAAATAAAATTATAAATACACATCCAGCAATTCTTCCTTCAATTTATGGTGGTAAGGGAATGTATGGAAAATTTGTACATGAAGCTGTTATAAAAAATGGTGAAAAAAAATCAGGTGTTACAATACATTATGTAAATGAAGTTTATGATGAGGGTGAAAAGATTTTAGTAAAAGAGTTACAAATCGCTCAAAATGAAACAGTTGATAGTTTGGAAAGTAGAATCAAAGAGCTTGAAAGTGTTGCAATAATTGAAGCATTTGAAAAACTACTAGCTTGAGGCTAGTAGTTTGTTTTTAGTTTAGGATTTTTCCTAATTCATCAGCTGTTTTTACATATTTTACATCTGTAATTTTGCCATTATCTAAAGAAATAACAGAAATCATATCTTCTTGAACAGGAAATAATCCTTTATTTGTATCATCTACTAATAAAACAGAAAATGGATAAGCTTTCATTTTTGGCATAGCAATTAAGCTAGTTATAATTCCTGGCATTCCTGTAATATCTGCAACATAAGCAGATTTTGTTGTTGTTAAATAATCTTTATCTTTTGTAAGTAAAAACTCTTTTATTGTTGCACCTTCAGTTTTTGTTGCTGAAAAAATTATAGTTTTGATATTTGCATCAACAATATGCTCTTTTTCAAACTGATCTTTGATTTTAAGTGTTGGAAGAGTATTTCCCACTGTTAATGAACTTGCAATTGCACTTAGCCCTAAAAAAACTGTAAATAGAAATTTTTTTATCATTTTTTTCCTTTGGTATTAAAATTGTTGAAATCATATCTATAAAAAGTAAATGAAAAGTAAAAAAGCATATTTTTTAATAAAAAGATAGTTGGCAATTTAGTAAAACTTATGTAGAATACTTTTTTATAATAAAATAGTATTGGACAAATAAATTAACATGAAATACTTGATAACTGATGACTCAAAAATGGCAAGAAAAATGACAATTAAATCTTTAGAAGATTTAATTAAAAAAGAAGATGAGATTTTAGAAGCTTCAAATGGTTTAGAGGCTGTTGAATTGTATAAAGAGCATAAACCAGGAATATGTTTTATGGATTTAACAATGCCTATAATGGATGGTTTTGAAGCTATAAAAGAGATAAAAAGCTATGATAAAGATGCAAAAATAATTATTGTAAGTGCAGATATTCAAGAATTTTCAAAGCAAAAAGCTAGAGAAAATGGAGCAATGGGATTTATAAATAAACCGATAAATAAAGATACTATATCTATGATGTTAAATAAATTGGGTTTAATATAATGCTTTCAAATACAATTTTGGATAGTGACGAAAAAGATTGTCTACAAGAGTTAATGAATATCTCTTATGGCGTAGCAACTGCTGCTATCACACAAATTGTAAATAAATTTGCAACATTAAATATACCAAAAATTGAAATAGTAAATAGTATTGAATTTAGGGAATATCTTAATAAAAGATTTAATAGAAATAGTTCTTATTTTGTTTGTAGCCAACTTCTTAATGGGCATATAGCGGGTGAAAATATGTTTATTATGGATGATGAATCAATCTATAATTTAACAAAAGAGTTTGGTTTAGATGAGTCTGAAATTAATGAAGATGAATTAAAAGATATAATGCTTGAAATATCAAATATTATATCAACAACAACTATTAGTAAATTGTGTGAATTATTAGATTCTAGTGTTATATTTTCACCACCAAGTATTTCAATAGTTAGTTCAATGGAAAAGTATGAAAATAAATATGAGGCTGAATATCAACACATAATAATCATCGCAACAGAACTTTTGTTTGAAGACCAAAACATTCATGGAGAATTAATAATTTTATCAAAAGATGACTCTATTTTATTTATAAAAGAAGCAATTAAAAAAATATTAGACGAGTATTGATTTAATGGATTTTATAAATAATAATATCATTTTTGAAACCATTAATAATGGAATAATAATTTTAGATGAAGATTTAAATATTTTAGCTTGGAATAAATGGCTTGAAGTTAGAACTAATAAAAAAAGTTCTGAGATGATAGGTAAAAATATTTGTAAAGAGTTTGAATATATAAATGAAAATAAATTAAAAAGAAAAATAAAATCAGTTCTAATTACAAATAATCCTTCATATTATTCAGTTGATCCACATAGATTTTTAATAGATATAAAAGTAAATACAATTGTAAATAAAATTTTTCAATCAATGCAACAAGATATTACTATTGTTCCTTATGATATTGAAAAAAAGCTAGTTTGTCTTTATATTTACGATAATACAAAGTTGTATGAAACAAACTATAAATTAGAAGAATTAAATGATAAATTAAAAGAGTTATCAAATTGTGACCCTTTAACTAATGTTTATAATAGAAGATATTTTTCAGAAATTTCAAATAAAATGTTATCTTTAACATCAAGAAACAGTCATGATTTAGGAATGATTATTTTAGATATTGATAAGTTTAAAAATATAAATGATACTTATGGTCATGGTGTTGGTGATAAGGTAATTATATCATTGGCGCAAAATCTACAAGATTTAGTTAGAGATTGTGATATTGTTTCAAGATTTGGAGGAGAAGAATTTGTAGTTTTGATGTACAACATAACTTTAGAAAATGCTCAAAATGTTGCAGAAAAAATAAGACAACATGTGGAAAAAATTGAAGTTATTGATAATGATTTAACATTAAAATTCACGGTTAGTTTGGGTGTTGCATTATATGATGAAAATCTTGATGGAAGAAATCTTGAACATACATTAAAAAGAGCAGATGATGCTTTATATGTTGCAAAACAAAGTGGCAGAAATCAAGTTAGAGTTAGTCTATAACTTTGGTAAGTGCCAATTTCTATAATATGCAAGAAGTCTTAAAGCTACTCCAAAAATAAAAACTATTGTAAGAATAGGTAAACTTCGAAGATGTAAAAGTTCTAAAACATATATGATTGATGCAATAATTAATGCAACTGTTGCATAAAACTCTGATACTAAAATTGATGGAACACGGTTTATTAAAATATCTCTAATTGTTCCTCCTCCAACGGCTGTTAAAAAAGCTAAAATTAAAACCCCTAAAAAGTTAAATTCATTTTGAATAGCAATGATAGAACCAGTGATTGCAAAAGATACAAGACCAATTGCATCTGAGATAATAAATGCTGTTTTTCCTTCTAAATCATCGATTTTATGAAGTTTAAATAAAAGGGCAATTAAAACTGTAGCAACTACTAAAAAAACAGGAAGATTAGTTGTGAAAACATAAGGAGTTCTATCTGCTAAAGCATCTCTTATCATTCCTCCACCAAGTGCTGTTAAAAATGAAGAAATAAAAACACCTAAAATATCAAGTTTATAGTGAACAGCAATTAGAAATCCACTAAGAGCAAAACAAATAATTCCAATAATATCAGCAATTTCTAATGCACTCATTTTATATCCTATTTTATAGTTTTTTTAAAAGATTGAAAGACCAGTTTTTGTTGTAAATAATTCTAAGGCAAGGGTTCCAATAAGAGAGTTTCCTTGGGTATTTAGTTTTGGAGAATAGACGCAAATCGCCATTTTTTTAGGAACAACAGCCACAATTCCACCGCCAACTCCACTTTTACCAGGAAGTCCAACTTTATATGCAAAATCTCCACTTGCATCGTAATGACCACAAGTTAACATTAAAGAATTGATTCTTTTTGCTTTTGATTCAGTAATAGTTACTTCATTTGTAAGTGGATTTACACCGTGATTTGCTAAAAATAACATTGATTTTGCAAGTTGAGCAGGACTCATCATAATTGAGCATTGTTTAAAGTAGGTATTTATAACATCATCAATATTATTGTGAATATTATTGTAACTTTTAATCATATTTATTAAAGCAAAGTTTCTAAAACCATGAGTTAATTCTGATTGAAAAATTTCTTCATCAAAACTTATTGTTTCATCATTTGATACTTTTTTTATAAAATCTAAAATTTTCTCAAAAGTATTCTCTTTATAAATTGATACCAAAGTATCAGCTGTAACAATTGCTCCTGCATTTATAAAAGGATTTCTTGGAATTCCATTTTCATATTCAAGTTGAACTAAAGAGTTAAAAGGATTTCCTGATGGCTCATGACCAACTCTTTTATATAATTCTTTTCCATAATGATTTAACGCTAGAGTAAAAGTAAAAACTTTTGAAATACTTTGAATAGAGAATTTATTATTAACTTCTCCTACTCCAAAAGATGTTCCATCAAACATTTGAACAGACATAGAAAATTGGTTTGGATTCACGGTTGCTAGTGCTGGAATATAATTTGCAACTTTACCCTCATTAAAAAAAGGCTGAATCTCTTTTTCTATCTCTTCTAAAATAAGTTGATAGTTCATATTAAGATAAAAGCTCTTTCATTGCCTCTGCTGTTTTTCTTATCTCCCATTGAGCATGAGAATCAAGTCTTAGTTTAAAATAGTTTTCAAGTTGAGTTGGTTGGAAACCTCCCCAAATTTGTGAATATCCAGCTTGTGGAATTATTCGTCTAGCTTCTTGTGGTTTTACACCATCTTCTAAAGCTTTATAATAATGTTCTAAACAAATATCTAAAATTTGTTGAGTTGTTCCAGCTTCGCTTGTAACATCTTTCATCTTTTCACTTACATAAAAATCAAAAGGAACTCTTTTCCCACTTACATATCTTCTACTAAGCTCTTGCCAGTTAACTCTGTGTCTTACCATTTGAGAACGAGTTGGGAAATCAACTTTGTATAAAAATACTTTGAAATGTTCTTTTATAATTTCACACTCTTCAAGTGTATTGTAAATAGTTCTTATATCAAAACTGTAAGCTTTAGGGTTATTTTCAAAATCATAAACTAAAGCTCTGTAATTTGTAAGTAAATATTTACCATCGCAAATTTGTTCTCCAAATTTTTTTACATTTGAATAAACAGGAGCTAAAATTTCTTGGTGTTTTTCATTTGTTGGGTCAAGTAAAACAGGTACAAATTCAAAAGATGATGATGGTAAACCTTGAGATTCAGCCATAAGTCTATTGTATAAACTTTCACTTCCTAAGGCTTTTGGTGATTGATAACAAATTGAAGCAACTTGAGTGATGGCTAGTATTCTATTTTCTTCGTTTAAGTTTGCTTTTGAAAAGTCCCAATTCTCTACAAAAGCGATACCATCTTCAAATATATTTTCTTTTTTGTTAATCATTTTTATCATTGTTTACACCTTTTTACATAATTAAAGCGGATTATACAAATTAAAGTATATAAAACTAATAAAAAGGCTTCATTACAAAGAGCATTAAATATTATTTTTGTTATAATTTATCTTTAAATTATTTTATAAATAGGTGTTAATAATGGATATTAAAAGGATTGTTAAATATAGTTTTATTAGTATGGCCGTAATTATTTTTATTATTACAGCTATAAATACTGTTGTAATTTATCAAATTAAAGAGAATAATAATACAAAACAATCTATTAATGATTTAGTTTCTATGCAAGAAAAAATGAATGAATTATTAAAAGATACTACCACTGTAAAATCAATTGAAGAATTAGAACAAAAGAAAAAAGATTTTATAAAATATGAATTGGAGTTTGAAGAGATAGAAAAAAGATTTATTTTAAAAGATGAAAATGATTTAGTAGATTTTTTTATTTCAGATATTCATGAAAATGAAATTATTTCAACAAAACTAAAACTTTTATTTGAAAGTGAAAAACAAATAGAAGATGTTTTTGATGAAATTTACAAATTACAAGAAAACAAAATCAAATTAACAAAAGAGTTTGAAATAAATTATCCCCTTGAAAATAAAATGAGAAAAGAGTTAGATATAAAAATTGCTGAACTAAAGAATTATGAAATATTTAGATTATTTAGTGATGTTGAATATTATAGTAAAGAGGCTTTGTATCAATATCGAGATAAGAAAACTTTAGATAAATGGCTTTTAAGAATCGAACTTTTAAAAAATAGTTATGAAAACAAAGATATAGAAAACTACTTAGAATTAGTTAAAAAAGTTGGTAATAGTGTTGTTGAATTAAAACATATTGAAGACAAAGAGTTGATTTTAAGAAATAAAATTTTAGATGTAATAAATCTTAATAAAGAACATAGTTCTTTAATTGAGACAAAAATTGTACAACTATCATCAAATTTTATAAATTTTACATATTTAAGTATATTTTTTCTGTTAGTAATAATTATTGGATTAATAGTTATTTTAGGTTACAAAGTTTATAAAAATGTTGGTTTATCGGTAGATGAAATTGAGACAAAAATTGAAGATGGTTTAACTGAAATTACAAATTTAAATCACGAAATAGAAAATACACAAAAAGAAGTTGTATTTACCATGGGTTCAATTGGTGAGAGTAGAAGTAAAGAAACAGGAAATCACGTAAAAAGAGTTGCTGAATATTCGAAACTTTTGGCACTTTATTATGGTTTAGATGAAAAAGAAGCAGAAATGTTAAAACAAGCAAGTCCAATGCATGATATTGGAAAAGTGGCAATTCCTGATGCTGTATTAAATAAACCAGGTCGTTTTGATGAAGCTGAGCGAAAAATAATGGATACTCATGCAGCTTTGGGATATGAAATGCTTAAACATTCAAATAGAGCTCTTTTAAAAACAGCAGCAATTGTGGCCTATGAACATCATGAAAAATGGGACGGAAGTGGATACCCAAGAGGTTTAAGTGGTGAAAATATTCATATTTATGGAAGAATCACAGCACTTGCAGATGTTTTTGATGCGTTAGGAAGTGATAGAGTTTATAAACAAGCTTGGGATGATGAGAAAATATTTAATTTGTTTAAAGAAGAAAGAGGTAAACATTTTGACCCAATGTTAGTTGATATTTTCTTTGAACATTTAGATGAGTTTTTAAAAATAAGAGAGACTTTTAAAGATAAGTTTTAATAAAGGGAAAAACCCTTTATTTTTGTATTAAATATTTAATAGTTGGACCACTACTATCTATATTTAAAACCTTATATCCATGATTTTTTGCATCAATTGGAATATTATTTATACTTTGTGGACAATCACTTATAATCTCTAAAATTTCACCTTTTTGTAAACTTTCCATTGCTTCAAGTGTTTTAACAGCAGGATATGGACAAGGTTCACCTTGCATATCAAGTCTATAATCTGGAGTTATATTCTCTTTCATAGATCAATTTCCTTTACTTTTTAGTTTTTGTTTATAATTTCTTTCTAGTTTTAAAATTAATAAAAATAGTAAAAATAGCAAAATATAATTCATAAATAATCCACCATAAGAACCAAATGATTCAAGAAGATTTATTTTTGGCCATGAAGTTGCAAGTGATATTGAAAAACTATCCCAAGTAAATGCAAGAAAAGTTGCTCCTATTACATTTCCAATTCCAACTATCCAAAAATGAACTTGTCCTTCAACAGCTCTATACATCCAACCACATTCACAACCACCAGCAAGTACAATTCCAAAACCAAATAATAATCCACCAAGTATTGCATTTGGTCCTGCCCACATAATTTTTGCAGGAGTTCCAATCATAATGTAACTAAAAACACCGATTGTAGAAACAGCCATACCAATAACAATAGCAATTGCAAGTTCATTTCTTCCTGTTGTAAAAATATCTCTAAATGCAGAAGTAAAACAAATTTGAGCTTTTGCAATTAATAAACCAAAAGCACATCCAAAAAGTACGGCAATACCTAGTTTTTGACTATTTGCAAAAAATATTAAATATAAAGCCCAAATAATTGCAGCAATAAATACAAATGTACCAAATTTAAAAAATGATTTTACTTGTGTTTCATCTTTTTCTAATTCTTTGCTACAAGATACTTTTTGAAGTTTTATTTTTGATTGGAAAAAAGGAAGCATAGTTACTTTTGTTCCTAAGTAAACACCAATAATCATAGCAATTGTAAAAAACCAAGCATGCACTGAAAATTGAGGAATTCCTGTAAATAAACTTGCAAGATTACAACCCATTCCAAGTCTTGCTCCAAATCCAGCAATAATTCCACCTATTAAAGCTTGAGCAATTCTAATATTACTTGCAGGCATTCTAAGTT
>OCVT010001171.1_pt1 | contig 11233 bp, 7 predicted proteins | sample 1539111 | NCBI WGS metagenome assembly OCVT01 (sample SAMEA3991482, study PRJEB22521) | metagenome | biome: anthropogenic terrestrial biome; feature: sewage plant; material: raw primary sludge | place: Sweden | collected 2012-09-26 | reverse complement strand
TGGTCTCGTTTTTTTGAACGAGACAGCAAAGATATAGCGAATCACGGGACGATGCCAAGAAGAAAGCCCATTGCCGGCCGCTTCTAATCATAAAAAAAGCCCTTTTGATGGTTCTCAAAAGGGCTTTTAGTATATTATTAAAAGAGTGTAAAAGATTATATTTAATTAAATTTTTTTTACAACTTTATTCCTAAACCAAGACCATAGGATCTAAATATGATGTTATCTGGAATTTCTGAATTAAATAGTGGTTTGGTACCTTCTAGTATCAAATCGTTTGTTTCATAAAAAAGGTTTACATTTAGGTTAAATTTTTCTCTCTTCATTATAGGAAAACCTATGCCAATCCTAACATTAGTTCCTGTTTTGAACTGAGTTTTATCTAAAGTAAAATTATTGGTAATATTTAAATAAGCATATATATTATTGTTATCAACAAAAAAATAATTGATGGAGCCACCTAATTTCAACATCCTAAAATCAGGATTGTTTTGATTTTGAAAACCTGTAATTGCTCCTAAGCTTAACTTTTTGAAAACATTATAATGGATAGAATATGAAATACCGAATGAACTGCCAGTATTCTCTATCTTATTTTGACCTCCAATAATGGCTTTGTATTCTGGGCTATACAATCCATAATAATACTCTACTTTATTTGGATTTATGAATTCTATATCTATTGAAGAATACAATTTTTTTATTTTTTCTTGACAAAATACGTTAGAGTAAATTAATAAAACGATGATTATTACAATTTTATTTTTCATAATTTTTTTTATTTAGTCGTTTCTAACCATTCTATTTCCGCTCCATTTACCACCTCGTAGTCCTATACCAAAAAAATCTAATTGATAATCTGTATATTCTCTAAAGTTGCTGTGTGTAGGTTGTTTAATTGAAAAATTAAAGCTTCCATTTGGGTTACCAGTACTGCCGTTGGGGGATCCACCATATGGATTATAAGTACTGCTAAGTACAAATTCAGCATCTCTATAAAATACTTTAGCTACCATATTAGTATTTGTTCCTTTATATCTACCACCGAAATAGATGACTTCTACTTCGGATTGATTTTTTTGGTACGTAACCACAAAATCTTGGTTATCAGCACCACTATTCAAATTACTTCTTAAAAAGTTTATTCCTAATTTATATAACTCTTTAATATTCGATTCACTTCTAATATCATAATTCTCTAACTTTGGTAATTTTCTTATATAAATATTAAGTATATCAGTTGTTTTTTTTCCAAAACTGAAAAAAGGCAGTGATGAGTTTGCTTTGATAAAAGTTGGATAAATATAGTTACCATAATAATCTTGAAGTATTTTAAATTCGCCTTTATACATATACACGGGCACTTCTTGTTTTGAATAATAAGTGTTGAGATAGCCTTGTGAATTAATTTCAGGATCTGGATATTTATATTTTAAGTAGATTCTATTGATACCCATATAAAGTTTTTCTGAATCAGATGCCCACCATACCCATACTTTTTTTACTTGTGTTCTTACTTGTGTTCCAACTGATTTATAAATTAACCATGATTGATTCCAAAACTCAGTTTTAATTCTATGTTTACTGTCAAAGTAATTTATACAAGACAAATTTGTTCCAAATAAACTTTGAAACCAACTTGTTCTTTCTCCACTACAAATAGGTAATTTAGTAATTTCATTTTGTAAGATTTGCTCTTCAGATAAATAAGATATAGAGGGAGTTTCAGCAACTATTTGACTAGATGTATTACAATCCTCTCCATCCATGGGTGCTATATACCTAGATATTTGTTTGTCTAAAGCAGTAATTCCTGGATACTCATTTCTTATTTGACAAATATCTAAGGAGTTTTTATTAGTTTGTTTACTCTTGTTTGATGTTGAAGAGGGAGAATTTTTAAGATATTCGTATAAATGAGTAGTGTCTTTTAGATGTACAAAGATTACTCCTAAATCTTTTGTTATTTTGTATAAAGAATCCCCAACAATTATTTCATTATCTTGATTAACAACTGATCCAAAAAAAGGATCCCCAATAGTGTTGTCCTCGCTTTCTATTTCAGAAGATTTTGCAAGGGCATTTTTCTCATTAAATTGATATTTAGTTCTAAATTCTGAATCCAATTTGGATAGAAGATTCTCGTTATTTGGGTTGACAATTGGTGTATGTGATCGAAAACCTTTTTGATACAATTTTTCAAATTTATCTTCTAATAATTTGGTATCCATTAATTTAAGTTCTTCTATCGCCTTCTTTAAAGTTTCTTTTGAAGTGAAGAAAAAACGACCACTAATTACGGTTGCGTCCTTAGCATTTATAGACAAAGAATTTGAATCGTTTTCTAATTGTTCAAATTGACAAGACAAGACAAGACAAGACAAGACAAGACAGTTTTAATGTTAATTTTCATAATTGTAGTATTTAAGTTGTTTTTTTGTACAGTATTTTTTAATGAGGGTAAATACATTGAGTTATTAATCTAATTTAAAAGATTTTACTAAAATTTTGCTAAATTATAAAAATAAATCATAAACAAAAGAAATATTTTCAATTTACATTTTCGAGATAGTTAATTCGCAAATTCAAGTTTATTCTTTTTCTTCTTTCTCAATGGCATCCTTATAATCGGGATACAAAAATTTGTTGTAAGGGAAGCGCGTGATGTGAATTTGTCGGACGGCTTCGTAAACACGTTCTCTAAATTCCTCGAAGTTTTCTTTGTGGGTGGCCGAGATGAACAAGGCATTTTCGTGACCCACACGACTCATCCAAGTTTGTTTCCACTCGTCTAGCGTAAAGTGACGTGGCGTTTTTTCGGTCATTAAATCGTCTTCGTCTATCGTTAAATGTTGGTAAGCATCAATTTTGTTGAACACCATTAGCGTAGGTTTGTCATTGGCTTTGATGTCTAACAAGGTTTGATTTACAGAAGCGATATGGTCCTCAAAATCAGGGTGTGAGATATCCACAATGTGCAATAACAAATCGGCTTCGCGTACTTCGTCTAGCGTACTTTTGAACGAATCGACCAATTGCGTAGGCAATTTTCGGATGAATCCTACGGTGTCTGAAAGCAAGAAAGGCAAGTTTTTGATGACCACTTTTCGAACGGTAGTGTCTAGGGTGGCAAACAATTTATTTTCTACAAAAACATCGCTTTTACCCACAGCATTCATCAAGGTTGATTTACCAACATTGGTATATCCTACCAGCGCGACACGAACCATAGCGCCTCGATTACTACGCTGGATGCCCATTTGTTTGTCGATGGTTTTGATTTTGTCTTTTAGCAACGAGATACGATCACGAACAATACGTCTGTCGGTTTCGATCTCGGTTTCCCCCGGACCACGCATCCCGATTCCTCCTTTTTGTCGTTCTAAGTGCGTCCATAAACCCGAAAGGCGAGGCAGCAAATAGATGCATTGTGCCAATTCTACCTGCGTTCTGGCATAAGAAGTTTCGGCGCGTTGCGCAAAAATATCCAAGATTAAATTGGTACGGTCAAGGATTTTGCAGTCGATAATTTTGGAGATATTCTTTTGTTGCGAAGGCGTTAATTCGTCGTCAAAAATCAAGGTCGAAATGTCATTTTCTTTTACAAAAAGATGAATTTCGTCTATTTTACCTGTACCCAAAAACGTTTTGGGATTGGGTTTGTCCATTTTTTGCCAAAAGCGTTTTACTACTTGTCCACCAGCAGTAAAGGTCAAAAACTCTAATTCGTCAAGGTATTCACTCAGTTTCTCTTCACTTTGATTTTGAGTAACAATCCCGACGATAGCTGTTTTTTCGAAATTTATTTTTTCTTTTTCTAACATATCATCAAATAAGAGGCAAATTTAATCATTTGCTTTTAAAGAAGGAGGCCACGAATGCACGAATTATTTTTAGTTAAACGTAAATGGGGATTTGCAAAATGAAAGGACCGCAAATTCGCAAATTATTTTTAGAGCTTGGTAAAAAAAGGGAGCCACGAATGCGAGAATTCTTATTTGTTTGATTTAAAAAATTCGAGAATTCGTGGCTTATAACCTGCCAAAAAAATCACTCGTAAGTATAGGTTTTCACGGTTTTGATCATTCCGCTGTCTTCTATTAAAGAGTAAGAAGCGGGATAATTTTGGGCATTGTATTTAAACGTTCCTGCGCGAACAATTGTGTTGGCAGTTGAGGTAAATTTTAATTCGTTGTTAGGACTTATAAACGTAAACTCAAATTCCTCTTCTTGGAAGGAGACCAAAGGAACAATCACTTGGTAATTGGGACCAAAAATGTTTTTTACCATCAACAAATTCGCTGATTCTTTGTCATCATAACCAAAATACTTGATGGTTTTGTCGCCCAAAAGTCCCGTTTGTTTGGTTTGATTTTCTTTGTCGTAATAGAATTCGGTTTTGTGAATGATTTGTTTGTTTCGGTCACGAACGGAGCGGCGAACTACCTTTCCGTTTTCGACTACAAAATCGACTTCTTCCACAAAAAGTTGTTGGGTGGTACTTTTTTTGGTGACTTGCTTAATTCGGGAACCGTCATAGGTATACGTTACGGTTTTGGTTACAAATTTACCGTCTTCGTCGTATTTTTTAGTAAACAAAATCAAGCGGTCTTCAGCGTCATAACCATAGCTAATTACTTCTTTCCAATTGCTTCCGTTGCGGTCTTTTACAGTGTGGTCGAGTAATCCTTTTTTGTTGTAAAAGAAACTTTGGGTCACATCAGAGGTTTTGATGGTGGTTAATTTTCCGTTGTCAAAAGCATAGGTTTTGTTGACCATTTCACCACTTTTTAGGTTTCTAAAATTGGTCTTGACTACGGCAATTTGTTTTAATTGCAATGATTTGTCTAAGGTTTGACTTTGTAAGCCATACGAAAAAGCCATCAGAGCGAAGGCCGCGAAATAGTTTTTCATTTTTGTTTAGTATTGATTTGGGACGACCAAAATACAAAAATGATTTTTAGTAAACGCGATTTAGAAAATCATTTCTTTGTGGGTACAATTGAGACAAAAAACATCTATGGTTAACTACGATGCGGTGAAAAAAGAAGTTATTCACCGCATTTTTTGCGGCGAAAAAAAATCAATTGGCTCCAGCTTTAGCTGGAGTTATTGGGATTGATAGCATTGGCTTTAGCCAAATAAACGCAGCTAATTTTGGCTAAAGCCTTTAAAGCTTTCAAATTTTACCCCTCCAACTAAAGTTGGAGGCAATTAATGTCCAAAAAAAACACCTGAATAATAACCTAATTTTTTGATAGCAAAATCAGTTAATTATAGAGACCTACTTATCCCCAAAAATTTGTACATCATCCACCATAAAAGCACCATCTAGTGCGGCATTTTTTCCTGAGCCTGTATAGCGAAAAGCAATGTTGACTTTACCTTTGAACGCACTTAAATCTATGGCTCCCGAGCCTATGAATTGGTACCAAGGAGTAGCTTGTTTGGGGACTGTGGCTTTTAAAGGAGTCCAAGTGGCGGTGGCAATGTTTACGCCATCAAAATTGGTGGAAATAAAAACATCTAAGGTGTTTAGAGGCGAATCAACATCGAGATGGTGTTGGGCGGAGCGGAAGGTCAAGATTTCATTGGTATAGGTATCAAGGTCAATTTTAGGCGAAATTAACCAAGCCACATTCGAAACTACTTTGGTTCCCGAAATTGCAAACTCGGCGTACCCATTGCCATTGTAAACGGTGCCTTTCCACACAGGCGTTCCTTTTTGGGCTAGATTTGTCCAGCCGGGTAAACTTAGATTGGTTTTATCGACTACTTTTTCAAAATCTTCTTTGAAGAAGGGTGTGATACTAGCGCCTGTAAGGTTTACATCTTTTTCAGAACGAGCGATGAGTTGGTAATCGGTGCCAAATTTGGTCAAAATACCTTTGACTTTTCCGCTTCCTTTTGGGACTGTTTTTGTGGCGAAATTGGCAAAACTAGAGGTTCTAAAAATAACCTGATTTCCCAATTGGTCCATCAAATTCCAATTGGTGCCGCCACCGATATCTTCGCTTTCTTCATAGTATTTTCGTCCTACAGCATCGGTTGTAAATTGTACGTTTTGCAATTCGACCAAAGTGTTTAAGTTGGCGTCATTCAGTAATTCTGGAATGGTCGTAGCTTTGGTCAATTGCGATTCTTCGATAATGGTGCAGGAGGGGAACAGCACTTTTTTATAGTCGTTTTGCGAAAGTCTTCCCACGCTACCTTCGTTATAGGAATTGACATAAATTGACCCGATTCTAAGTCCGCCGAAATTGATGTCGGTATATTGATTTTTGAGTTTGAGGTAGACTTTGTTGCCCAATCGAAAATCGATATACAAATTAGTAGCATCGATAGGCACACTAAAACCAAGGGCTGGTGAGTTAGGCGTGGCCAAGGTTTGAAAGCTAATGGTTTTGAAAAAATTCCCGCCTTCGTCACTTGAAACCACATAGGCTTCGATGATATCTTCAAAAGGATATTGCGCTACAATTGCATTAGCATTGGCTTTCACCTGAGCTACGGTTTGGTTGACTTTTAAATCGGGTTGGGTGCATTCTAATTTTGGAATGTCAAAATCTTCTTGAGCGCAATTCGTCAAGAAGAAGGAAAAGACAAAGAGGAAGGATAGAGAAGAAATATAACGCTTCATATTTTTATATTTTAATGAGGTTGATTATAAATTCAGATAAAGGGATACAAAATAATTGCGGCCATAGCCTTGGAAATATTTGTTGCCAAAGTTGGGCGTCCCGCTTGAGACATCTTGGTTGCGTTGTCGAAAATTGGCGTTTCGGGCTTGTTCGTAACCACCGGTTTGGTAATGGGTGTCCAAAAGATTGGTAACACTCATAAACAATCCAAGAGTTTTCCCTTTGATTCTCCACGTTTTTCCACCAGTGAGATTGAGCAGAAGGACAGGGTCTAATTTTTCTTGGCGCAGTAATTCCTTGGCTCGTGCTTCGGTGGCTTCAGGAAATGGAAAACCGTTGGCTGGATTTTTGAAAAAAATAGCTGTTCTAGCAATGGGGGAAACGGAGATATAAGATTCGGTAATGTAATTTACATTGGTACCCAACCACCAATAGTGTGGGTCGCGATATTCTAATCCCACACTATAGGCCTGTTGAGGTAAACCAGCTTGATGGTAATTTTTGAGAATGGCTTTTCCAAAATTAAATACAGGATTTGAGTTGTCTAGTGATGCTTGGGCATCATTCGTTATGGTAACGTTGGGGTTGCTGGCATAAGTGTAGCGTCCGTAAGCGGCAGCTAAAGTTGTTTTGAGTGTGGCACTAATGGGATATTCAATACTTAGTTCTGCGCCAAAATTTTGTTTGTCGAGTTGGGTAAGCGTTTGCCCTACGAAAGCATCGGTATTGGTGTAACCCGCTCCGTCATCGAAAATGCCCTCGGCGTAGAAAAAGGAATTTTCGGTGGTGTTTTTTAGGTAAGAATAATAGGCAGTCGCTCTTACTTTTATGATTGGCGTTCGATACAAATAGCTTGCTTCGATGCTGCTATGAGTTTCATTGCTAAGACCGTTCACAATACTATTGTTCAAACGGGCATTGGGAAAACTGTTTTGAATGGTAGGGGCTTTACTTAGGTGTGCGGCGTGAAATAAAACAGCTTGTTTTCCAGAAATCGAATAGGTCATTCCTGCCTTGAAACCAAAATTCTCGAAGTTAATTTTGTTGCTCTTGCCTAAAGAATTGTTCTCATAGAGTCCGTTTTTGTACAATCCTTCGCGCTGATAGTTGGTCATTGAAAATTCCTGTCCAAGGTATAAATGCACTTTTCGAAATCGGAATTGAAATTGGGTGAACGCTTGAATTACTTGCGCTCTTATAAAATAGTTATAGCCATAGGTATCTCCTTCGACTACTTGTCGGTTGGGATGATTCAAATCGGATTGGGCCTGATTGCCGTTATAAAACGCATCGATGTCTTCAAAATAGCTGCCGCCCAAAAGGTCGATTACTTTTTGATAGTGTTGTGTTTTTGAGGTTTTGAAATTCGCGCCAGCCGTTAAGGCAACAGCTTCTGAAAGTTGTGTATTCAAAAGCGTATTCGCAGCAAGGACGGTTTCATCGGCTCGGTCTTCATAGAGGATGTAGTTGCTCTTTGAAGGTTCGTAGCCAATGATGGTTCCACTCGAATTTAAAATCGGTTGTTGATTGGCTTGGTAAAGTGCCGCCCAATTGATTTGTGGATTTTCTAAAAAGGCCAATCGACTTTTTTCGGCATTCTCTTCATCGGGAATGAAGGCTCCTGAAAATTCGCCATTGTCTTTTTCGTAAAGCGAAGTGTAATAGCTTGGCATTTTGCGATAATAGGTCGGGTCGGGATTGTTGGCATTTTGAAAATCGATATTGCTATTGCTGATGTTTCCCCACTGATAAAGCACTCCGGATTGTAAGTTTGTTTTGTCGTTGATTTTGAAATAATGGTTGAGTAGGAGTAGCGGTTCTTCTACGGTTTTGATTCTGGCGTTTCGTTGTTTGCCGTTTTGAAAACCCCAATAGGAATTGTATCGCGAACCCATTAGATTATAAACTTCGGCGGTGTTGGGAGCGGTTTTGGCTCTTGAGTTGGGTGTATAGATACCCGTAAAGTTGAGCGAATGTTTTTCACCGAATTGTTTTTCGACGCTGATGAAAGCCGAGTTGCCGTCAAAATGCGTGCCTTCGAAATAGGGATTTTCGCCGATTCGTTTTCCAGCCGAAACTACGAATGCCCAGCCGTTTTTGCTTACTCCAGAAGCATAGGTTGCCATCATCCGCCAGTTGTAGGTGGTATTGGTTCCGGCAAAAGAGAGTCGGGAACCCGAACGATAACTAGAAGCTCTGGTGCTGATGTGTTGTGCGCCTAAAAGTCCACCAAAACTGTAGTCGAAAGCGGCGGTGCCAATGACGATTTCTTGGTTGCGCAGCACATCGTTGATGCCACCCCAATCGCCCCATTGCGGACGACCATCGTATACTTTGTTTAATGTCAACCCATTTATGAGTAAAGTGGCATTTTCGGCATCGAGTCCTCGAATCCTAAAACGGGTTTGTCCCCATTGAAAAGCGGCGGCTTGTTGAAACACATCTCGAGAGGCTTGTAATAACGGTGCAGTACTTTCGGAACCATTAAAATCATCATTCAATTGCTCTTCGGATAGGGCGATAGTGGCGCTTTGTATTTCGGCCATTGGGTCTGTGGAGAGCGGAATAGTCCCTAAATCGGTGATGGTTTTGGGAGCAACGGTAACGGCTAATAATTGGTCTTTATAGCCTTGACTATGGAGTAATACATAATAGGCGTTGGGCGGTAACTGGTCGAAAAGCACGGTTCCAGAAGCGGAGGTAAGTTGTAAAAAGCTAGTGTTTTGAACGCTAACTACCACTGAGGGCAACGCTTTTTGGGATTGGGCTTCGATTACTTTGAGAGTAAAACCAGCAGTGTTTTGTGCGTAATTTTTTGGAATGAATAATAGGCAACCAAGAATAGATAACTTTTTCAGCATAGGCGTTTATAAAAAATAAAGTACTGTTACATTGGAGAACCCAACAAAATGGAATTCTCCAATACAACAGTTTGCGGAGTGCAACACTCCCATTAATTAATAAAACGTTTTTGGAAATTTGAGCACGAAACTCAAATGCGTTGCTTTATATAATGGTATTTAAAAGTGTGTTTTTTATAACTATTTGATAATCATAAATTACGTTTTATAAATGTAATAAAAAAAATATTAACTTGTACGATGACGATTGAATTTTTTTTCTTGTGTTGAAATACGAAAATTTCTCGTCTAGCCCTGATGGGAGCGGCATCCTTTTTTTCCTGGCTGGCCGTTTGAAAAACGGTGAGCTAGGGAAAAAAGATATAGCGTACAGCAGGACAACTCGTCTGGAATAGCAGGGTCGTGTGCTCCTTATAATTAGGCTTCGATTTTTATTTTGGATACCATAAAGGCGATTAAAAATCCGAAAATGCCAATAAAAGCGAATGAAAATTGCAAACCAAAAGCTTGAGCAATATGCCCAATAACGGGTGGTCCCATTAAAAAGCCGAGGAAACTTACGCTTGAGACTGCCGTGAGTGCTTCGCCTGTTGGGATAGTTGGGTGTTTTCCTGCGATGCTATACAAGGTTGGAATGATAGTCGAAACGCCTAGTCCAACAAACATAAAGGCGATGGTTGCGGGAATGATGTAGGGAAAAAATACGGCGGTGAATAAACCTGTAGAAATGACACATCCACTGATTTGCATTACTTTTTTGCGTCCCCATTTTTGGGTAAGACGGTCGCCGAAAAAACGGCCGCTAGCCATCATAATCATAAAGGAAGTGTAACCCAAAACCACTAAAGGACCCGGAACTTTGACTACGTCTTTGAAATACACGCCGCTCCAATCGAACATTACTCCTTCGCTAGCCATACAACAAAAGCCAATAACGCCTAGCCAAATTAAGGTGGGGTCGGGTTTGAAAAAGGGTTTTTTCTTTTCGGTTTTTTGGGTTTCTTTGGCGCGGATGAGCAATTTGTAATTGAAGGCTACTAGCGCTACTACTATAGCTGCAATTATAATAAAGTGGGTATAAGTACTGAGTTCTAAGGCTAAAATTCCGAGACCGATTAAGGCTCCTGTAAAACCAGCCAAGCTCCACATTCCGTGAAAAGACAACATAATGTTGCGCTTAAAAAGGCCTTCGGTATACACGCCTTGGGTGTTTACTGAAATATTGGTTAAGTTGGCGGTAAGTCCAAAGGCAAAAAGTCCGAGAGCCAATTGCCAAGCGTTTTGTGCCAAAGCTAAATTGGTCAAACTAACAGCATATAATAAAATTGAGACAGGCAATACTCTGTGGCTTCCATAACGTGTGACCAATTTTCCTGAGAAAAACATCATAGTAAGTTGCCCCACAGGAAGCGCAAATAATATGGTGCCCAAAGTACCCTCACTGAGTTGTAAAGCGGTTTTGATGGTTGGAATTCGACTTGCCCAAGTGGCAAAAGTAAGTCCCATTCCGAAATAAAACATTGCCACCGCCCAACGTATTCTGTTGAGGTAAGAGACTTTGGCTTCGGCGTAGGCTTTTTTGTATTTCCCTTTGGGTTTCAATCGGCCTAAGAAGTTGAGGTAAATCAAAGGTGTTGGTTTTTAGAGTTTTAAGTGCCAAAATTACAAAAAAGAACGGCTTATTGTGTCATAATAACACATTTTAATGATTTACAACGATATTGTTTATAA
>OCVT010001163.1_pt1 | contig 11268 bp, 9 predicted proteins | sample 1539111 | NCBI WGS metagenome assembly OCVT01 (sample SAMEA3991482, study PRJEB22521) | metagenome | biome: anthropogenic terrestrial biome; feature: sewage plant; material: raw primary sludge | place: Sweden | collected 2012-09-26 | reverse complement strand
AATGACAAAACTGTCATCAAAGATCAGTACAAACCAGAAATCCAAAAAGTTGCTGAAAAAATGAATGAATATCCAAATTCAACAGCTTCAATTGAAGGTCATGCTTCAAAAACTGGTCCATCTGCGCGTTACAACCAACGTTTGTCTGAAGCACGTGCAAATGCGGTTAAATCAATGTTAGTTAACCAATTTGGTGTTGCACCACAACGTATTAGCACAGTGGGTTACGGTTATGATCGCCCAATCGCAGACAATAACACTGCGGAAGGTCGTGCAATGAACCAACGTGTATTTGCTATCATCACTGGTAACAAATCTGGCACAACTGTTCAAACTAAAGACATGAATGTACAATAATTAGCTATTAAATAAAAAAAGCTACCCTCGTTGGTAGCTTTTTTTATTTTTATTATCAGCTATAAACTCAACTTAGATAAATTTAATCTATTTTTAACGATAAGATGTTATACTACCGCGTGTTTTAATTTTCCTTCCTAGCCGAATTTTCAAGAGCTATTTTTTTATGTCAGATTCAATCAAAAATCTTCGCAATATTGCGATTATTGCCCACGTTGACCATGGTAAAACTACTCTAGTCGATAAACTGTTACAACAATCAGGTACTTTTGGTGAGCGTGCCGCAGAAGTTGAACGCGTCATGGACTCTAACGCATTAGAGCAAGAGCGTGGTATTACCATTTTAGCCAAAAATACGGCAATCAAATGGACCAATCCTAAAGACGGCGTTGAATACCGTATTAACATCGTTGACACCCCCGGTCACGCCGACTTCGGTGGTGAAGTGGAACGCGTGATGTCGATGGTTGACTGTGTGTTGTTATTGGTTGATGCCGTTGATGGTCCTATGCCACAAACCCGTTTTGTGACCTCAAAAGCCTTTGCCCGTGGCTTAAAGCCAATCGTGGTGATTAATAAAATTGACAAACCAAGCGCACGTCCAGACTGGGTCATGGATCAGGTGTTTGATTTGTTTGATAATTTGGGTGCGACAGATGAGCAGCTAGATTTTCCCATCGTTTATACCTCTGCCATGAATGGTATTGCAGGGTTATCGCCTGACGAGCTTGCAGAAGATATGCAGCCATTGTTTGAAACCATCGTTAATGTTGTTGAGCCACCACAGGTGGATACGGACGGTCCATTCCGTATGCAGATTTCGAGCCTTGATTATGATAACTTCAAAGGTTTGATTGGTATCGGTCGTATTCAGCGTGGGTCAGTTAAAACCAATACACCTGTAACGATTGTTGATAAAGAAGGTAGTAAACGCAACGGCCGTATCCTACAAATCATGGGTTACCATGGTCTTGACCGTATCGAAGTACCTATGGCGCAGGCAGGTGATATCGTTTGTATCACGGGTATCGATGCGTTAAATATTTCTGATACTATTTGTGATCCACAAAACGTAGAAGCCTTACCACCGTTAAGTGTCGATGAGCCAACCGTATCGATGACTTTCCAAGTCAATAACTCACCGTTTGCGGGTAAAGAAGGTAAATTCGTAACGTCGCGAAATATTCGTGAGCGCCTAGAACGTGAGTTAATTCATAACGTGGCACTTCGCGTAGAAGATACCGACAGTCCTGATAAATTTAAAGTATCAGGTCGTGGGGAACTTCACTTATCTGTATTGATTGAGAATATGCGCCGTGAAGGTTTTGAACTGGGTGTATCACGTCCAGAAGTGATTGTTCGTGAAATCGAGGGTGAGAAACAAGAGCCATTTGAAAATGTGATTTTTGACGTTGAAGAACAGCACCAAGGTGCGGTAATGGAGCAAATGGGCTACCGTAAAGGTGAATTGACCAATATGGAAGTTGATGGCAAAGGTCGTATCCGTATTGAAGCGATAGTACCATCACGTGGTTTAATCGGTTTTCGCTCTGAGTTCTTAACCATCACCTCAGGTACTGGTATCATGACCTCAAGTTTCTCACATTATGGTCCTGTGAAAACAGGCGATGTGGCAAAACGCCAAAATGGGGTGTTGATTTCTATGGTGAATGGTACAGTATTGGGTTATGCGCTATTTAACCTTCAAGAACGCGGTCGTATGTTTGTATCACCACAAACTGAAGTCTATGAAGGTATGATTGTCGGTCAAAACTCACGTAGCGATGACATGGTAGTCAATCCAACCAAAGCAAAACAGTTGACGAACGTGCGCGCCAGTGGTACCGATGATGCGATTATTTTAACGCCGCCAATCATTTTTACCCTTGAACAAGCGCTTGAATTTATTGAAGATGATGAGTTGGTTGAAGTGACACCAAAATCAATTCGTCTACGCAAAAAATACTTGACTGAAAATGAGCGTAAACGTAACGGTCGTAAATAATAGCAAATTTAAGCTATAAAATTTTGAAAAAGCCTAACATTTATCTACAAAAAGCTTGTACCTGTTACAAGCTTTTTTAATTCAATCTACACACTGGCAAAGCAAAGGTTTAAAATTTTACACAATTCCTTATGATGATAAGGGCTTTTTAGTCAACGATTGTAGCGATTATTTTGAAAGTAGGAGAAGTTATATGAGTATGATGTCAGAATTTAAAGAGTTTGCCCTCAAAGGCAATGTGATGGATTTGGCAGTGGGTGTCATCATCGGTGGCGCATTTGGTAAAATCACGACGTCATTGGTAGAAGATATTATTATGCCGATTATCTCTGCGATTATGGGCGGCAGAATCGACTTTACCAATATGTTTATGGTGTTAGGTGATGTACCGGCAGGCACCGCTATGACGTATGATGCGCTGAAAAAAGCGGGCGTGCCTGTGTTTGCTTACGGTAATTTTATCACCATTTTAATCAACTTTATTATTTTGGCATTTATCATTTTTATGTTGGTGAAAGCCATGAACCGCCTACGCCGTCAAAGCGAAGCACAAGAAGCGGCTGCACCAGAACCTTCAGAAGAAGTACTATTGCTACGTGAAATCAGCAGTAAATTAAGCAAATAACGGTTTGTAAAAAAGCTGATAGATGAAAATTTCAGCCCATGTTATTTATAAATGAAAAAAAGCCTCCATGATAACTGGGGGCTTTTTATTGATTGCTAGTCAATCTATATTTTTCATCTATACATATTCATCAGCTAATGACAGTAAGGCAAGTTATGACAAAGCAGGTAATCGTGCTTGGTGCAGGGGTGGTGGGTGTCACCACTGCTTGGCAGCTACGACAAGCAGGGTTTGAGGTAACGGTAATCGAGCGTGAAAGTAGCGCGGCATTGTCAACATCGTTTGCCAATGGTGGGCAAATATCTGTGTCACATGCCACGCCTTGGGCAAATCCTGATACACCCTATAAAGCGCTAAAATGGTTATTGCGAGAAGATGCGCCATTGTTGTTTCGCTGGCGTCGGTTATTGGGTTTGCCCGGCAGTACAGCGCAAGATACAGCCCCTGATATGGCGCTGTGGCGATGGGGTTGGCAGTTTTTGCAGCAGTGCAATGCGAAAAGTGCCGATGCTAATTTGGTGCAGATGGTCAATTTAGGATTATACTCTCGGCAGATACTGGGCGAAGTCAGGGCGCAAACGGGCATTGATTATGACTGTCTGACACGCGGTATTATGCATTTTTATACCGATCATGCTGAGTTTCAAGCAGCGATAGCACCCACTAAGCGGATGCAGCAATTGGGTTGTGATCGGCAAGTGATTAGTGTGGATAAAGCGATAGAGCTAGAGCCTGCGTTAACTGGTATTGGCAAAGAATTGGTTGGGGCGACTTATACCGCACTTGATGAATCGGGGGATGCCCAAAAATTCACCCATCGCTTGGCAAAACTTTGTCAGCAGCAAGGGGTAACATTCTTATATAATACCGCCATCAAACGACTTGTCTATCATAACCAACACATTGACGGTGTGGAAGTAATGTCTGTTGACAGCAAAGACAATGCTGCTTTGCCAGCGCAGTCACAGATACTGTCCGCCGATGCGTATGTACTGGCGTTAGGGAGTGATAGTCCTGCCTTAGTCAAAGCATTGGGTATCAATCTACCTATCTATCCTGCCAAAGGTTATTCAGCCACGTACCCCGTGTTGCGACCCCATGAGACACCTTATGTGAGCTTGATTGATGATGAGTTTAAACTGGTGTACTCGCGCTTAGGCGATCGCTTGCGAGTAGCAGGAACGGCTGAATTTAACGGTTTTAACCTTGAGCTCAATCCCATTCGTTGCCAAGCGATTACGCGGCGGGTGAGAGAGGTGTTTGGGGATGCGGTAGATTTGACTCAGCCAAATTTTTGGACAGGGCTGCGACCGATGACACCGTCAAATGTGCCGATTATCGGTCGCGCGGTCAATCGCCACGGACGTATTGATAATTTGTATCTCAACACCGGACATGGCACTTTGGGCTGGACGCACTCGAACGGCTCAGCAAAAGCGATGGCTGATATCATGCAAGGGCGTCAGCCACAAGTAAGTTTTAACTTTGTGGGCTTGCAGGATTAAGGGATTGGGTTGGGATACTGGCAGATTTTGGAAAGGTCACAGTGAAGGTCGAGCCTTTGCCAACTATGGATGTGATATCAAGGGTGGCATGATGCTGATACAAGACATGCTTGACGATTGCTAACCCCAAACCGGTACCTCCTGTGTCACGGCTTCGACCCGTGTCCACGCGATAAAAACGCTCGGTTAAGCGCTGAATATGGCGCTGCTCGATGCCAATGCCATTGTCGGTCACGCTAAAACATACCCCCGCGTCACACTCATGCCAGCTAATACTAATCTCACCACCTTTGGGGGTGTATTTCATGGCATTGGTAATCAGGTTACTGAGCGCACTTCGCAGATAATCTTCATAACCCAAAATATGTAACGTGCTGTCGATGTGCAAATGAATCATATGGTCGTATGACTTGTTGTACATCTGCGCGTCGTCAAACAATTGCATTAGCATTTTAGGAATATCAATGTCTTTGGGCTCAGTGGGTTTTTCATCGTTCTCTAGCCGAGATAATAACAGTAAGTCATTGATAATGTTATTCATGCGCTGACTTTGCTGCATCATCTGAGTAAACGCGCGAGCAATACGCGGATCTAACTCAGGCTGTTCACTCAAAGTCTCCACATACCCCATGATGACGGTAAGCGGCGTGCGAAGTTCATGCGAAACATTTGCCACAAAGTCTTTTCGCATTTGTTCTAAATGCTGAAAACGGGTGACATCATAAATCAGCAGTAATTTTTCTTGCCCAAATTTGGTAATCTTGCACTGCACATAGCGCTCGATATTAGATGGGCTATGGATACGCACGCCATCGGGATAGTCTTCAATGTGGTGATAATATTGATGAAAAAGTGGGTTGCGAATAATGGTCAACACATTGCGACCTTGGTCGGGCGCTTTAAAATGAAAAAGCCGCTCGGCAGAGTTGTTCCACCATTCGATACAGTCGTTTTTATCAATCAGAATAATCGAGTCTTGCAATGCGCTCAGTGAGTCACGCACTTTTTGCACCAGCGAAACGGTTTGCTGATGCGCCAATTTCTCTTGGCGATTGACTTGGTAGATATTACTGGCGATGACATTAAGGTTGGGCTCAAACGCAGGCGGCGGCTCATCGGGGTTTTTGTTATACCATGCTTTAAAGCGTTGTATCGACCATAAAAAATATAGCTGATACAGGCAAAGCCCTATCACCAGTCCCCAACCCCAAAACCCTAATAGCCCGCCAATCAACAGCCCGGCAACCCCAGCTGTCACGACGGGTGAAATGCTCGCCCACATATTAATTTTTCTAGCATCCATTGAGACAGCTTACTATAACGAAGTTGGGATAAGTTGGCAAAAATTTCAATGCAATTAGGGCGTGTCCCTAATTCGGAACAAAGTATTTTTAATGGCCTAAAAATGCCTAAATCTGGCAAAACTGCGTTAAATTGTTTGACAATATTCCAATATTATCTGCACAATTTGCCTTGTTTTGCTGGCGATTTAGTCTATTTTTAGCCTCATTATCCAAATAGGGACACGCCCTAATCAGGCTATTGTTAGTCGATTTTATTAGAAAAGCGATAGCCTGTGCCACGTACAGTTTGGATATAGTCCGCAAACCCAAATGGCTCAAGCACTTTACGCAGGCGGCGGATATGCACGTCAATGGTACGATCTTCGACATACACATTGCCACCCCACACTTGATCGAGTAGCTGGGTGCGGGTATAAGCGCGCTCAGGATGACTCATAAAGAAAGCAAGTAGCCGATACTCTGTCGGTCCGATATCCACCGCTTTGTTATTGGCACTCACGCGCTGACTGGCAGGGTCAAGCGACAAGCCGCCTACGTCAATGGGTTTTTCGCCTGACAATGCGCTACTACGGCGCAATACCGCTTTGATACGGGAAACCAATTCACGGGTGGAAAACGGCTTGGTGATATAGTCATCTGCCCCTGCGTCAAGTCCTTGAACTTTGTTGTCCTCTTCGCCTTTGGCGGTGAGCATGATGATAGGAATTTCAGAGAGCATTTCATCTTTTTTCAGGCGGCGGCATAAATCAATGCCTGATAGCCCATTGGGTAGCATCCAATCTAATAAGATAAGGTTAGGACGATGATCGACCACCAAATGATGGGCTTGAGAGACTTCTGAGGCTTGCAAACAATCAAATCCTGCCATCTCTAATGTGGTCACGATCATTTCTCGAATGGCAGGCTCATCTTCCACTACCAAAATAGTTTCATTTTTCATAAATTTCTCAAGCGATAAAATAGGCAACTGTTTACCAAAATAATTTTATGACAATAATATTACAATGACCATATTACAACTTCAGAATATGACAGAAAAATGACAACGATAAGTTTTTAAGGGTTTTATTTGTGGTGTTGTAAAAAATTCGGGGTTTCACTCAATTTTTGGTACTTAACACAGGTCGTATCATAGTTCAAAAATAAAATTTATCGGACCATCATTGCAACTGCTGACTTGCATGTTTGCGCCAAATTCGCCTGTCTGCACGGCCGCATATTGCGTCTTGGCATATGCGACTATCTGAGCAAACAAAGCTTTGGCAGTGTCGGGCGCCATCGCGGGCTTAAAATCAGGACGTCTACCCGATTGGGTATTGGCAAGCAGGGTAAACTGCGACACCAACAGTAAACCGCCATTAACCTGTTGCACGTTTTTATCCATTTTGCCTAGCTCATTTTCAAATACGCGATAGGTGAGGATTTTATCAATCATTTTTTGCCCCATCGCAAGCGTATCATCATGCCCAAGTCCAAGGTAGACAAGTACGCCATGGGCAATCTCGCCGACGATTTGTTGTGGGTGAGGCGCTTGGTTGACTGCTACTTTGGCAAATTTCACCCGTTGTAGTACTGCTTTCATGATTTTTCCTATCCGTCAGTTTGAGCGTAAGCGGCTTAACTTAAAAGCTAGCTTGTCGCTTAACTCGTAGCCCAGTGTTTAATATACCGTGATTCTAAGGGGGATTTTGATTATAATAAGCCAACTTTAAAATACCAATCTCGAGTAATTTATGACCTTGTTTACGACGTTACAATCGCTTGTCCCACAACAAAAAATCAGTGAAATCGCAGGTCGCATTGCCCAAAGCCGTCATCCGATGGTGAAAAAAACCTTTATTCGTACCTTTGCTTCGGTGTATGGCATCAAGCTAGAGGAATATGCGCGCGGTAGTCTTTCTCAGTATGACAGTTTTAATGATTTTTTTACCCGTGAGCTCAAAGACGGCGCGCGCAAGATTGATGATGACCCAAATGCGCTGATCTGTCCTGCAGATGGCATGATATCGCAATTGGGGCAAATCGATAAAGACCAAATCCTACAGGCCAAAGGCAAATCGTATGAAGTTGGGCAATTGCTCGCGGATTATGAACTTGGCAAAGCCATGCAAGAGGGGAGTTTTGTCACCGTGTATTTGGCACCGACCAATTATCACCGCGTGCATATGCCATTTGACGGTACTTTGGTAGAAACCATCTATGTGCCAGGACAGCTATTCTCGGTCAATAACGAGACCGCTGAAAACATTACCGATTTGTTCGCCCGTAATGAGCGCTGCGTGTGTGTGTTTGATACCGAATTTGGTAAAGCTTGCGTTGTGCTAGTCGGGGCGATGATTGTAGCAGGGATTGAAACAGTGGCCACAGGCAAAATCAAACGTAGCGATCGCGTGCAGCGTCAAACCCATCACATGACGTTGAAAAAAGGCGATGAGCTTGGGCGGTTTTATTTGGGCTCAACGGCGATTGTGGTATTACCAAAATCAGCGGGCATGGCTTGGGGCGCAGGTCTTTATAATTCAGTGCCGGTGACAATGGGTCAACGTTTGGGTACTTTTTTGCAGTAAGCTGTCCATGTATTTGCTAAAAAAGGTAGCAAAGGCTGCCTTTTTTATGGGGTGTTTTAGCCAATCTGCATGGTTGATTGCTCACATAAACTAAACGATAACGAAAAATATTTTAGGAAAATTTGTTTATAATAGCCGACTTATGATTTTTATCTGCTCTTTTATTTAGACGCGCTTTTTTATTTAAATTGATCACTATGAACCTACCACCAACACCGCACCCTAAGCCATCGCACGAGTTAGACTATCCAACCGTTTGGATTATGATTTTGGGGTTGATTATTGCTATCGGTCCGCTGTCGATTGATATGTATTTGCCGGCTTTGCCCAGTATGGCACAAGATTTTGGCGTAGCAACGGCTTTTATGTCCAATTCGGTGCCTGCTTATTTTGTGGGATTGGTGGTCGGGCAGTTGTTTTATGGTCCGATTTCGGATCGAATTGGGCGCATCAAGCCCTTGTATGTGGGCATGGTACTGTATGTGATTGCTTCGGTGATGTGCGCCACGACCACCAATGAATACGTGTTGTTTGTCTCACGAACGCTGCAGGCGTTGGGCGCGTGTGTGGGAACGGTGGTGTCGCGGGCGATGATTCGTGACCGCTTGCATCCCAAGCAAATGGCAAAGGCATTTTCGCTGATGGTTTTAGTGATGGGGATTGCGCCGATTTTGGCACCAAGCTTGGGGTCATTACTGTTAAAAGTCGCCAGTTGGCGGGTGATTTTTTGGTTTTTGGCAGGGTTTGGTATTTTAAATATCGTGCTGACCCGGCTGTTTTTGCATGAAACCTTGACCGATGAGTTTCGCAACAACCGTCCGATGAATGACGTGCTCAGCCAATACTGGGATTTGCTTAAAGACACCCAGTTTAATTATCCAGCGATTGGCGCAGGGCTGCTGATGGGTTCGATGTTTGTGTATATCAGCGCGGCACCTGAGCTAATTATGGAAGGGTATGGGGTCACGCCGCAACATTTTAGTTGGATTTTTGGCATGAATGCGGCAGGTTTTATTGGATTGACACAGGTCAACCAATGGCTGGTGAACCGTTATCGTCTAGTCAGCTTGCTGCGATTTGGGGCGGTGATGCAAGTAATTGCAGCAGCGTGTTTGATGCTGCTGGGTTTAGTCTTTGGCACGCAAGCTTGGCTGCCGTTGGTACTCGCCAGTATTTTTTGCTGTATTGCAGGGTTAGGACTCACTCAGCCCAATTCAGGTGCCATTGCTTTGGCATTTCAAAAACGCCGTGCTGGCATGGCGAGTGCCTTGCAAGGCTCACTTAACTTTGTCGTCGGTATTTTTGGCGGATTAGTATTAAATATCCTGCCCTTTAATCCGGTTGCCAAGCTGGGTATTACCATGTTTATGCTCATGACTATTGGCGCATTTTTGGTGTTTCAAATCGACAAAAATCTCGATGTGGCGGATGTGGACTAAGGTTTAGTCAAACCGATACACATCCATACCCAAACTAAAATGGGCAAAACTTTCATGCACGATACTCATCTTTGTGCCTGCGCCCGCCGCAAAAAATAACGGCAATAAATGCTCAGGGGTGGGGTGATTGTGATGGGCAAATGGATGTGACCGCCAATCTAAAGCCGTTGGCATATGTTGTTTGAGTTGATGAATCAACCAATATTTAAATTCACGTGCCTCAGCATCCACCTCACCACTATCAAACTGTACCTGCGCCAAATTATGGGTGACACTACCAGAGCCGATGATTAATATTTGCTCTGCCCTCAGCGGCGCCAATAAAGCCCCCAGCTGGAAACACGCATAACTATCAAAATGCTGCGGCAGCGAAAGCTGCACAATCGGCACATCTGCCTGCGGATACAAATGCACCAGTGGCGACCATACCCCATGGTCAAACGGACGCAGTCGATTGACCGACGTGCTAACGCCCAAAGCCTGCAACTGCTGTGCCAGCTGCTCAGCAATCAGGCTATCGCCTTTGACAGGATAATCGATTGTATACAGTTTCTTTTGAAAGCCGCTAAAATCATGCCAAGTAGCGGGTGCGGCATTGCCATTGATTTCTAGATGCTGGCTTTGCCAATGCGCAGAGATGATGATAATCAAGCGTGGTTTTGGCAGATTTTGCCCAAATTTATTCAGCGCTTGGGTAGTACGGTTGTTTTCGATGGCAATCGTCGGCGCCCCATGTGAGATAAACAAACTGGGCAAGGTATAAAGCGGGTACGGTGTTTTGGGTAAAAATGGCTGCAGGCTGATTGGTTGTTTTTCGGTTTTTTCCATCAATTTTCTTAAAGTTGCCGTGAGAAATAGAAATGCTAATGAATTAATAAGGATTAACTAAAAAGGATTAAATAGGTTAAATAAGGGAAAAATTCGCAAAAACAAGCCATGTTAGCGATTTCATACATAATCAAACATAACAGGTTGACTGGAAAAACTTAAAAATAATCACCGCGATGATACGGATGATGATGGATAATGGTCATAGCGCGGTACAGCTGCTCTATCAGTAGCACACGCACGAGCGGATGCGGCAAGGTGAGATTGGACAACGACCATTTGAATGTCGCATGGGCTAATACCTCTTTTGAAATGCCATCAGCACCCCCAATCACAAACGCCATGTCGTCACCCAGCTGCATGGCTTCGCCAACTTTAGCCGCTAACGCTTCGGTTGATAGATTCTTACCGCGGACGTCTAGGCAAATCAGCTGCTCGCGTTTGCCTGCTGAATTTTTGGCTTGGTGCGCTTGCAAAATTAGCCCGCCTTCGGTGATGGCATATTTTTCAAGTTCGGCAGGCGAGGGGTTTTTGGTACGTTTGCAGGCGGGGATTTCAACGATTTCGGTGCTAAGCATGGGCTGAATACGTTTATAATAGTCGTCAAATCCCGTCTGCACCCAAGCTGGCATTTTTTG
>OCVT010001158.1_pt1 | contig 11275 bp, 9 predicted proteins | sample 1539111 | NCBI WGS metagenome assembly OCVT01 (sample SAMEA3991482, study PRJEB22521) | metagenome | biome: anthropogenic terrestrial biome; feature: sewage plant; material: raw primary sludge | place: Sweden | collected 2012-09-26 | reverse complement strand
CAGAAGTACGACTCTTTTTAGAAGGAATTAGATATACTTTTATCTCTGATGTAAACGGCAAAAATTTTGTAAAGACTACACCTAGAGCTACACTCAGTATTATAGATGCTATTGCAGAAAGCGGAGGTTTAGATAAACAAGTGGATAGAAAAAACATCATAGTCTATAGACAACTTCCAGAAGGTATAAAAAAAGCACAAATAGATTTAACCCGAGAAGATGTTCAAAATTCACCTTACTTTTGGGTTCAGAACGGAGATACATATATGTTTAATACAAGACCTAGAAGCTTCTATGGCTTCGGTAAAGAGCCTATACAAACTTTAACCACAGGGATTAGTTTAGTCACCACTGCATTGTCTATTTATTTACTATTTTCAAGATTTTAAACAATGATTCCAGAAAATAAAACGAAAGAAGTAGCACAAGTAGAAAAAGAAAAAATCGGCTCGTTTGATTTTTTTAATATTGAGCATTTTATAAAAAGATTAATTAAAAATTGGTATTGGTTTTTGATATTAGGAATATTAGGTTATTCAATAGCCTATGTTTATAATAAATATTATGCTCAAAGAATATATGCTTCTACTACTACTATAAGTATATCAAATAACTCGGCAAGCTATTTTACTCCAAACCAATCCATCAATTTTATTTGGGGGCAAGGAGGGAATACAGAAGGTCTTTTTTTGAAAAAATTGTTAATGTCCCGTACTCACAACGAATTTTTATCACAAGAACTAGATTTATTTGTAAATTATACAACAAAAGGAAGATTAAAAAGTACTTATCTTGATAAAAATGACTCACCTGTTTTTTTCGTGATAGACAAAGAACATTTGCAAACCGTGAATGTACCTATATCGCTAATTCCAAGATCTGGTGATCGGTATGAAGTTATTTTGCCAGAAGATTTTAGTGTAGGTTCTTTATATGATTATAAGACAGAGAGCTTTAGGAAGGTTTCAGGATTTGGTAGAGTACCTAATAAAATAATTTCTGTAAATCAATGGTATGAGACTCCTTTTTTGAAATTCAAATTAATCAAAAACTCACTTTATAGAGATGTAGAAGTAGATAATATTGTTGTGAATTTAGCAACAATAGATCAAACCGTAAATGAGATAAAAGCCAACCTATCAATAGATTTTGATAGTGAAATAAGCACATTTATGAATATAACAAAAAAAGGTTATAATCTTAATAATACGGTAAGCTTCTTAAATCAAAGTGTAAAAGCTCTAATCAAAAAGAGACAAAAAGATAAATCTGAAGTAGATATAAATACAGTAAAATTTATAAAAGATAATCTTCAGAAAGCAAAAATAAAGTTAGACTCTAGCTCTGCAGCTCTAAACAATGTTAAGGTAAACGAAAGAATGACAGACGAAAAAGGCGATGTAGATGGTGTTCTTTCTCAAATTAAGTCTTTGGAAGAAAAAAAGGCAGAGCTAATCACAAAAATTAATGCACTAAACTCAATAAAAAATTCAGTTGGCAGAAATATAGATAATCTAATAGACATAAATATCGCTGGCGTAGAAGACCCTAGTTTTACTACTTCTGTTTCAGAATTGAAAACACTATATAAACAAAGAGCAGAAATGGCTAAGATTTACACCCCTAGATCAGAGCCAATACAAGAAATAAATAGATTAATTAACGAAGCCAAACTAAACTCAGGTAAGCACTTAAATAGGTATTACGATGTATATGGTGATCAATTGGCAAAGTTAAACTCTAAAATTCTAGGTTTTGAATCAAGCCTAGGAGAATTACCATACAAGCAACAAAAATACCTAGATGCGGAAAGAGGTTATTCTATAGATGCAGCTACTTATAATACATTGCTAAGTAAGCTCTCTGAAGCAGAAATGAGGCTCAAAATAAATGTTTCGGACATATCTGTAATAGATGAAGCTAAAAATCTAGGGCAAGGGCCTATATCTCCTGATACTTCTTTTATCAGAAACGCATTATTGGGCGGTATGTTATTGATTCCGTTTATTATTCTTTTACTTGCAGAATTGTTAGATAATAAGATAAGGGTGATAAAAGAAGTAGTTAATGCTACTAGAATTCCTCTTTTAGGGGTGATAGGAAAAAATAACCACGACAACAATCTTACCGTTATAGAACAACCTAAATCATCAGTTTCAGAAGCATTTAGAGGGGTAAGAGCCAATCTCAGGTTTTTGCATAATGAAGATGGTGCAGGCAAAGTAATTTTAGTAACATCTTCCATTGGTGGTGAAGGCAAAACCTATGTGTCTATTAATATTGCTTCGGTTCTAGGGCTTAGTGGCAAAAAAACAATATTATTAGGGATGGACCTTAGAAAGCCTAAGATTTTTGGAGATTTTAAAGTAAATAATAAATACGGAATTTCTAATTACCTAACAGGTGAAGTAGCAATGCACGAAATAATAAATAAAACCTCCATTCCACATTTAGATGTAGCCACTTCTGGGCCTATACCACCTAATCCTTCAGAATTACTAATGAGTGAGAAGAATATAAAATTCATAGAAGAGTTGAAAAAAACTTATGATTTTGTGATTATAGATTCTCCTCCAATTGGCTTAGTAGCAGATTCTTTTGAATTGATGAAATATACAGATGCTAATGTTTATGTTGTAAGACATGAATACACCGAAAAGTATATGCTGAAAATGATTACAGAAAAATACCATAACAAAGAAGTACAGCATCTAGGACTAATCTATAATGATTTTTCTGTAGAAAAAGGTTATGGTTACGGCTATGGTTATGGTTACGGTTATGGCTACGGTTACGGCTACGGATATTTTGAAGAAGATGCAAATTATAAAGAGCCTACACTTATTAGAATAAGAAATAGAATAAAAAAGATTTTTAACAGATAAAAATAAGATGCTCCTTTACATTAAAAAGGAGCATTTTTATACACCAAACAATATTTAAGTTTAAATTTGGTTTTACATAATATTAATTTATTATTTTTTTATGCTTTTTACAAAAATATTTAACTTAACATTAAGATGAGTCTTAATGTAAAAATGTTTTATATTTGCACATTAGTAATAAGCTGAAAGTTATAGTTAACAAACAGCACCAATGAAGAAAAACATAATAGTAATTTTTGCCATTTTGATAGGTAATCTTTTTGCTTTTGCACAAAGACACGAAATCGGTATACAGCTAGGAACAAGTAATTTGGTAGGTGATATAGGAAAAACCAAATACCTTAATCCTTTCCCAAATAACCTTGATAATATTTCTAATGAAGGAATACCTTTCTATGGAGCTATTATGTATAGAATGAATCTTAATCCTTACCAATCCTTAAGATTTAGATTCGCATATAACCACCTTCAGTTTCACGATAAATACGCTCAGGAATATTATAGACAAAACAGAGGGCTCAGTGGTCAGAATTCTCTATATGAGCTTTCTGCGATTTTTGACTACAATTTCTTACCAGTAAATGATGAGCAAAGAAGCATGTTGAGTCCTTATATTTTTGGAGGACTTTCAGGATTGTTCTTCTCTAATACTCAAATTACTGCGGTTAATGATTTTTACAGAATAGGAGGCGTGGCAATAAATCCAGAAACGGATGTTGTTCCTGATGCACTAATTGAAAATGGACAAGAAGATTTCAAAACAAATTTCACGTATGGAAAAAGTGCAACCAAATTTTCGGTGGCAATTCCATTCGGTGTTGGTTTAAAATATAAATTTAACTACAATTGGGCTATTTTTGGCGAATTTATGTTCCGCCCTACATTTACAGATGATATAGACTATAGCAAGTTAGAAACCAGTAGTGTAAGTATGACTTATAACAAAGATATTCCAGCATCTGCTAATAGTACAAAATCTTTATTGCAAACAGAGCCATTTCTTACTGTAGCAAAACAAAGAGTAGATGATTATCTGAAGTCTAGAAATGTAGGAAATATAAATTCTAAAGATTGGTTTAATACTATCTCTTTAGGGATTTCTTATTCCTTCGGAAGACCACCATGTTACTGTCAAGATAAATAAAAATGAAGCCAGATTTACTAGATAACATAGATAAAACGAACATCCCAAAACACATTGCCATAATTATGGATGGCAATGGAAGATGGGCTAAATCTAAAGGACAAGAAAGAACCTTTGGTCATAGAAATGCCATTTCTGCAGTTAGAAATGCCATAGCAGCTTGTACCAAAGCAGATGTAGAATATCTTACACTTTATACATTTTCTACGGAAAATTGGAAAAGACCAGAAGATGAAGTAACTACATTAATGACTCTCTTATCAGAAAGTATAATCAAAGAATCTGATGAGCTCATGTCTAAAGAAATAAGAATGCATGTAATCGGGGAGATAGATAAACTCCCTGAATTAGTGCAAGAGCAACTTATGAATATAGTAGAAATTACAAAAAATAATTCTAAAACAAACTTAGTATTGGCTCTTAGTTATGGTTCGCAAAGAGAAATTTTAAACGCTGTAAAGAAAATTGCTCAAGATGTAAAACAAGAAAAAATAAATGTAGAAGATATAGACGAGAAAGTTTTTGAAAACCATTTATATACCAAAGATTTTCCACCCGTAGATTTATTAATCAGAACCAGCGGAGAAGTAAGAATCAGTAATTTTTTACTTTGGCAAATAGCCTATGCAGAATTACAATTTTTAGATATATATTGGCCAGATTTTACAGAAGAAGATTTATTCCAATGTATTTTAAATTATCAAAATAAAGAAAGAAGGTTCGGGAAAACAAGCGAACAAGTTATTAATTAAGAATTTCAAAGCAAGAATAATTATACCAATGAGATATATTTTCATCCCAATTTTAATATTTTTTACTACTGTTAGTATTTCTGCACAGGTTACGCCTAACCAAGAAACAACTACACAAAACCAACAACAACCAAGCTACATCCTAAAAGATATTGTAGTAGATGGTGTTAAAAAATACTCTCCAGCACAGATTCTTAGATTTACCGGACTTAGTAAAGGAGAAATGGTAGATATCCCTGGTCAAAAAATCAGTAATGCTATCAAAAAACTTTGGGAAACAGATTCTTTCTCAGAGGTAGAAGTTTATGTAGAAGATATTGACGGACAAAGCGTAGTTCTTAAATTCCATCTTCAAGATTTAATGGAACTAGGTGAAGTGAAATTCACAGGAAAAGGTATCGGAAAGTCTAAAAATGAGAAATTAGCTAAAGACAATAACCTAAAACCAGGTACCAAAATTACTAATAATCTGATTTCTACTCTTAGTAATAAAATCCCTGATGAATACAGAAAAAAAGGTTTCGCAGATGCTAAAATTACAATTAAAGACAAAGTAAATGCTAATGATGCCAATCTACTAGACTGGACGGTACAAGTAGATAAAGGCAAAAGAGTGAAAATTGCTAAAATCGAATTTGATGGAAATGAGCAAGTTTCTGATAAAAAACTTAGAAAAAAAGGTTTTAAAGATACCAAACAAAAAAGATTGAGCATTTCAGGAATTCTGAAACCTTCTAAATTCATCAAAGAAAAATATGATGAAGATAAAGTTAATCTTATTAAATACTACAATTCTTTAGGCTTCAGAGATGCCAGAGTGCTTTCTGATTCTGTTTGGAGAAATGACAAAGGTTTTAATATTAATGTAAAACTTAACGAAGGTAAAAAATACTATATTGGTAATGTTTCTTTCATCGGAAATACATCTTATACTACAGATGCTCTTCAAAAATTATTAGGATATAGAAAAGGAGAAATCTACGATGCAGTTGGTTTCAATAAAAAAGTAGGAGAAGACGGAGGTAAAGAAGATGATTCTGATATCAAATCTCTTTATCTTAACAATGGATACCTTTTTTCTAAAGTAGAACCTATAGAAAAAGCTGTAAGAGGTGATTCTATAGATATAGAAATTAGAATTAAAGAAGGAGAAAAAGCTACTTGGAATAGAGTTACTTGGTCTGGTAACACTACTACTCATGACCACGTTATCCTACGTTCACTTAGAACAAAACCAGGAAATTTATTTTCAAAATTAGATATTAAAAGAACCTATTTTGACCTTGCAGGGATGCAATTTTTTGATCCTCAGCAAGTTGGGCAAGATGTAGTCCCTAATCCGCAGGATAATACAGTAGATATTCACTGGACTTTGGTAGAAAAAGGTTCGTCACAAGTGCAATTGCAAGCTGGTTATGGTGGTAACTCGTTTATCGGGACATTGGGATTAACTTTTAATAACTTTTCTCTTAGAAATTTCTTGAAATTGAAAGACTTTAAACCTGTTCCTCAAGGTGACGGGCAAACATTGTCTATCCAAGCGCAAGCAGGACAGTATTTTAAAAACTATAGTTTGTCTTTTACAGAACCTTGGTTGTTTGGTACTAGACCTACAGCTCTTAGCGTAGGGCTTAATCATTCTTCGGTGCATTATACAGATATGTACGGAGCATCCCAAAAATTAAATATATTCTCTGCAAGTGCAGGACTCAATAAACTATTGAATTGGCCAGATAACTATTTCTCATTATATACTGGGATTTCTTTCCAGAGTTATAATTTTAGTAATTATCCTTTCCAGTTTGGTTCTACTACAGTTAATAATGGTAATGTTAATAACTTTAGTTTCAATGTTGGTTTAAGTAGAAATTCAGCTGGTTATGATCCAATATTCCCTACAACAGGATCAAATGTAGAGGCTTCTATTAAATTTACACCACCATATTCTTTGTTCCAAAAGAAAGATTATAGCAATATGTCTGCTCAAGAAAAATATAAATGGATGGAATTTTTCAAAATCAAATTAAAAGCAGACTCTTATACAGAAATTTTAGGGAAATTAGTTCTAAGAAGCAGTGCAGAAATGGGATTCTTACAAGGATATAAAAAAGAATTAGGTGCTCCGCCATTCGAAAGATTTTATGTAGGAGGTACAGGTTTATTCGGTGGTAGATTTGATGGTAGAGAACTTATTCCACTTAGAGGTTATGAAAACGCTTCTACAGAAGGTGGTACTTCTGCAGACATTACACCTTATGGTGGCGGTACAATATACAGCAGATATGCAGCGGAATTGAGATATCCTATTTCAATGAACCAAACTGCAAAAATATTTGCCCTCACATTTGCCGAGGCAGGTAATACTTGGAACAATTTTTCATCATTTAATCCGTTTCAATTAAAAAGATCTGTAGGTGTAGGTGTAAGAGTATATATGGGAGCATTTGGATTAATAGGATTTGACTTTGCTTACGGATTTGATAAATATTTAGGAGGAACAGAGCCTTCAGGATGGCAAACTCACTTCTTAATGAACCAATCTTTATAAGAAAAAATCTATGAAAGCATTTAAAGTTTTAATTTCTTTTTTAATTGTTATATTTGCGAATTCTTATTCTTCAGCACAAAAGATAGGAGTAGTAGATACCAATTATATTCTTAGCAAATTGCCACAATACACAGAGGCGCAATCTAGATTAGATGCTCAGATTAAAACTTGGGAACAACAACTTCAAAAAATGCAAAGTGAATATGAAACTAAGAAGACTGCTTTTGAAAATGAGAAAGTACTTTTAGTAGGAGACCAATTGAAGCTTAAGGAAACTGAAGTAAAGAATCTCGAAAAAAATATTCAAAAATTTATTGCTGAAAAATTCAGCGGAGAAGGTGAAATTAATAAATTTAGAGCAAATCTGGCTAAACCATTTCAAGACCAAATTTGGAACGCCATCAAAACTATAGTTGATAAAAATACTTTAGGCATAGTTCTTGATAAAAGTAATAATATAAGCGTCATTTTTTTAGATAAAAAATACGATTATACAGATAAAGTTTTGGATTTATTGCTTAAAACACCTTCTAAAGATGATAAAAGTAAGGACAATAAAAGCGAGACCAAGACAAAAAACAAAAAATAAGTAAAATAATAAACAATTAAAATTTTTTAGGAAAATGAAAAAAATAAGCATTTTATTTGCAGCGGTAGTGATGTTCATGTCGTTCGGAGTTGCAAAAGCTCAGAAAATAGCAACAGTAGATGTTGACGCTATTTTAAATATTATGCCAGAAAAAATAAAGGCAGACGAACAATTAAAGGCATTCTCTACTGCTAAACAAGCTGAGATAGAAAAAGCAGCTACAGCATGGCAAGCAGAAGTTCAAAAATACCAAGAAGGAGCGGCTAAATTAACTCCTCAGCAAAGAGAAGCTAAGGAGGCTGAATTGACTAAAACTCAACAACAATTACAGCAAATGCAACAAGCAGCTCAAAAAGATTTAGCTGAAAAATCAAATGCAGCTTATACTCCTATTGATAAGAGAATAAATGATGCTATTACTAGAGCAGCAAAAGCTGGAGGTTATGATTTTGTTTTTGATTCAGCTACTAACGGATTAATCTACAAAGCTGGTCCAGATGCTACAGCAGCAGTTAAAAAAGAATTAGGACTTTAATAAATTCTAAAATACTATAAGCCACCTTCACAGAAGGTGGTTTTTTTGTTTATTTTTGTACTATAAAAATGATAAATTAATTATTCAAATTTTAAATTATTTTAAATTCTATAAATGATAAAAGAAATAGCAACTACCGTTAAAATTAGATTTAGTGATTGTGATCCTATTGGTCATCTTAATAATGTGAAATATTTAGAATATATGCTCAATGCCAGAGAAGATCACGTAGAAGAATTTTATGGATTTACGTATGAGCAGTATCTCAAAAAGACAGGTTGTACTTGGATTGCCATACAAAATGAAATTGCTTACCTAAAAGAAGTAAAAGCCAATACCAAGGTAATCATCAGTAGTAAGACTATTGAAATCACAGACAGAGTTTCTAAAGTAGAAATTCTAATGAAAAGCGAAGACCAGAAAACCATCAACGCTGTTCTTTGGATTACCGTAATCTATTTTAATATGAAAACCAGACAATCAGAAGCATTACCAGAAAACGAAAAAGAATTTTTTGAAAAGTATTTGGTAGAAATCGATGAAAAAGAATTCAAAGATAGAGTTCTACATTTCAGAAAACATAACAAAACAATCAATGGAAACTAAAAAAATACTCGTAACAGGCGGTAACGGTCAACTCGGACAAAGCATTCAGAAACTTTCAAAAGATTTTCCAGAGTTTGAATTCATTTTTACAGATTCAGAAACTTTGGATATTACCAATAAAGAAAATGTTTTCGACTTTTTTTGGCAAAACGAGCCCTCGTTTTGTATCAACGCAGCAGCTTACACCGCAGTAGATTTAGCTGAAACAGATGTTGAAAAAGCATTTTTAGTCAATGCAAACGGTACCGAAAACCTTGCCGAAGCTTGTAAAGAATACAATGCTCAGTTTATACACATTTCTACAGATTATGTTTTCGACGGAGAAAACCAATTACCTTACACCGAAGATGATTTCACCAATCCAATCGGAGTTTACGGAGCATCTAAACTCTCAGGCGAAGAACTTGCGCTAGAAGTTAATCCTTGTACCGTCATTCTTAGAACATCTTGGGTATATTCAGAATTTGGAAAAAACTTTGTGAAAACAATGCTCAATCTTTTTGCCATCAAAGAAGAACTTGGGATTGTTGCAGATCAATTCGGGCAACCAACCAATGCCAATGATTTAGCACAGGCCATTATGAAAATCGTAAATTCCGAGAAAATAATTCCAGGAATTTTTAATTTTTCGAATGCGGGTAAAATTTCTTGGTTTGATTTTGCTTCTAAAATCAAAGAATTGTCTCAGTCTATTGTGAAACTAAATCCTCTAGAAACTTGGCAATATCCTACACCTGCCAAAAGACCACAAAACAGCACCCTAAATTTAGAAAAAATTCAGAATATTTATCAAGTGCAACCAATAGAATGGCAAGTAAGCCTTGCCGAATGTGTAGAAATTTTAAAAAATGAATAAAGATGATTAAAAAAGTTCTATACCTATATATATTATTATATGCTGGTTTCTGTTTTTCACAAACAATATTTCTCACCGAAGCAAAAAACATAGGCGAAAACAAAGACAAGTTTCTCTATGCCTTCTACAAAAAACCAGACTCTACCATCGCCAAATATTTAGGCAAGATAGAAGTTTCTGGATTTTCGAATGATGATGTTGCAATCTTTAATGAAATATATAAAAAAGCCAAAACCATTTCAGCCAATTATTTCTACATAAACACACCAGAAAATATAGAAGGACAAAATAAATTCAATCCCAATTACTACACTATATATATATATGATGTAGAATCCTCCAAAATCAAAAAAGAAGAAAACCAAGTTTACTTAATCAATCCAGAAAAAGAAACCGAAATAAGAATCAATAATAAAAAAATAAAACTTCCAGCCAGATCATATATTAAATATGATTTGTCTAGAGATAATATTACAGATATTTCTGTGGGTAAATTTTTAGGTTCTAGAATCAAGTTGCAATCCAAAGACGGACAAGCAGAACAGTATTTCCAAATTTCAGGAAAAAAAATCTCCGCAAGTTCACCTTCCAATCCTGGTATCAATTTCAAAACAGGAGACTTCATCAGACTAGAAAAATCTTACGCACAATTTTTAATCAGCATTTATCAACCAATAATTATCAACTAAGAGCCTGTTTAAATTTTATTGCAATTATTTTTATAACTATTTTAAGAAGGATTTTTTGCTTTTTAATTGCAGATTTATCGGGATAAATCAAAAATGAAAAGTGAAAAATAGGCTTAAAAGAGCAAAAAAATAATGTAAAGATAATTTTTAAGAGTTATAAACTTTTTTTTCGATAAAATTTAAACAGGCTCTAAATTAAAAATTTTTATTCGGGCAGCTTATCCGCCCTCCGTTCCCGCTTCCCAAATCCCGAGCAAAAACCAGCACCATTTTGGGAGAGCTCCACTCAGGTCGGGCTGCAACTATCCGCTCAAAACAAATTTTCACCACAAAAAGACATAAGCTTTACTTAAGAAAACATCTTAACTAAAGCTTTTTTTATTACCATTCCTCATAAATTTCCAAAAATTTCCATAAAAACGATTGAATTTTTAATATAAATCAGCTAAAAAAAGAAAACCAAAATCCCTGTTTTTATTAATTTGATAATATAAAAGTCTTTTTAGGCGGGGTTTTTGAAAAATTGTCAAAAAATATAATAAAAAAATACGAAATTTTTCTCGCTAAAAACCAATACTTTAAGACAAATATAGCTTTGGAATCAAAAAAAATCATAAAAACATTTGGATTGAGAGGGAGAAAGGTTCTACTTTTGCACCACTCTAAAGAAA
>OCVT010001157.1_pt1 | contig 11294 bp, 7 predicted proteins | sample 1539111 | NCBI WGS metagenome assembly OCVT01 (sample SAMEA3991482, study PRJEB22521) | metagenome | biome: anthropogenic terrestrial biome; feature: sewage plant; material: raw primary sludge | place: Sweden | collected 2012-09-26 | reverse complement strand
TAAATAGGTGAACTGTTGATGATAATTTCTAAGGTTATGCTGTCATGAGTGAAAAGTTGCAAAAGGTACTCGCACGAGTTGGTTTGGGTTCTCGCCGTTATATGGAAGAAGTCATTGCCGCTGGTCGTGTGAGTGTCAACGGCCAAGTTGCCCAAGTAGGCGAACGTATTGAACCAGGTGATGAGCTTCGCATCGATGGTCGTAAAGTATCGTTCCAAATTGAAGATGAAATTCGTCGTCGTGTTCTGATTTACTATAAACCAGAAGGCGAAATTTGTTCACGTAACGACCCTGAGTCACGTCCAACGGTATTTGATCAATTACCTGCAATCGCGAATGATCGCTGGGTGATGGTAGGACGTCTGGACATTAACTCAACAGGTTTACTATTGTTCACAAATGATGGCGAACTCGCGAATCGCTTGATGCACCCATCGAATGAAATCGAACGTGAATATGCTGTGCGTGTTATGGGTGAAGTAACCCCGCAAATTAAAAACAACATGCTCAAAGGTGTGGTGTTAGATGACGGCCCAGCGAAGTTTGAGTCATTCTCTGAAATTGGCGGTGAAGGGATTAACCGTTGGTATCAAGTGGTGGTAAAAGAAGGTCGTAACCGCGAAGTACGTCGTATTTTTGAATCGCAAGGTTTAAAAGTCAGCCGTCTACTCCGTACACGTTATGGCACGGTTATTTTACCACGCGAACTACGTACGGGTCGTTGGATGGAATTGGACAAAAACGACATCGATAACTTAACCAAAGCCGTTGAGTTAAAACCACGTCAAGGCACTGGTTTGTACGGCATGGCAAAACGTCGTACTGAACGTATGCAAGAAAAACCAATGGCTGCACGTCGTGGTGGTTTCTTACGTCAACAGCGCCGTGACAATGAAGATGAAGGCCAACAACAAGCGAAGCCAGCTTTCAACCGTGAACGTCGTGAAAATCCAAATGGTCATAGCCAACGTCGTCAGGACAATGCACAAACAGGTTATGGTCAACGTGAACCACGTCAAAACTCAGGCTATGCACAGCGCGACAGTCGTCCAGACAACTTTGGCAACAAAGGCACCTATAGTCAGCGTGATACACGTGACGAAAATGCGCCTCGTAAACCTTTTGGAAATAAAAGCTTTAAGAAATTTTAATTTCTAAAGTCAAAATTTGAGCCACTTTCGAGTGGCTCTTTTTATATGTGTTTACGGTGCAATAAGATCACTTTGTGTTCCGAAGTGCGGAGAAGATGTAAACCCTCATAAAAACGCCCAATTTATTGAGCGTTTCATTATCCCACTCCCTCTTCACTACACTCCCTGCGGGATAGCACTAAGCAAGCGCTTGGTATAGTCATGCTGTGGTGACTGGTACAAATCATCCGAATTGGCTATTTCCACCAAATCACCATGATTCATCACCATGATTTGATCTGAAATATATTTCACCACTGATAAATCATGTGAAATAAAGATATAACTCAGTCCAAATTCATCCTGTAAGTCTTGCAGCAAATTCAGTACTTGGGCTTGTACCGAAACATCCAAGGCCGAAACAGACTCATCACAAATCAAAATCTCAGGTTTTAAGGTTAGGCAGCGCGCAATCGCAATACGTTGACGCTGTCCGCCTGAAAACTCATGTGGATAACGATAAAAAGCCTGTGCAGGTAAGCTCACGCGTTCCAACAAGTCCAAAGCCATCTGTTTGCGTTCAGCATCATTCGCGCCGATATGATGCACCTGCATCGGTTCCATCAAAATCTGCCCGACGGTAAAACGTGGATTGAGTGATGCATAGGGATTTTGGAAAATAATTTGAATCTTGCGTTGATACCGAGCAAACTCTTTTTCTGACATGGCCAAAATATCTTGACCTTCAAACAGCGCTTTTCCTCCTGTCGCTGCCTGTAAACGCATCAGCAATAATCCGATGGTGGTTTTCCCCGAACCAGACTCACCCACCAAGCCCAAAGTCTTGCCTTTTGCCAGTTGGAAACTCACGCCTTTGACCGCTTGAAACTCCTCTTTGCCGAATAATCCTTTACGACTATAAAATGACTTTTTAAGGTCACGCACATCTAAAATAATCTCTTCTTGGCCAGTTAAGCCGCGAGATCTTTGTTGAAGTGACTCGACATCGATGGTATGCGTTTCAATATAGTCATCACCCTTTTGCTGCATGAAATCACTGATCATGGGCAAACGCATGGGACGTTTGGACAATTGTGGACGGCAGTGTAACAACGCTTTGGTATAGACATCTTGAGGGCGTTCAAGCACATCTTTAACCCAGCCTTGTTCACGAATTTGACCATGCCGCATTACGATTACCTGATCGGCAATTTCCCCGACCAAAGCCAAATCATGGGTAATAAACAGCATCGACATTTGATGCTTCTTCCGCAACGACTCCAGCAAATCTAAAATTTGCTTTTGAATGGTGACATCCAGCGCTGTCGTCGGTTCATCGGCAATCAATAGTTTGGGTTTACACGCAATTGCCATAGCAATCATGACGCGCTGCTGCTGCCCACCCGACAATTGCCCCGGATAAGCATCGATCTTGGTTTCAGGAGATGGAATTCCAACTTCTATCAACAGTTCCAAAGCACGTGCACGCGCCTGCTTACGACTCATGCCCAAATGTAACTGCAAAATTTCTGCAATTTGTGAACCCACCGTAAACACAGGATTTAAGGATGACATCGGTTCCTGAAAAATCATGGCAATATCTTTGCCGCACTTTTTCCGCATTTCACGGCGCGGTAAGTCGAGTAGGTTTTTCCCCTCAAACAGAATTTTACTGTCCAAAGCAATTTGACTACTTTCAGGAGGCAATAGTCCCATGGTCGCTAGCGATGTGACCGACTTCCCACTGCCTGACTCCCCAACCAAGGCCACAGTGGTATTCACTGGAATACTAAAACTGATGCCTTTGACCGTTTCAATATACTGCTTTTCTTCATTTTTAAAGCTGACACGCAAGTTTTCCACCTGAAGTAAGGCTGGCGCTGTCATATGATTAAGTTCAGACATTCTCATGCTCCTATTTCAGTTTCGGGTCTAATGCATCACGCAGTGCATCAGTAAACATTGAAAATGCAGTGACCAGAACCGCCATTGCTACCGAAGCGGCCGCTAACTGCCACCACTTGCCTAAAATCAGTTCACTTTGCGCTTCATTCAACATACTGCCCCATGACACCACACCGACAGGGACACCAAAACCAAGGAAGCTCAAAATCACTTCTGACTTAATAAAGGCCACCACTAAAATTGACATTTGAACCAGTGCAATATGACTGACATTGGGAAATATATGCACAAAAATACGTCGGCTATGACTCACCCCAATTGCTTTTGCCGCCAGCACATATTCCCGCGAAGTATGCTTCATATATTCGGCACGAATTAAACGATATACTCCCGTCCACCCCGTTAAACCCAAAATCAAAACAATCGATAAAACGCCTTTTTGTTGTAGTACTGCGGCAATCGCTAAAACCAAGAGCAAATAAGGAATCGAAGTGAAAATGTTATAAAACCAGTTCAAGACATCATCGACCCAGCCACCAAAGTAGCCCGAAATGGCACCTAAAACCGTGCCAATCACCACAGCAAGAAAAGCTGCGACTAAGCCAACAATAATTGATGTTTCTGCACCTTTAATGGTTTTCAGTAAAACACTTTGTCCCCATTTGTCGGCACCTAAAATCAGGCTTTGCTTGAGTTCCGCTTGTTGATCTAGTAAATGACCATCCAGCGCTTGGTCAATCGCTTTCATATCTTCGGCTAAAGGATCAACAACCCCATAGTAATCAATAGCACCACCTACACCCTGTTCAGCAGCAATTTCTGCGTTGAGCTCACGAATCACATCTTTTAAAGGATCAACAGGGTTCTCAGGCACAGCCGCTTCGACTTTTTGTGTTTCACTTTGCGTAGCAGGTATCGCTGCTGCACCGATAAACGTAGGCGGTGCATAACTCACCGCGACTTCTTTATTCCAGTTTTTTGCAATCAATCCTGTAGATGACAAAATTAACAGCACCAAATAAAACAGTACGATTAGGAGAGAAAACATGGCGATTCGATCGCGTTTTAAGCGGCGCATGGCGAGTTGCCATAGTCCTGTAGACGCTGTTGTAGGTTCAGCAGTATCTGGTTTTCTTTTAGTGAGAACACTGAGCATAATTCACCTACTTCAACTGTACACGTGGATCGACCCATTTATAAATCAAATCGGCAATCAAGTTGAAAAACATCGTTGCGAGAGCAACGTACACAGTAATGGCTTTAATCACAGGAAAATCACTACGCTCTACTGCAATAATCACTTCACGACCAATGCCCGGAATACCAAAGAAACGCTCAATCAAAAATGCACCAATCAGCAAAGCAGGTAAACTTGCCATCACGTCTGTAATAATCGGGATTGAGGCATTACGTAGCACATGCACGCCTAAAATGCGCCGTTCACCAATCCCTTTGGCACGTGCAGTACGAACATAGTCTTGATTGACTTCATCCAAAACAAAACTACGATACAACCGTAAAGTCGGGGCAATACTGACCACTAACATGATCAGAATGGGCAATAAAGCATATTTAAACAGGTTCTCACTAAAGCTATCGCTCCAGCCTTGTACTGGAAACCAGCTCAGCTGATAGGCAAAGACATACTGAAAAACAATGATATACACCAAGATACTGATCGACATGCCAATCGTACACAGCATCATCACCATACGATCTGTTAAACTGCCACGCACCGCTGCCACCGCCAAAGCCAAAATAATAGAAATAATGGTTTGTAAGATCGTCAGTGGAATGAGCAAAGTCAGCGAGGGCCCGAGTCGTGTCGTGATGATTTGCGATACTGACTCCCCTGTACTCCAACTTAACCCATAATCAAAAGTCAAAATCTGCTTAATGAAAATCCACAGTTGTACATAGTAAGGTTGATCCACCCCCAACTGTTGGCGAATATTTTCAATCTGTTCAGGGTTCGACATTTTCCCTGCTAAAATATAGGCAGGGTCGCCACCGACCCAGTTAAACAAGAAAAAAATCAGCAACACCACCCCAAGCATGGTCGGGATCATTTGCCAAATTCGACGAATAATATATGCCAGCATAAAAATGCCCCTTATTTCACCCGTTGACCAGTAATTTCATCGAAAAAGGCTTTGTTATCAGGTTCACGACCCAAAAAGTCTTTGACCAATGCTTTGGCAGGTTTTTGACCACCTTGGGACAAAATGGTTTGACGATAGTGCTGTCCCACTTCAGGGTTATTTAAGTTATCACCAAAGGCTGAAAGCATGTCCAACGCCATCACTTCTGACCACATATAACCGTAATACCCGACTTGATAACCGCCCATGATGTGACCAAACTGCCCCGGAAACTCGGTGGTTGGAACATAACCCAAGGCCGTTGCGCCTTCCATTTTTTCCCAAACCTTTAAGGGCTGAACCTCTCGTGCATCACTGCCATGTAGCGCCATGTCATACTGCGCATACAACGTCTGACGAGCATAATGCAAACCACGCCCATAACTATGCACGGCATTGAGTTTGGCAATCAGCGCATCATCCACGCGTGGGCAGTCAGGTTTGCAGTAGTCTGCCACCTTTGACAAAGTCTCTTTACGTCGCGCCCATTCTTCATACATTTGTGACGGCGCTTCGACAAAGTCCCGTTCAACCGAAGTTCCTGACTGAGATGAAAAGCGTGTGTTGGATAAAATGCCATGCAACGCATGACCAAACTCATGTACAAAAGTTTCTAACTCATCGCTATTTAAACCATTGCGGTTAAAGTTAGTCACCAGTGCTGAAATCGGTTTACGTCCAGTTAGGCTACTGCCGCCATAAACACCCCACACAGCAGCATGTCCATATTTACCTTTACGTGGAAATTTATCCATATATAAGCCGCCGAGCAGTTGCCCTGTTTTGGCATCGGTCACATCGTAATATTCCACTTCATCTTGCCAAACCTCGACTTTGGCAGGCTTAAACTTGATGCCATACAGGTTTTCAGAAATGGCAAATAGCCAGTCTTGAGAGGCTTGCGTTGGGAAGTATTGACGTAGCTGTTCTTGGTCGACCTGATACTTGGCTTTGCGTAATTTTTCACTCCAATATGCTTCGCTCCAACGCTCAATACTGGCTTGCTCAACAGGAATATTTAAACTTTGCGCTTTAAACTCACGTAGAGTTTGAACTTCCTTTTTCTCTAGGGGCGCCACGGTAGCATGTACCTCTGCCAAGAATTTATTCACGGTTTCAGGGGTTTTCGCCATCCGACTTTGTAGTACCCACTCGGCATAACTGGACTTACCAAACAGTTGTGCTAACTCATAACGTAGGTCCATGGCTTGCTTCAGCAGCGCCAGATTTTTCTCGCCACCACGTCGGGTAAATGCAATTTGATAACGCTTACGTGCTTCATCGTTATCTGCCAACTCCATAAACGGACGATAATCGGGATACTCAAAGCCGAGTAAATAATTGCCTTTGTCATTTTTCTTTAAGCCATCGATATAGCTTTGTGGCAGGCCTTTTAGCTCATCAGGACTAAATTCGAGCTTTTCAGGATTATCACGGACATTACGCGCATACTCTTGTTCAATTTTTGCCAGTTCATCAAAAATCGCTTTTAAGCGTGCTTGTTTATCTGCTGAAAGCTGTATCCCTGTTTTTTCAAAACCCTCCAAAATATCTTCACGGAACTTGGCTTCAATCGGATCAGCAATTTTTATTTTCTTAATTTGTTGATATAGCTTTGGATTCTGATACACATCGGTTTGGAATTGGCTAATTTTAATTTCACAGTCTTCAGCCGCTTTACGCAGTGCTTCATCAGGGTCAACATTGCTATACAGACCAATCGGGCCGTAAAAATCTTCAAATGATGCAAAAATACGATCCCATTCAGCCAATACAGGCGCTGCTGCCGTTTCGTTTTTAAGGGGCTTATTTTCAAACGTTTTAAGTTGCTTTTTCACATCCGCAATTTTGGCATTACACATTGCAGGGATGTCTTTAGCTTGAAAGCTGGGTAATGTTTGGCGCTGTGCTGTTTCCGCCAAAGCCATCTGACTCATCCCTAGGCCCAACATGCACAATGCAGTGAATTTAAAATGTTGCTTTTTCATCATGACTCCAGTTTTGTTTAATTTCTATTTCTTCAAATCAATATCGATATACATCCACTCTGCGGGCAGTATGGGATGCTTTTTAAAACCAATTACACGCGGTTGTGCCAAGATATTGCGGTAACGCGCGCCAATCACCTGTACAGGCATATACACTTCCAGCAGGCGTGACATTTTGGCGTAGATTGCATCGCGCTCTGGGCTTGGTGTCATCTTTTGGGCTTGTTCATATAGGCGGTCATATTCAGGAATTTTGACGCAGCCATTGTTGGTGATCTTGATGTTTTTGCCATAAAACAGCTGCATAAAGTTATCTGCATCTGGGTAGTCTGCAATCCATGCTGATGCTTTAAACATGGTTTTACATTGTTTTTCTAATTTCAAAGCCTCAGCAAAAGGCATCGACTTGGTGGTCATTTTGATTTTGATGCTGTCTAAGGTTTTCTTCCAAAACTCGGCCTGTTGTTGACTGCGTAAATTATTGCCCGAAAGCGTCATCTCAATCACCAAAGGTTTCCCATTCGGCTGAGTACGCCAACCATCCGCAGCTACTTTATAGTGATAACGATCTAACAATAAATTTGCCGCTTTGACTGAGTAAGGAATACTGCTTCGATAATTGGGATCGTAGCCCACCACACCACTTGGAATCGGTGCTTGCAGTTTTTGCGAATCGCCTTTTTGTAAAATATTGATGTAGTTATCGGCTGAAAATGCCATCGCCATGGCACGGCGCAGGGCAATTTTATCTTTACTTAAGCCGCCGACTATTGGGTTTTGCATATTCCAATAATGATAGTCAATCGAAGGATCGGTGATCCGTGACAGCTGTACGCCTTTCTTAACCAATTCCGGTTTTAGTTTTCCATCTTGCAAGGCTTGAACCGTCAGCTCACCATCTAAGGCAAACAAATCCACTTCATCTTTAATAAAGGACAACCAGCGTGATTGTCCTTCTTCCATCACCTGAATATCAATCTCGCCAATTTGCGGCATTTTTTTGCCTTGCATGGCTTTGACGATCTTTTGATCCTCAGGCGTACTGGCCTTAAAGTTCCAAACAAAACTTCGGAAATCAGGATTGGCCTTTAAAATGATCCGCGAACCCGGCGTCCAACGACTGAGCATATATGGCCCCGTTCCTATTGGATGCCCCATCACAAAACCCGCTTTGTCACGATATTTTTCGATGACTTCCCGTGCAACCGCGCCTGCAGGCTGATGCGCAAGCAACATTGGAAAGTTCTGATCTGGGCTGGTCAGGCGAATAACCAAGGTATAACGGTCTGGTGTTTGCAAGCCCGCGACAGATTGGTCGTAATTGAATTTTCCCGTTTTCTGTGCCTGTTTCAGCAAAGCCTCCATCCCTAAGATTCGCCCATCGAGCAGCCAACTGTTGGGTGAACGCAAGCTCGGATCCATTAAGCGTTTAAAGGTATACACATAATCAGCTGAGGTCAGCTCACGCTTTTTACCTTTAAACACTGGGTCAGCAGCAAAATAAATCCCCTTTTGCAAACGAATGGTATAGGTCAATCCATCCGCGCTCACCTCGGGTAAAGCCACAGCTGTTCGTGGTACCAATTTCGCAGGTGAGGCTAAATAATCATAGGTAAACAACGTTTCAAAAATCGAACCATTAACATGCGCCGAGTACAAGTCATGCACGCCCGCAGGGTCAAAGCCTGTTTCAGCCACAGGAAAAACATAACGTAAAACTTTTTTCGGGTCGGCAGGACTTTGCGCAAAACTGGAAACTGAACTACTCAGCAGAATGCTGCCTGCCAAAATTCCCAAACCCCATCGTTTCAATTTCTGATTTAGATCTCTCATTATGTTCTACATCTCAATTATTTTTTTATGGGCTGAATATCAAGATATTGCCAATTGGTATTCATCATCGGATGTGCTTTAAAACCCTGAACTTGTGGATGTAACAACCAATTTCGAATGCGACTGTTATGAATAATCCATGGATTATCGGCTTCAATTTGACGACTGAGTTTTTCATAAAATGGCAAACGCTGAGGCGGTGGTAAGGCCATAGCCTGCGTATAAAGTGCATCATAGGCTTTGGACTGGTAGCAACTGAGATTGCCCTGAGCCGAATTGGGCCCATACAGCAGCTGGGCAAAGTTTTCCCCTTCAGGATAGTCTGCAATCCAAGCCCCGCCCCAAATCATATATTTACATTGCATCGCTGCTTTTAAATTGTCAGCAAAGTTACTCACCACAAAGTCGGCACGCAGACCAATCGCATCTAAATTTTTCTTCCACAGTTCAGATTGAATCACGGAACTGGAACTGTTTTCAGTCATAAACTTAAGCGTTAGAGGCTGACCATTCGGTAGCCGACGGTAACCATCTCCCCCCTTTTTATAACCGAAACGATCCAGTAATTTATTCGCCAAGAGCGGGTTATAGGCCACACTACTCCGGTAGTTGGGATTAAAGCCTTGTACCCCCTCAGGCACCAACATCTCCGACTTCACCGCCTGCCCTTTATACAGTTGTTTAATCGCTTCTGCTTGGTTATAAGCCAGACTAATCGCACGTCTTAATGCAACTTTTTCAAGCCCAAAACCGCCCACTGTAGGGTCTTGCATATTAAACATGGTATAGGTGATTTCAGCGTCTTTATTGGGAAAATGTTGAATGCCTTGCTTGACCAGTTCAGGTTTGAGTTGCTTACCATTTAAAGCCTGTGGTACCGCATTGGAAGTCAGTTTGTCAAAGTCGAGTTGTCCCGATTTGAACGCGAGCCAGCGAGACTGTTCTTCTTCAATAATACTGACGCTGACTTTGCCGATTTGCGGCATTTTTTTGCCTTGCATCTCCTTGACCAGACGGTTGTCCCAACTTGAACCTGTAGATTTAAAGTTCCATGTAAAACCACGATATTTCGGGTTGGCCACCAGTTCAATACGACTCCGCGGTACATATTTACTCAGTTGATAAGGCCCTGTCCCCACTGGATGCTGCGCAATTCGATCCCCATAAAACTCCACCACTTCCCGCGCTGTTCCGCTAAATGTGGCATAAGCCAAGATATAGGGAAAATTATAGTCAGGACGAGTTAATGTGATTTGTAGTGTGTATTTATCGAGGGCTTTTAAACCCGGAATCACGGCATCGTAATTAAACTGGCCTGTTTTCTTGGCTTGAGCAACAGCAGCATCGCCACCGACAATTTTGCCTTCAATAAATGAATAGGTCGGTGAGCGGTTTTTCGGATCCATAATCCGCATCATGGAATAAATATAATCCTGCGCCACCAACTCTCGCGGCTTGCCTTTGAAGGCCGCGTCATCGCTAAAATAAATATTGGGCTGAATTTTAAAGATATAGACTTTGCCCTCTTGTTCTATTTTTGGCATCGACACTGCTGTATTTGGAACCAATTGAGCGGGGCGTGCCAAATAATCGTATTTTAAAAGCGGTTCAAAAATGGCTTGGGCAATACTACCACTATAAAAATTATAGGTTTTAACCGTATCAAAACCATCATCAGGCGCTTCATAAGCGATATTTAATACTTTGTTTGGATCTGCAGGCGACTTTGCATAGGCAGAAAAGCCAAAACCCATCGCAAGGGATAAAGCAGCAAGCTTCAGTTTTTTTGAATTCAAGTTCATACCTATACACATCTTTTTTTTAAGCAAGGTGATCTCATGCCATCCATGTTCAATGTCAGTGTTTTATTTTTCAGACCACACTGACAAAAACTTAAAACATAAGCCCATGTTTTATAAATTAAATTTTAATTATCAAAATTTAAAAAACGGTCATGGGCAAATATTCACCTCAGCAACAAAGCGAATATCATGCCACGCCTATTTTTTCTAATTCCTTAGGATGTTGTACCATAAGTCGAAAAATGTTCCATCCAATTTATACGACCAAGCTTCAAATATAACTTAGGTAAAACATCGATTTCTTTTTGAATAGTGGCCCTGCTCTTTATTCGCTTCAGACGATAAAAGTGAGGCCATACAGTTATCCCTCTGTCATTGCGCACACTATCGTTTTACTTCTTCGATGTCATTTGAATTATTTTTCTAGTCGATATTCATAAAAAACATTTTCGTCACTGCAAATCTTCATTTTTAGTTTGAGCGAAGTTCGGCTTG